>Ga0302140_10011013_pt1 | contig 11150 bp, 9 predicted proteins | sample I_Bog_E1_1_FD_202095 | JGI IMG/M metagenome (GOLD analysis project Ga0302140, IMG submission 202095) | Peat permafrost microbial communities from Stordalen Mire near Abisko, Sweden - I_Bog_E1_1 | ecosystem: Environmental > Terrestrial > Soil > Wetlands > Peat | place: Sweden: Abisko, Stordalen...
TGGCGTGGTCGCGAGACACCGAAAATATGGTCATCCTCACCGGCCACTATGGCGGCGATGTGGTGTTTTCAGGACACGGGGCCGGCGGGCATCCTACGGCGGTGGCCGTGGTCAGCGACCTGCTGGCGCTGGCGCACGGATCGCGCCGGGTCGAGCTGCCGGCGGCGCCGGCGCAAGTGAGCGGCGAATTCGAGGTTCCGCATTACATCCGCTTCCTGGTGAACGACCGGCCGGGGATCGTAGCCGAGATTACCGGAGCGCTGGCCAAAGAGCGCATCAACATTCGCGCTATTGTGCAGAAGGCCGGGTATCCCCACCAGGCGCTGCCGTTTGTGGTCACTGTGGAGCCGTGCAAGTCTTCTGTGCTCAAACGGGCGCTTGCCGCCATGGGCAGCATGGATTGCCTGCTTGAGGAGCCGCTGGATTTGCAGATGCTGGAATAGCAGAGAATAGGGGTCAGGGATCTGGGATCAGGCATCAGCCTTCGGTCTTGCCCAGGTCTCGTAAGCGCTTTTGTGACGTAGGTTGCTGTTACGGCGTCGCCGGATCGATCAGCGGGTTTACAACCTGAATCGCACCGTAGCGCTGTCCGGTTGCCAAATCCTCTGAGTAGAGGATCGATGCGCCCGCATCCTCGGCGGCCTGAAGGATGAGCGCATCCCAAAAGGAAGTCTTGTAGCGCGTCTCGATGTCCAGCGCGCGGAGGACCGACTCGGGTGTGTTGGTAACAACCTCCCAGGTCGAGTATTCGCGAATCAACTTGCGGACTTCCTCCATGGGCATCGGATTGCCTGCCTTGCGCCGAAGGTTGATGCACAACTCTTGCAAGACCTGCGTACTCAAAACGCCCTGGCCCGAATTCCACAACTGGAGCAGCAAGGCTTGGGCGCGCAGATATTTGACTCCGGTGGCGCGATCATGCGCGTAGACCAGAATGTTGGTATCGACGAAATACTTATCGCTCATGAAGTTCATCCCGCGAGCGCGGGGGAGTCCAGTTCAGATCGAAGCCCGAACGGAGGCGGGCCACGGCGCTCCGGCGCGCCTGGTCGTATCCCTTGCGCTCGCGCACGGACTGCTCCAGCCGAGCGGCAAGTATTGCGCTGATGGAAGAGCCTTCCAAAGCAGCCAGAACCCGGGCTTCCCGCAACAGTTCGGTGTCAATTCTCAATGTTACGTTCGTTTTCATAGCTGCACCCTTTTGCGTGTAGCACAAGTTTACGTGCTTCTCGCTGAAGGCGCAAAGGTTTGCTGAACTTGTGGCGCGAGACGAAGATTCAGGCCCGCGGCCGTGCCGGCGCAGGGCCGGTGGACTCGCGAACGGCCAATTCCGGAGCTATCACGATCTCGGATGGGTATATTTTGTCGCGGTGAGCGATGCGATCAAGCAGGATCTGCGCGCCGCGCTTGCCCATCTCCAGCAGGGGCTGTCGGACTGTGGTTAGCGAGGGCGTGGAGTAAGCCGCGGACTGGATGTCGTCAAATCCGACAACCGAGACATCCCCTGGCACGGAAAGTCCGGTGTCTTTGAGTGCGCGGATTGCGCCGATGGCGGCAATGTCGTTGAAGCAGAAGATGGCGGTGAAATCGCGGGTTTTTTCCAGCAGGGCTCGCATGGGCTTGTAGCCGATCTCAGGAGCCATGGGGTGGTGGCCAGTCTTCATCGACCAGCCTGCTGTGTCAATGCGAATGATCAGCGCGGGATCGAGTTTGAGATTCAACTCCCGAGCCACCTGTTGGATAGCCTCCCAGCGGAATTCCGAATCCGGGATGGCGCGGGGGCCGCGCATAAAGGCGATGCGGCGGTGCCCGAGCGCGCAAAGGTGAGTGAGAGCCTGTTCGACGGCCAGATGGTGATCGAGTACGATATTGGTAACGTTTTCAGCCGCGCTGTGAGCTGAAATGGAGACCACCGGAACCGGAACTTGTATGTAGTCCGCGGGTGTGTTGAGCAGCAGAAAGCCATCCACGGCGCGCTCCACCAGCATCAAAGGGTACTTTTCAATAAGGTCGCGCTTCCAGTCGTGGCAGGCGGTGAAGTAGAAGTAATGGGCCCCGGTCAGTTCCTGAACAACGCCGCTCATGACGCTGGTAAAGTAGCCTTCGCTGAGGTCGGGAGCCAGCACGCCCACGCTCATCGAGCGGCTCCGGCGGAGGGCGCGCGCGAAATAGTTGGGACGGTAGTTGAGCCGCTCGGCTGCCTCTATCACCCGATTCCGAGTCGTCTGTGGGATGGAGCCGGCGGCGGGCGAGTCGTTCAGAACGAGCGACACCGTGGTCTGCGAAAGCTTCAAATGCTCGGCGAGCATGCGGAGGTTGACGCGTTCTGGCAACGCGGACTTCGTTCCCTTTGCCATGTTGGAGTTGTAACACGTTTACCATCAATGGAAAACAAGGTTTAACGGTTCGTTAATCGATTTTCTTGATGCACTCAGCCGCGAGACAAGGAATTCTTGCCTCTTTGCGCCTGAATTGCAGGTTCTATGCACTTGATTTAGCAGGGTTGTAACCTTCTATTCATATTGGCCCGGTAGCCTACATAAGGTGAACGCCCTCTTGCCTGAGATTCGAGTGTCCCAAGTTCAAAGCCGGCCTGAATCAGATATTCCTGGTGGCCAGCCCCCCGCGGAGTCGGGCGCGGTGGAGTCGTCGGAGATTCGCACATTTCTGCTGTCCAGAGGCAACTCAGCGATCGCAGACAGGGGATTCCACTGGCTGATGGTGCTGAGCGCGCTGAGCATCTTCGGCATCGTGGTGCTGATTGCAACGGAGTTAGTTCTCCGGTCACAACTGGCATGGAGCAAGTTCGGCTTCGGCTTCTTCTTTTCCGCTTTTCTGGACCCCTATACCAAGCTCCCGATGTACTGGGACCCGGTCAATGGGCATTTCAGCGCGCTGCCGTTCTTGTATGGCACACTGGTTTCTTCGTTTCTGGCTCTCCTGATGGCGGTTCCGCTGGCGATTGGCCTCGCCGTGTTTTTGACTGAGATGTGTCCGCGGGCGCTGCGCGGGCCGTTGGCCTTCATTACCGAGCTGCTGGCAGCCATCCCCAGCGTGATTTATGGCTTGTGGGCGATGTTTGTGCTGGTGCCCCTGCTCAGAGAGTACGCGAACCCCTGGCTGATCCGACTGCTGGGCTGGACGGGATTTTTTGCCGACGACAACCCTACCGGCCTGGGCTTTGTGGCAGCGGGCGTAATTTTGGCCGTAATGATTCTTCCCATCGTTTCGTCGCTCACGCGGGAGGTCATGACTGCGGTTCCCTACTCGCAGCGCGAGGCGGTGCTGGCCCTGGGGGCAACACGGTGGGAGATGATTCGCGTGGGCGTACTGCGCAATGCGCGCATCGGCATTGTCGGCGCGGTCATTCTTGGCCTGGGCCGGGCGCTGGGCGAGACCATGGCGGTGACCATGGTGATCGGCAACAGCCCTGAGATTCACCGCTCGCTGCTTGCCAATGGAAGCACCATGGCGTCGGTGATCGCGAATGAATTTGCCGAAGCCTCGGGCGACCTGCATCTGAGCGCGCTGATGGAAATTGGGCTGGCGTTGTTTGCGGTGACCATTGTGGTGAATGCATTTGCCCGCCTATTGGTCTGGGCGGTAACCCGCGGAGCGCCGGCCCAGGTGCATTGAGTTCCAAGGGCCAGGGATTACTGAAAAGGTTGGGGAGAAGAGAAACTGCCGACAGAACACAAATTACGGGCAAAGATTCGGACACTGACCGATTGGGCGGCGTCGGGTCTGGCTGTGCTTTCCACGGTGCTGGTGGTCGCGCCGCTGGTGGCTATCTTTATCTATCTCATCTACAAGGGAGCGAGTTCGCTGAGCTGGGCCTTCTTTACTCAGAATCCCAAGCCAGTGGGCGAAGACGGCGGTGGCATGGCCAACGCGATCGCCGGCTCGGGAATTCTGCTTGGACTGGCCAGCTTGATCGGCGTTCCGGTTGGCATCAGCGGCGGCATCTTTCTGGCCGAGTACGGGCGGGGAACCAAGCTGGCCAATGCAATTCGCTTTACCGCCGATGTGCTCAACGGCGTTCCGTCTATCGTGATGGGCATCGCTGCTTATTCCCTGGTCGTGGTTCCGCAAGGTCATTTCTCGGCCTTCTCTGGCGGCGTGGCGCTGGGCATCATGATGATTCCCACGGTGTGCCGCACCACGGAAGAAATGCTGCTGATGGTGCCCAATGCGGTGCGGGAAGCAGCTCTGGCGCTGGGCGTGCCCAACTGGCGGTCGGTGCTGTCGATTACCGTAAGGACAGCCTCGCCAGGCATCATCACCGGTTGTATGCTGGCCTTTGCGCGCGTAGCGGGCGAGACCGCTCCGCTGATTTTTACCGCCTTTGGCAATGTGGGCTGGAGCGAGAAGTTAAGTGAGCCCATTGCCGCGCTGCCTTTGCAGATTTGGGTTTATGCTATCTCCCCCTACGACGAGTGGCACCGGCTGGCGTGGGCGGGGGCGCTGGTGTTGATTGTTTTGATTGTGCTTGCGGTATCCTTGGTGCGCTATGTGACCAGCCGCGGCGTTCTGAAGGGAGCAAGCTAAGTGGGCGTCGGCATCGAGGTCATCAACCTGAATGCGTGGTATGGAACCAATCACACGCTACAGGACATCAATCTCAACATCCCTGCGAATCATGCGACGGCGCTGATCGGTCCGTCAGGCTGCGGCAAGAGCACCTTTGTGCGCTGCCTCAACCGCATGCACGAGACCAACCCCATTGCGCGCGTCACCGGTACGGTCCTTATTGGCGGTCTCGACATCTACAAAGACGCCAAGCCGGTTGAGATTCGCAGGCGCGTGGGCATGGTCTTTCAGCGGCCCAATCCGTTTCCCACCATGTCCATTTACGACAATGTGGCGGCGGGGCTCAAACTCAACGGCTACAGCAATCATCGCGTACTCGACGAGATCGTAGAGAAGTCGCTCAAGAACTCGGCGCTTTGGGACGAAGTCAAAGACGACCTGAAAAAGAAGTCCGGCGCCAGCCTCAGCGGCGGGCAGCAGCAGCGCTTGTGCATTGCCCGCGCGCTGGCCGTTGACCCCGAGCTGCTGCTCATGGACGAGCCGGCCTCGGCGCTCGACCCGGTTTCGACCTCGAAGATCGAGGATCTGATCTTTCAGTTGAAGTCGCAGTACACTATTGTGATTGTGACCCACAACATGCAGCAGGCCGCCCGCGTGGCAGAGAAGACCGGCTTTTTTCTCAACGGGCGCATGGTGGAGTTCGACTCCACCCATAAGATCTTTACCAATCCCAGCGACAAGCGCACGGAGGATTACATCACAGGCAGGTTCGGATGACACGCATACGCTTTCAGCAAAGCCTTGACGATTTGAAAGAGCAACTGCTGGTGATGGCTGGGCTGGCCGAGCAGGCCATCCAGCGCGCCATTGAGGCCTATCGCGTGCGCGATCTATCCATCTGCGACCTGGTGAGCCGCAGCGAAATTGCCATCAACCGGCTGGAGCGGGAGATCGATCAGGCAGCGCTCGATCTGCTTGCCATGGAGCAGCCGATGGCCATCGACCTGCGTTTTATTCTCAGCGTGATCAAGATCAACGCCGACCTAGAGCGCGTCGGCGACGCCGCCAAGAGCATCAGCGACCGTGTGCGCAGCATGGAGCAGATGGCGGTGGCCGATCTGCCCGTCGATATTCCCAGGATGGCGTCTCTGGCCGCCGAGATGGTGCGCAAGAGCCTTCAGTCGTTCATCGAGGGGGATGCCGAGATGGCGCGCGTGGTGCTCACCATGGACGACGCCGTGGACGCCATGAACCGAGCAGCCTACAAATCGCTGACCAGGGTGATGGAAGAGCAGAGCCATCAGGCGCCGCAGGCGCTCAATGCACTCATGATCAGCCGCAACCTGGAGCGTGTGGCCGACCATGCCACCAACATCGCCGAGGATGTGATCTTCTGGGTGCAAGGCGCCGATGTGCGCCACCACAAGAGCCTCAAGACTGCCCCCGACCCCCACGCCATGGGGTAGACGCCACCCGACCCAGGCAGATCCCGCCGCCAATGCCAAAATTGAGCCAGCCGACAATCTCTGAGGACTAGTTCCCGGGATTCCGGATCCTCCAGTGGGCTAACTTTCGAGCGGGGTCGCCGTCCAAGTCTATACTGTTCAGAAAAGCAAGTTCCGAGCGTGTTCGTCATGCAGAAGTCGCTTGAGAATGCTCATAGTCCAGCCCGCCTGCTGGGACAGCGGGAAAGATCCATTGTCTTTGCACTCCTCCTGATCTTCTTCGCAGCGAACTTCAGCTTGCGAAGCTCCTTGTTTGCGGCGGAGGTTCGCGGCAATGTTGTCGGTGTCCGCGGCGAGCATCTAGCCTGTGTGCGGGTTTCGATCCTGGCGACTCAGCGGCAAGTAATCACCGGCGATGACGGAAGCTTCGTGATTGCGGGCCTCGCCCCTGGGGACTATACGCTTCAAGCGAACGCCGTAGGCTACTTGCTGATCAACGTGAAGTTTTCTCTCGCGGCGGCAGATGAGACCAAGGACTTTGAGATCACCCTGATGCCAGACAACCTCACGCGCACTGACACGGTTGAGGTGAAGGGCGATCTATTTCAGGGATCCGATTCCCCGGCGATCCTGAAGACGAATTTAACTTCCGAGGAGATCCGCCAAACCTCCACGGTGCTTGCCGACGACGCGTTTCGCTCGATCCAGACGCTGCCCGGAGTCTCCGCTGCCGGCAACAACGACTTCTTTGTACAGTCTTCGGTGATGGGCGCACAGTACCAGAACGTCGGCATTTACATCGACGGCATCCTGGTTCCCACCCCTTTTCACGGCATCGACATCACGCAAGGCGCAACGCTGAGCATCTTCACCAGCGAGACGCTTGCGAACATCAACCTGCTGCCTGCGGCGTATCCGGAGAAGTACGGCGACGACGTAGGGGCGGCGCTCGAACTCGATACCCGCGACGGCAGCCGGACTGCGCCGGTCTTTCGCATCTCGGCCGGTCTGGCGGACTCGGAAGTGGATGGAGAAGGGCCGCTGGGAAGGCGGAAACGAGGTTCGTGGCTCGCTTCCGCACGCAAAAGTTATCTCGGCTATCTTTTTCGTAGCAGATTGAACGATGCATCGGAGGACGTATCGTTTTACGATGCGGATCTGAAGCTGAACTATGACATTGCGCCTAACCAGAGAGTCGACTTCTACGGCATCGGCGGCCCTACATCGTATAAGCTGGTCCATCCTTCAACGACGCCCGCCCCGAATGATATCGACCAAGTGACAGAAGACTTCTTCATGGGGCGGATCGGCTGGCGCTGGGCTGTGGATCCGCGCCTGCTGGTCGAAGCCCATGGAGCGCATTTTCAGCAGCCCAGCAATGAGTCCAATTTCGACGGAGAACCGATCGACGACACCCACTACGCGGAGTGGGTCGCTGCGGGCAGCGCGGTTTGGAGCTGGCGTAAGGACCAGATTCTCGAAGGCGGATGGATGGCGCGCCACGTAAGCTCCGGATACGAGCAGACGACCTACTACCCGCCGAGCTCTCCCCAGCACAACCGAGGGACCGGGGAGGGCTGGAAGAACGACGGCTATGTGCAACAGTCGTCGGCTCTCTTCGGCAACCGCGTCCACCTGGTCGGCGGCTTGCGGGTGGATACCGCCGCATTGTTCGACGTCCATCCCCTGTCGCCGCAGATTTCAGCCGCATGGCAGCTCACTCCAACTACCTAGATGCAACTCGGCTATGGCCGTTACCACCAGTTCGATTTCCCCGCGAATGCGCCACTGAATTTTTTAGCCGCTTGCTCAGAGAGTACAGAGATGCTCAACGCCGCCAACCATTACGTCGCGGCGCTTGAGCAACGCGTGGGAGAGAGCACCCGGGTGAAGCTCCTGCTCTTCGACCGAAGCGACGACGTGTCCTACGACCAGTCGATTTCGTCTGGCTGTCTGCCCGGTTACGTGAATTGTGGCTTCCAGACATTAGACCGCGACTATTCGCGCGGTGCGCAGATTGTTCTACAGAGCCGGACCGCGAATCGCCTCACCGGCTGGATCGGATACACTCTCGCCTACGCGCGCCAGAGCTTCAATGCCTCGGGTACAGTGCCGAATTCGCTTCCGGCCTGGTCGCCCTTCTACCCGACTCTGGCGGACCAACGAAACACGCTGAATCTCTTCGCCAACTACCGTCTCACGCCCACGCTCAACCTGGGCGGGAAGTTTCTCTTCGGTTCCGGCTATCCGGTACCCAACGGCGAAATCAACGCCATTCGGCTGGGCGACTATCAGCGGCTCGATATCCGCGCGGAAAAAGATTGGGCCTTTCGGCAGTGGAAGCTTGCGGTCTACGCAGAGCTGCTCAACACAACGAACCACTACAATCCGCGATACTTTTACACCAACAACTCGGGCTCAGTGGTGACTGGGCAGGGATTGCCGATTACTCCCACTGCGGGTGTTGCGTTTGAGTTCTAGGATTCGCCGCTGGAACCCGCCATTTCCGGCACTACGCCACAGGCGAAATTGACGCGGCGGAGATCGAATCGGATCGTACAGGGCGCACGCCGGCAACCTCCTGGACAGCGTTAGTGCGGGGGCAAGATTATTACGCAGCAAGTTCGCTCCCGTGCCTTCGCGCAGTTAGACGGTTGTCCGCCCTTCATGACGATTGTGCCGTCAGGCTTGGTATAGGAGCAATCGGTGCATGACAGCTTGTCGCGGCATTTGTTAGAAGCTTCTTCCTAACTCGAATCGCACCAGAAACGGCTCGGCGGGGTGGAAGACGCGTGCATATTCCATTCTCCTGCCCACGCTACAGTTCTCGTTCTCGCAACCAGGTGAAGATGACTGGCGTCACAATCAGCACATGAATGAGGGAACTGACCATTCCCCCCAGTACCGGCGCGGCTAGCGGTCTCATGAACTCAGCGCCGGTGCGCGTGGACCAAAGCAGCGGTAGCAGACCGGCTACTACGGTTGCTACGGTCATCACTTTAGGGCGAAGGCGTAAGAGCGCGCCCTCGATGACCGCTGCGTGCAATCCAGCGCGCGTGAGCACTCCATCGGCAGCTTTGCGTCGAGCTACCGCCTCTTCGAGATAGATCACCATCACAACGCCGGTCTGCACAGCGGTTCCAAACAGGGCAATGAATCCTACCCACACTGCAACCGAGAAATTCAAGCCAAGCGCCTTGACCATAAACACGCCTCCGGTCAGCGCGAACGGAACGGCAAGCAAGACGTGCGCTGCTTCCTTCGCTGAGCCGTACGTGCGATAAAGCAGCACAAAGATTACGAGAAGAACGATTGGAATCACCATTTCCAAACGCTTGCGCGCGCTGATCTGGTTTTCGTACTGGCCGCTCCACTCAATGTAGTAGCCCGGCGGCATCTTCACCTGCCGCGTGACAGCGCGTTGAGCCTCATCAACAAAACCTCCCACATCCCGGCCGCGCACGTTGAGAAGTACCGAGCCGCGCAGGAGGCCATTTTCACTACTGATCATCGATGGTCCCATGGTGGTCTGGATGTCGACGACTTTGTTTAGCGGCACCTGTGCACCGTTGCTGCCGGTCACCAGCACATCGCCGAGTTGCTGCGGATTTTCGCGGAAGTCGCGCGCATAGCGCACGCGCACGGGGAATCGCTGCCGACCCTCAATGGTTGTGGTCAGATTCTTTCCGCCCACCGCGGTTTCAATTGCATCTTCCACATCGGCAACATTCAAGCCGTATCTGTCGGCGGCGGGACGGTTGACTGTCATCTCCAGATAGGGAGAACCTGTGGTGCGCTCAGCATAGAGATCGACAGCGCCGGGAATCTGGCGCACGACCTCCTTGATCTCTGCCGATTTTTGTTCGATCACGCCTAGATCGGGACCAAAGACTTTGATGCCGATTTGCGTGCGGATCCCTGTTGAGAGCATGTCGATGCGATTGCGGATCGGCTGTGTCCAGATATTGGTGACGCCAGGAATTTGCAACTTCTCATCGAGCCGCGCGAGAATCGCATCCTTTGTCAGACCCTTGGGCCATTGATCTTTGGGCTTGAAGGTGACGGTGGTTTCAGACATATTGACGGGCGCGGGATCTGTGGAGGTTTCAGCGCGGCCCACTTTGCCCACCACCATGGCGACGGCCGGGTCCGCGGCAATGATTGCATCCTGCTGGCGCAGTATTTCCGTTGCCTTGGTGAGCGAGATGCGCGGATCGGTGATCGGCATGAAAAGCGCCGTCTCCTCATCGAGCGGTGGCATGAACTCCGAGCCGATGGTGGTTGCCGTGTAGACGGCGGCGCCGAACAACCCGAGAGCGGCTGCGAGCGTGACGATCCTGTGACCGAGCGCCCAACTCAGCGCAGGCTGATAGATGGCTCGCAGTACGCGCATCACCGGGTTCTCATCTTCGCGATGCAGTTTGCCGCGAATCAAAAAAGTGCACAGAACCGGTACCAATGTGATGGCAAGAATCGTGGACCCGGCCATGGCAAAGGTTTTGGTGAAGGCCAGCGGATGGAACATTTTACCTTCCATACCCGTGAGAGCGAAGACCGGAACGAAGGCGAGAATGATGATGACCATGGCAAAGGAGATGGGCCTGCCCACAAGCCGCGCTGCATTGAGCGTGATCTCACCTATATGTTCTTGATAGTTGCCGTGCTCCTCTTCGTATTGCTCCGCCTGGCGAATCACATTCTCAGTCATCACGATTCCCGCATCGACGAGCACGCCGATGGCGATCGCGATTCCGCCGAGAGACATGATGTTCGACGAGATGCCCGCTCCTTTCATGAATAAGAAAGCGCCCAACACCGCCAACGGCAGCGGAATGGTGACGACCAGGATGCTGCGAAAGTGCCAAAGGAAAAGCACGTGCGCGAGTGTGACCAGGATAATTTCTTCAATCAGCGCATGACGCAGCGTGTCCACGGCGTGATCGATGAGAATGCTGCGGTCATAGAAGGGAACAATCTTCACGCCCGCAGGAAGGCCGGGCTGAATTTCGCCAATCTTCTTTTTGATCGCCTCAATGACTTCGCGCGCGTTGGCGCCGTAGCGAATGACGACGACCCCGCCGACAGCCTCTTTGCCGTCCTTATCCAGAACGCCGCGGCGGAACTCGGGGCCAAGCTGAACGCTGGCCACGTTGCCCACAGTCACGGGCGTGCCGT
>Ga0302140_10011017_pt1 | contig 11148 bp, 10 predicted proteins | sample I_Bog_E1_1_FD_202095 | JGI IMG/M metagenome (GOLD analysis project Ga0302140, IMG submission 202095) | Peat permafrost microbial communities from Stordalen Mire near Abisko, Sweden - I_Bog_E1_1 | ecosystem: Environmental > Terrestrial > Soil > Wetlands > Peat | place: Sweden: Abisko, Stordalen...
TTTTGTGGATTCTGGGCTTCAGCTTCCACATCGCCGGCGGCCTGATTCACATTCTGCTGGTCATCGCTCTGATCGTCCTGGTCGTCAACCTGGTCACCGGACGCCGCGCTTTGTGAAGCGGCCTGAGCGCCAGGCAACCGATCAAGAGAGAAATGATCATAATTGCACAGTTTTCGTTGCGCCAGAATTCTAAAGTGATATTCCGTGCTGTCCCTAGAGAGCAGTCGCGGCAGAGCCGCCGGAACATAACTGCTATTTTGTGGCGGGGCGGTTTGGGATGCTGGCAAGTCGAAGCTTTTTCCAGGAGATGAAGCATGTCATCAGAGGGAATGGTGCTCGGATCTCCGGCTGTGAATATGGCCGAGACGAAAGTCGCGGACGCGGGGATCCATTGCGATGAATGCAACAGCGATGAGGTCTATCGCATCTTCCGTAAGGGCTTTTTTCAGGAAAGAGTTTATCCATTGCTCGGCTTTTATCCATGGCGGTGCAAGCGGTGTGGCCTGCGTCTAATGCTGCGCGACCGCGAATTGGCAAGCAACGTGTCACGGACTGAATTCAAACCGGCGGAAACTCAGGAACAGAAGAGGTTTCAAGCAGCGTGAGCGCAAGGAATGTGAGCGGACGCCTGCATCCAAGAATGTGACAGACCCGAGAGTTCATCCCTCCCCCAAGCAAATGATCTCTTTTGTACAGTCCACTTTTTGCGCCGCGGCGTAATCTGTTAACGAAGTAGTGCGCCGGCCTGAGCGCAGCCGCATTGGCTCGCGATTCCCACGAACCAGTCACCGAGCCACCCTCAATATGTTCGCCGGACGTCCTTCTTCGCGGAAAGGTGGCCGATGAACGCCCTGCTGATCTACCCTGAATTCCCGGAAACCTTCTGGAGTTTCAAACACGCGCTCAAGTTTTTGGGCAAGCGGGCGGCGCAGCCTCCTCTCGGTTTGATGACGATTGCCGCGCTGTTACCCAGCGCCTGGAAAAAACGGCTGGTAGACACCAACGTGGAACTCTTGCGCGACCGCGATCTGGCATGGGCGGACGTGGTTCTGTTAAGTGGGATGCACATTCAGAGCGAATCTCTCCTCGCCATTGTGGAGCGTTGCCGTGCGCGCGGGCTGCGCACCGTGGTGGGCGGCCCCATTGCCAGCAGCGTGCCCGCGGTCGAACTCAAGGCGGACCATGTGGTGATCGGCGAGGCGGAGAGCCTGATTGCCGGTCTGGCGCGGGAGCTTGAAGCGGGAACGGCCAAGCCGGTGTATCAAGCCGAGGATCGGCCGGAGATGTGCACCAGCCCCCTGCCGGATTTAAGCCTGATCAAGATGAAGCGCTACTCGACCATGACCGTGCAGTACTCGCGCGGCTGCCCTTTCAACTGCGAATTCTGCGACATCATTGAGATCTACGGGCGGCGTCCGCGCACCAAGGCCGTGGCCCAGGTGCTGGCCGAGTTGGAGCAGTTGCGCGCCGCGGGCTGGCGCGACTCCGTCTTTATCGTGGACGACAATTTCATCGGCAACAAGGCGCGCGCCAAGGAACTGCTGCGGGCGCTGGTCGCGTGGCGCGCGCAGACCGGGACGGCTTTTGAGTTCATCACCGAAGCCTCATTGAACCTTGCCGACGACACGGAGCTGATGCAGTTGATGAAGGACGCGGGCTTTAAGTCCGTCTTCCTGGGCATTGAAACGCCGGACGAGTCGGGCCTGATTTCGAGCAACAAGCTACAGAATACGCGGCGTAGTTTGCTCGAGAGCGTGGCCAGGATTCAGAGTTACGGCGTCGAGGTGATGGGCGGCTTCATTCTCGGCTTCGACACCGATAAGGAAGACATCTTCGACCGCATGGTTGAGTTCATTGAGAAGAGCGGTATTCCTATCGCGATGGTGGGGCTGCTCCAGGCCATGCCGGGAACGCAGCTCTTCAGGCGGTTGCGCAGCGAGGGCCGGATTGTGGACGCGGGCGGCGGCAACAACACGTTTTGCGATCGGCTCAACTTTTTGCCCCGCATGGATTCGGCCAAGCTGGTGGAGGGCTACCGCGGGGTGATGAAGAGAATTTACAACTGCGAGGCGTACTACGAGCGCGTCAAGCTCTACCTGAATCGCGCCCACCCCAAACCAGCCAAACGGGCCGCGGGAGAGCCGGCGAAGAAACGGCCGACATCCGAGCCTTGGATGACTCGGGACAACCTGCGCGCGCTGGTCAACTCCATTGTGCGCCAGGGCATTTTCGGGCGGCACCAGTGGAGCTACTGGAAGTTTCTTGCGTCTGCTGCGACCAGGTACCGGCGCTGCTTCGGCGCGGCCATGACCCTCGCGGTCATGGGCTATCACTTCCAGGTGATGACGCGAAAGCTGTCGAAGGCCATCGATGCGGCGGCCGAGCCCGTCGAGTCTGGGGATCTCTTGCTCCGAGAAACCGGAAGACCGCCCGTCTAGTCCCAATGCTGTTCAGTTAGGGAAGAGTGCGGACGTGGACGTCCGCACGACAGGCCGGTCTGGAGACCGGCGCTACAACAAAAAGCGACGGAGCTGGTATGCTCCGCCGCTTGTTGTCGAAACTGCTGTTCGATCCAGCAGCTACAGATTAATGTCCGCCGCCTTCATGTCCGCCGCCACCACCTTGATGTCCACCGCCGCCACCACCTTGATGTCCACCGCCGCCACCGCCGCCTTGATGTCCACCACCACCGCCGCTAGGAGCTGCGTGTGAAGCTGGCGCTGCGTGCGAAGCCGGTGCACGGGAAGCAGGGGCCTGGTTCGACCGCGGAGCATTGGTGCGCTCCGTTTGACCGCGACCAGCACTGGGACGCGCCCCGCCGGCTTGGCCGCCGCCGCCACGTGCATAACTGCTGCGATTGGCCGCCCCGCCGCCGCCGCCGTGATAGTTGCCGCCACCATCCCCACTGAACCGATGGCCGCCCCAGCCGTGGCCGTAGCCCCAACCGGCCCACGGGCCCATGCCAAGGAAGATGCCGTTGTAGAAGTACCCTGGCCCGTAATAGCCATAGGGCGAGCAGGCGTAGGGCGCATAGTCGTAGTAGCCATATTGACAAACCGGCTGCACACCAATGCTGACAAAGACCTGTGCTTGAGCCGCTGGCGCCAGGGCCAGGCCGGCGAGCAGTGCCGTCGTACCGAATAGAATCTTGATTCCGCGCATCTGAGACCCCCTTAAGGTGTCTGCGGTTAGGGTGGGATGCTTTGGCGCCGTCAGGATCAACCCGGCAACAGCAGCCTACATAAGGGGTTGAGACAGTGCATGATTTCCCATTACTTTAGAGGGTCCATCATTTATCTACCCTTACATGCCTGAATCTAGTCTCGAGGCAGGCATTTGTCTGAGCAATAGGAACCACGCGCTGCGAATCGGTTGCAGCTAGAAGCTGGGAGCCAGGAGCTGGTTCTACGGTTGAATGACCATCTTGCCCACGCCATCGCGATAGTTGCTGGTGAGTTCGAAGGCCTCATCGATGCGATCGAGCGTTCGCGTGTGCGTGACCAGCGGCGCGAACCAATTGGGCTGCGCCTCGAGGAGCGACAGAGCCTCTTCGGTCTCGTGGTTGGAGCGGCGCACGTTGAAAAGCGTGAGCTCCTTGCGGCGCATGCCAGAGGCGTCGACCGAGAACGTTGGCGTGGAGTGAATGCCTGTGAGCACGACGCGGCCTGCGTTGCGTGCGAGTTTTATGGCTTGCGGCGTGGTGTCTGCCCCGGCCGCGCAGTCGATGGCGCAGTCGACGCCGCGCTGCCCGGTGGCGCGCAGGATTTCGGCGACCGCTTCCTCAGGCTCGAGCACCACGTCGGCTCCCATGGCGCGCGCCAGCTCGCGGCGATGCGCCAGAGGCTCGATGGCCCAGATGCGGCCTGCGTTGGCAGCGCGCAGTGCGGCAATTGTCAGCAGGCCGATCGGTCCTGTACCGATGACCGCGACGGTTTCGCCCGCGGCGATGGACGCCAGACGCACGGAATGCAGCGCGATAGCGAGCGGCTCGGCCAGAGTGGCTGCATCGAACGACAGCGTTGCAGGGATGGGCGCGAAGTTCGAGACGGGCAGGTTGACCAGCTCGCGGAAAAAGCCTGGGTGATGCGGGTTCGATAGGAAGCGGATGTTGGCGCACACGTTGTGGTGGCCGCTCAAGCAGAACTCACAGTGGTAGCAGTAGAGGGCAGGTTCAAGCGCTCCGCGATCGCCTGCGGCGAGTCCGGTAACTCCTGCGCCGGTCTTGACGATGACGCCTGCGGGCTCGTGCCCCAGCACCATGGGATAAGCGTTGGGCATGCCGCCGACCTGGCCCTCGGTGTAGGCATGCAAATCGGACCCGCACACGCCGACGGATTCGATGCGGCACTGCACTTCGCCCGGTCCGGGATCCTCGATGGGCATTTCGGTGAGACGGAAGGTGAGGGGAGCGATGAGTTCGGCGGCGCGCATGGGAAAACGATAGCAGAGAACAGGGCGCGAGGGAGCAAGGGAGCAAGGGAGCGAGGGATCGTGGACCGCGGATCGTAGGTCGCGGGTCGTGATCAGTGAATGAATATCATTGCGATGTGGTTGACGGCGAACGCGGCGCCGTAAGCGAGGACGAGCATGTAGAGGAACTGCACCGCGGGCCACGTCCAACTATTGGTTTCGCGCTTGACCACGGCGATGGTCGACGTGCACTGCATGGCAAAGGCGAAGAAGATCATGAGGGCGAGCGCGCCGCCGATGGTCATGTCGTGGTGCAGCGCGTTCTGGAGGCTGAAGGCCTGGGTGCCGGGATCGGCGCCGTAGAGCGTGCCCATGGTGCTCACCATGACCTCGCGCGCGAATATGCTGCAAATGAGGCCGATGCCGATCTTCCAGTTGAAGCCGAGAGGCGCGATAGCCGGCTCGATGAAGTGACCGATGTGGCCGATGACGCTGTTGGCAAGTTGCGGAGGCGCGTAGGAACCGCCGTTGAGATGAATAGGCGGGATCTGCGCGAGCACCCAAAGCGCAAGCGATACGAGGACGATGATGGTTCCCGCGTTCTTCAAGAAGATGCGCGCGCGATCGAGAAGGCGCAGCGCGAGCGAGTAGAGCGTGGGCATGCGGTACTGCGGCAGCTCCAGAATGAAGGGCGTGTCACTGGATTTCAAGATGGAGCTCTTGAGCAGGCGCGCAGTGGTGAAGGCGGCGACAAATCCCGCAAGATAGAGGCCGAGCATGACGAGCGTGCGCAGGCCGACAACCCCGTGGAGGAAATACATATTGGGAATGAAAGCGGCGATGAGCAGCAGATACACGGGCAGGCGCGCCGAGCAGGTCATGAAGGGTGCGACAAGAATCGTGGCGAGGCGGTCGCGCTTGTTCTCGATGGTGCGCGTGGCCATGATGGCGGGAATGGCGCAGGCGTAAGCGGAGAGCAGCGGGATGAAGGCCTTGCCATTCAAACCGATAGTCCGCATGACGCGGTCGGCGATGAGAGCGGCGCGTGCCAGATAGCCGGAGTCTTCGAGGATGCCAATGAACAGGAAGAGCAGAAGGATCTGGGGGAGGAAAACCAGCACCGACGAAATGCCCTTCCACACGCCGTCAAGCAGAAGCGATTGTAGCCAACCCATCGGCAGCAGCGGGCGGACGAGATCGGCAGCGCGGGCAAGCAGGTCGCCGAAGACGTCGGAGAGCGGCTGGCCGACGGAAAAAACCACTTCGAACACGCCGAAGACTACGAGGAGAAAGAGCAGCGGTCCCCAGATGCGATGCAGCAGAACATTGTCGATCTTGCGCGTGTTGGCGGTCGAGAGCGGGGCCTGGTAGCCGGTGCGGCGGCTGACCTGCGCGGCCCAGTTGTGCGTGCTGGCCGCGTTGCCGATGACGGGCAGTTCGACGCGCTTGGCTTGCGCGTGGCCATTCTGCTGATTGAGAAAGCGCGGAACGGCATCGATCCCGGTGCCGTTGACGGCGCTGATTTGCGCCACCGGCGCATCGAGTTCGCGCGCCAGCTTGAGCACGTCGATCTTGCCGCCGCGCGACTCCATCAGGTCCGACATGTTCAGCAGCACCAGCGTGGGAAGTCCCACAGCAAGCACCGGCTGGGCGAGCATGAGTTGGCGCGTCAGATGAAGGGAGTCCAAAACCAGCAAAACCGCGTCGGGCTTGGGCGTGCCGGGCATGCGGCCGCGTAACACGTCCACGGCGACACGCGCGTCTTCAGAGTACGGAGTGAGCGAATAAATTCCCGGCAAATCGATGAGCGTGAGATCTTCCCGCCCCACGCCGGCCATCAGCCCCTTGCGCTGCTCCACGGTGACGCCGGGATAGTTGGCGACCTTTTGGCGTAGCCCGGTCAGCTTGTTAAAGAGCGTGGACTTGCCGGAGTTGGGAGGGCCGATCAGAAGCACTGTTTTGAAAGTGCTCTCCGGCGAGGAGATCGTAGGCGGCTTAAAGGCCGGCGTCTCACAGCAAGCGTTCATCGCGCAGCCTCAGCCAGTTCGGGTGTTTCTTCGGCGGGCGTTGCGGCGGCTGTTACGCCGGTGCACGGGCGCACCCGAATGGCATCGGCGGTCTCGTGGCGTAGCGCGATTTCCATGCCATCGACGCAATAAACGGTGGGGTCGCCGGCCGGGGCGCGGCGCAGGGCGTGGACGCATGAGTCGGGCACAAAGCCCATATGCATCAGGTGGTTCTGGACGGATTCAGGGAGATCGAGAGCCACCAGGATCCCGCGTTCACCCACCTTCAATTCGCTCAGCGCGCTCACGTGCCTCGCCCCCTCATGCCGCCGAAAGGGCAGCAATTTGAAAATGCGACCAGAATGGTCGGATTTCAGTATACGGCGAACATGCCATGGGCCGCAATCGTGGTTCTCGGGGATCGTTGCATCGAGCATTCCCATGAATTGACCTCCAGAAAGGGAAATCGGGAAGGGGATTTCTGGCTGGGATCCCCCAGCCCTCCCTAGCCCCCTGGCGGACCCTCTGCTCACTTCATCGGAACGATGGTTTAGTTTTAGCAGTGGTTATTTTGCCTGAAAGTGATCTGAATCACAGAAGAGCAGGGAGCAAGGGAGCGAGGGCGCGAGCCGGTTGCGCGGGGCTGGCGTCGGTGATAGAAGCGGACTATGACGGTTGAGGAATTCAAGTCGACCTTGGGTGAGCCTGAGCCGCCTGTCGAGCTTCCGGCTCCGCTGGCCGCGCTCTGGTGGGACGCCAAAGGCGACTGGGCTCGCGCCCACGGCATGGTCGACGACCTCTCGACGCGCGATGCCATGGCTGTGCATGCCTACCTGCACCGCAAAGAAGGTGTGGAGTGGAACGCGGATTACTGGTACAGCCGCGCCGGCCGTAAATTCCATCGGCCCACGCTCGAGGCGGAGTGGTTGGCGCTTGTGGAGGGGTTGCTCTAAAGGGAAGTGCTGTGCATTATTTGTTCCGCTGCAGCCAGTGCAAGTATTCAGGCAGCGAGTGTAGTTGGTCGACGTGATCGGGCGCGGAGTTTCCGGCAAACCCAATCACGGTAAGCCCGCCCGCGCTCACCCGGCTCAACATCTGCGTGCCCATGGGACCAAATTGCGCCACCGGATGCGGCGACAGTTGCCACTCGCGCAGCAGCCAGTCGGCGGTTTCAGTGGTGCTGGCGAAAGTGCCGGGAAAAATCTCCGAGTGCGTAATGATCAGCCGTTTCTTCCCGGCCATTGCGTCCCGGCCAAAGTGAAGCCACACCTGCAGATTGCTCGCGTCGATGTCGGACTCAAGTGGCCCCGGCGTGTCGTGAGTGTAACCGGTGTGCACGCCGTCGATGCAGAGCACGCGATTGACGCGGTCGAAGGACGCAGGATCGAGCAGGACTTGCCGGATCGCGCCGCAACCGGCGCTCCAGCCGCCAAGCGCGATCTGGCTGAAGTGCATGTGACTCGCCGATTCTGCTGCGGCGATCAGCGAGAGAAATCGCGTTGGATCTTTGAAGAGCGCGACGTACGATCCAGAACCGGCGCCGGCCTGCACGCGTACAACTGCCATTTGGTGCTGCTGGCTGGCCGCCAGTTCGGGCAGCCAGTCTCCTCCGTGGAAGAAGAAAAGCAGTGTGGCCGGCCGGTTGGATCGCAGGCCTTGCGGTACAAAGAGCGTGCCCAGCGGCAAGGAATAGTGTTGGCCCGGCGGCGAAATCTCGGTGAGGCGCGGATGAGTACGCGTGTGCTCCACCATCGGCGAGGGATTCTGTCCTGCGGCTGGCGGCGCCTGCGGTGCAGCAGGCTTTGCCGTGGCAGGAGCCTGCCCGAGCAGTTCCGCCGGCGCAATTGCGAGCGCGAGACAGAGACTCGAACAACAAGAGATGATGCGTGAAATGCTCCGCATAGGTGTTGCGTTCTTCCTCTCGTAGGATGGAGGCCCTCGCCCGTGAGCCAGGGTTTCGGCCGCGCGCGGCAAATTCATCTTACGGGATGCCGCACGCACGGGTGTAAAATCCTCTGTTTGACGTGAGCAGCGCGAGAGAGGCGGGCCATGCAATATCGCACGTTTGGAAAGCTGGATTGGAAGGCATCGGCGCTGGGCTTCGGCTGCATGCGGTTTCCGTGTGCAGACGGCAAGCGCGGCAGCGCGAACATCGATGAAGCGGAATCGATTCGTATGCTGCGGCGCGCCATCGACGAAGGCGTGAATTACGTCGACACTGCATATCCGTATCACGATGGCAAGAGCGAGCTCGTGGTTGGCCGGGCGCTCAAGGACGGGTATCGCGAAAAAGTTCGGCTCGCGACCAAGCTTCCCACGTGGATGGTGCAGAAGCCGTCGGACTTCGACCAGTTTCTGGATGAGCAGCTCACAAAGCTCCAGACCGGCCACATCGACTTTTACCTGATCCATTCACTGAACAAGGCCTGGTGGGCCAACATTGTTTTGAAGCACAACCTGCTCGGCGAAGCAGAGCGCGCGTTGGCCGACGGACGCATCGGGCATCTGGGCTTTTCGTTCCACGACAACTACGAGTGCTTTGAAGAGATCGTGAACGCGAGCGACCTGTGGACCTTCTGCCAGATCCAATACAACTACATGGATACCGAGAACCAGGCGGGCACGCGCGGGCTCCGGCTGGCCGCGGAAAAGGGGCTGGCAGTGGTGGTGATGGAGCCGCTGATGGGCGGCCGGCTGGCCGATCCGCCGCCGGCGATTCGCGAAATTATGGCGAGCCATTCGCCGCAATGGAGTCCTGCAGAACTTGCATTTGACTGGGTGTGGGATCAGCCCGAGGTCTCGGTAGTACTAAGCGGCATGAGCACGATGGACCAGGTCGCGGAGAACCTGCGCTTCGCCGATGCGGCGCGTGTGGGCAAACTCGGCGAAGCGGACCAGGAGCTGATTGCGCAGATCCGCGAACAGTACAAAGCACGGGTTACGATTCCCTGCACGCAATGCGGTTACTGCATGCCATGCCCCAACGGCGTAAACATCCCGGTCAACTTTGATTTCTTTAACTACGCCCACACCTACGACGATCTGGGCGCGGCACAATTCCGCTACAAGTTTGTGCTCAAGGAAGAACAGCGCGCAGGCGCATGCATCGACTGCGACACGTGCGAGGAACTGTGCCCGCAACATATCCAGATCTCGGATTGGATGCCTAAGGTGCAGGCTTTGCTGGGCGGATAGCGAGGCAGCGAGCCAGCAATTCGACGCTGTCGCTCGCTTCAAGAAAAATCGCCATTTTCCAGGCGAGGCGTGCTAATCTGGCCGCGTGCCAGCGGCTTCCCAAGCTGAAAGGACGAGGACTCTCCGTCACTCGGGAGTGGTGCGCGTTACGCACTGGCTCACCTTCATCGCCTTCGTGGCGCTCTTCGTCACCGGCGGCTTAATCGTGATTTCGCATCCGCGCTTTTACTGGGGCGAGGTGGGGAACGTCAACACCAAGCCGCTGTTCGTGATCCCCATTCCATCAAGCCGCGACACGGTGCCTAACGGATACAACTACGAGATGCCCGACGAGAATGGCTGGAGCCGGGCGCTGCATTTCGAAGCTGCGTGGGTCGTGGTGCTTGCGGGCCTGGTGTACGGCATCTACATGCTGTGGAGCGGGCATTTCAAGAATCTGATTCCCGCGCGGTGCGATTGGAACTGGCAGGCTTACCGCGATCGCATTGCAAAGTATCTGCGCCGCGCGCCACCCGATGCTGCCGAAGCGCGCTCCTATAACGTGCTGCAACGGACCGCCTATGTGATCGTGATTTTCGTGTTGTTTCCGCTCATGATCTGGACCGGCCTGGCTATGTCGCCATCGTTCACCGCTGCGTTTCCGTTAACCGTGGAGCTGTTGGGCGGGCGCCAGTCGGCGCGCACCATTCACTTCTTCGTCACCGGGTTGCTGCTGCTGTTTCTGTTTGTGCATGTGGCGATGGTGGCGCTGTCAGGATTCAGGAGCCGCATGCGGGGCATGATTACCGGCTATACGCGAGATTCACAGGAGGCTCCATGAATCCGATCACACGGCGCAATCTGATCTTGGGAGGTGGGGCCGCCGCCGCGGGCGTAGGCGGATTGGACGCGGCAGACCGCCTGGCGAAGCGCTACGGGTTGATTCCGCCGGACGGTAGCGGGGTCTACGGTCCCGGCGAGACGCTGACCTACGCTTGCCAACGTTTACTCACTCGGAACACGCCGGCGCGCGAGTTCTCGCGCAGCATGATCTCGAAGAATCCCTTCGCCAACGCTGTGGCGCCGCCCAACGATGCCTTTAGAAAGCTGCAAGCGGGCGGGTTCCGCGACTGGCGGCTTGTTGTGGATGGAACCGTGGCGCACCCGATGTCGTTTTCGCTGGTCGATCTAAAGGGTCTCGGGCTGCACAGCCAGATCACCGAGGTTGCCTGCGAAGAGGGATGGTCGTACATCGCGGAATGGATCGGGACGCCGCTCTCCGGCGTGTTGCGCGAAGCGGGCGTGCTGCCGCAGACGCAGTATGTCGTCTACAGCTCGACCGAGGAAGGCATGTGGGAGAGCATCGACATGCAGGATGCGGGTGACCCGCACACCTTGCTGACGATGGGCATGAACGACGGCGATCTGCCGGTGGGGTTTGGCGGGCCGCTGCGCCTGCGCTTGCCACGGCAGTTGGGCTACAAGAGCGTGAAATACGTGAACCGCATCACGGCCACCGACAACATCAAAAAGTTCGGCAAAGGTCTTGGCTCGGTCT
>Ga0302140_10011019_pt1 | contig 11147 bp, 12 predicted proteins | sample I_Bog_E1_1_FD_202095 | JGI IMG/M metagenome (GOLD analysis project Ga0302140, IMG submission 202095) | Peat permafrost microbial communities from Stordalen Mire near Abisko, Sweden - I_Bog_E1_1 | ecosystem: Environmental > Terrestrial > Soil > Wetlands > Peat | place: Sweden: Abisko, Stordalen...
TTTATCGAAACTACTTTGGCTTCCTGTTCTATCCCAGCGGTTTTTGCTAAAATGCTTTCATTAAGCGTCTCAAAATACCCATCCGGAACGGTAAAGCCATTGCCCGCCCCGGCTAAAGCCTCCTCTACAGCAATCCGGCTTTGTATATTCGCGCTCAATTCGGCAAAGTATCCTTCCGGAACGCCAAAGCCATCTTCCTTTGCAAGCAGCGCCTCTTCGATAGCTATCCTGCTTTGAATATTGGCGCTTAACTCATCAAAGTAGCCTTCGGGTACGGCAAAACCTTCCCCGGTGCCAGCCAAAGCGTCTTCAATGACTATCCGGCTGTTGATATTCAAATTTAACTCATCAAAATATCCTTCCGAAACGGAAAAACCTTCTTCGGCGCCAGCTAAAGCTTCCTCAACTGCTATGCGGCTTTGAATATTCGAACTTAACTCATCAAAATATCCTTCAGGCACAGTAAAACCTGCGTCAGCGCCGGCTATTGCGTTATCCAATGCAATCCGGCTTTGGATGTTTGCACTTAACTCCTCAAAATATCCTTCAGGCACGGTAAAACCACTTTCCGGGTGACTTTCCTTAAAAGTTGAAATGTTTTTTAACGCGGCAATACGGTCCCCCAGGCTATCAAAATAACCAGCGGGCACAGTAAACGGGTTCGCTTTGCTCACCTGTTTAAGCGCCTTATAATCATTTATCCAATCCTTGTTTTCCATATCACTTTTCATTTCTCAACTGGTATAGATACCAAAAAAGCTAAAAGGTTTAATGCTATTCTAATCTAATTTAATCTTTTGATAATAAATATGCCTCAATCTTTTTCACTGCCAAATGGAACGAAGCTTTTAGCGCGCCCACGCTGGTGCCAAGCACTTCCGACATTTCCTCGTACTTCATATCGTCATAATATTTCATGTTAAACACCAGCTTTTGCTTTTCGGGCAGCGTTAACAGGGCTTCCTGCAATTTCCGCTGCGCCGCGTCGCCGTTAAAATAGGTCGAATCCGCTAAAGTATCAGCCAGTTCATACGCCACATCGTCCAATGATATGTTGTTTTTTTGCTTCTTCTTGTTCAAAAAAGTGATGCATTCATTGGTCGCTATGCGGTACATCCAGGTGTACAGCTGCGCGTCGTTCCTAAAGCCAGCCAGGTTTTTCCATACTTTTATAAAAACATCCTGCACCAGGTCGTCAGCGTCGTCATGGTCGATCACCATGCGCCTTACATGCCAGTATATTTTTTGCTGGTACTTTTTCAGCAATAAGTTAAATGCCTCATTCCGGGTTTTTTCATCCTGGAACTTGCTTAATATCACTGCGTCGTCAACCTCTGTCGGCATAAATTAAATTTAGCGTGTTCAATAGGGTAATAAACTGCAAATATAAGTTTTTATGTAACGAATTTATTGCAATGCGTCCAATACCTGCTGCGAGGCATTTTTACTCTCTACTTTATCGATGATCTTTTTAATCACCCCTTTCTTATCGATCACAAATGTGGTGCGCAGTACGCCCATATAAGTGCGCCCGAATGTCGTTTTTTCAGCCCATAAGCCGTAGGCTTCGACAATGCTGCGGTCAGTATCGGCGACCAGTGTAAAAGGCAGGCTGAATTTGGTTTCGAATTTTTTGTGCGATTTTTCGTTATCCGGGCTCACACCGATCACTTCAAATCCCTTGCTGATCAATGACTGGTAATTATCGCGGTAATTGCAGGCTTCGTTGGTACAGGTTGGGGTGTTATCCTGCGGATAGAAATACAGGATCACATCTTTGCCTTTATAATCGGAGAGCGAAACGGTTTTTCCATTTTGATCTTTCGCGGTGAAACCAGGGGCTTTGTCACCTTCTTTTAATGTCGACATAGGTTTTAATGTAAAATTAGTGACGCAAGGTAGAAATTTATCAGCACAAATGCATGCCCCCACCGGTGCGGTTCGAGTGTTCACGAAATTCGTCAAAAACGTAACAATTTTGGGTACAGTCAAATTTTAACCCCCTAAAAAACAGTGTTTTCGTTATCGTTTCAGAGGGTGTTTGTATGCGAAACGTGAACGCTTTAACACCTGTTTGTCCGTCCCCCGAAGTTTTGACCAAACTCTCCGCATTTCAGCCCTTTTGAGGCGAACGAATCGGCCTAAATTTGTCGGGATGCCGATCGTTTGATCTAAAATTCGATCCGTAGTGTGTGCCAATTGCCAAAAGCCGAAAAATCCGGATTCATTTTTCTTTACTTTTGACTTCGGACATTAGATTTCAGGCTATAATAAAACCGGGATATGAAGGTATATTTTGAAGGACAGGTAATGTGGTCGCAGATCGATGCCAACCAGCACATGCGACACTCCGCTTATGCTGATTTTGCGGCACAGGCCCGTTTGATGATGCTGGAGGAAGCCGGCCTTGGCCCGGCGGTATTGTATAAAATGAACATCGGGCCGCTGATGTTCAGGGAGGAATTGATTTTCCTGCGCGAAGTGGCTATGAATGATCGGTTGAAGGTGACGTGTGAGATCACTAAATCGCGCGCCGATGGTTCGAGATGGTCTATAAGCCATGAAATATTCAGGGGTGATGGAACAAAGGTGGCTGTTGTAAACGTGGACGGCGCCTGGTTGGATATGACCAAACGAAAACTAACGCTTTTGCCGCCCGAGCTAGGCAAGGCTTTTATGCATGCGCCGCGGAGCGAAGATTACGTAGAGGAAATACCGAGAGAGAAAAGCAGCTAAATATCTGGCACCATTGCAAATCATTCTTCTTTGTGTCCTTTGTGAACCCTTGTGTTCTTTGTGGTTAAATGTCGATTACTGATTGTTTGCTCCTCCTTAAAAACAAATCCCATCTGTTTTTGTAACTGAAATATCGCGGGGATTTTTAGCATAAGTCATAAATCTTGATTTATCTTTATCGCGCTTTTGGCTTTCTGCTCAATGGTAAGCCTCAATTCTTACAAACTACCAATGGCTATTTTAGAGAACGATTTTTTACGCGTTACCGTCAGCACAAAAGGGGCACAACTTGGCTCTATATTTGATAAAACCAACCAACTTGAACATTTATGGCAAGCCAACCCTGCAGTGTGGCCCTGGCACGGACCAAATTTGTTTCCCATTGTTGGCCAGCTGATCAATGATGAATTATTGGTAGATGGAAATGTTTATCACATGGCCCGTCACGGATTTGCGCGGCAATCCGAGTTTATTTTACTGGAGCACGATGATGAGCATGCAACGTTTTCGCTGCCCAACTCGGAGCAGACGTTGAAGGTTTATCCCTATAAATTCGACTTCCAGGTTTTATATACACTGATTGAAAACGCCGTTCGCGTAACCTATAAATTGATCAACCACGATAAAAAAACAATTTATTTTTCGGTGGGAGGGCATCCCGGCTTTAATGTGCCCTTCCGGGTGGGTGAAAAATACGAAGACTATTACCTGGAGTTTGAAGTGGAAGAGCCTTTGATTGCCCACGGCATATCAGCTGAGGGGGTTTTTAACGGCGAACATCACACGGTGCCAGCGCCAAACAATAAACTCTATTTAACCCGGCACTTGTTTGATAAAGACGCGCTGGTTTTTAAAGATTTAAAGTCGAGGGAAGTGAGCATAAAAAGTGACAAGCACGATAAATGCATTTCAGTTCAGTTCCCGCATTTTAACTACCTGGGGATTTGGGCTAAACCAGGCGCCGATTTTGTCTGCATCGAGCCCTGGCTGGGTTGCGCAGATACCGCCGGAAAACATGTCGACATCAGTCAAAAGGAAGATATTCAAAAAGTTGCGCCCGGCCATGTGTTCGAGGCCGCTTTTTTTATAAGTATATAATAACAAGAGCCAGGATACAAGAACCAGGAATCAAGACAAGAAACAAATTCAATAAATTTGATGTCGTATGTTTTTGGTTCTTGCCTCTTGACTCCTGGTTCTTAACTCTTTATTTAAAAAACTATGAAAAAGACCATCTGCCTGTTTGCTATCACCTTAACGCTTTGCCTGGCCTCGGTTGCAGCACACGCGACACCCCTTGGTAGCCCGCCGACCAAAGAAGCCATCGCAGCCATGACGCCGGAAGAACGCCAGGCAAGAGTAGAAGAAATTAAAGCCCGGATAAGCGAAATTAAAGCCGAAGACCGCTCGCAGATGACCAAAGTGGAGCGCAAGGCTTACCGCGCTGAACTGAAAGCACTTAAAAAGGAAGCCAGCATGTACGATGTGCTGTATATCGGTATAGGTGCGCTGGTGGTTTTGATCATTATACTGCTCATCATACTTTAAGCTATGAAAGGTGCCGATCCCACCAAACGGTTTTCGGACAGGGTTGAGAACTATATCAAATACCGGCCCTCGTACCCGCCCGAGGTATTAACTTACCTGGCAAATAAATGCAAGCTGACGCCCGGCTCGGCAATTGCCGACGTGGGTTCGGGGACGGGCATTTTCAGCGCGTTGTTGCTTGCGAAAGCTTATAAAGTGTATGCTGTTGAGCCGAATGAATCGATGCAGGAAGCGGCCATCAGACAATTTGGAACCGATGAAAATTTTGTTCCTGTTGCAGGCGCAGCTGAAGCTACCACACTACCCCCAAGCCTGGTCGATCTTATTGTTTGTGCCCAGGCTTTTCACTGGTTTGATGCCGGCAAAACCAAAACAGAGTTTAAAAGGATATTGAAAGACGGCGGACTGGTCGCACTGATCTGGAATAACCGCGACGCTGCAACGGACGAATTCGCGGCAGCGTATGAAAACCTGCTCAGGCAGGATTCTGTGGACTATAACAATGTAAACCACCGCAACATTAACGACATTGATTTCAAGGCTTTTTTTAAAGACGGCATTTACGAAGCCGTGAAATATCCAAATGTGCAGGTATTTGATGAAGAAGGTTTGTTAGGCCGTGCTTTTTCCTCTTCCTATGTCCCGGCGGAAGACAGCGATGGGGGTATGAAGTTTAAAGATTTGCTTAAAGCGCTGTTTGCAAAGTATAATACCGAGGGAAAGGTGAGATTTTATTACCAGACGGAAGTCTACCTGGGAAAGGTTTAATCCTTTTTATACCGTTTTTTGGGTGGGCGAAATTTTCCTCAACTCGTCTTTGGTCTTGCTAAACCAAACCCGGTTGCTTTTACGCTCTATAGGACTAAGGTGCTGCTCTTCGTTCAGCATGTCAGTATAAAGCTGCCAGGCCTCGTCGTCGCGGCCAGCGCGTATCAAAAACAAACCGTACTGGTAACGTTGCTCAAAATTGGAGTAGCGGCCCTTCATGGCTTTAAATTCGTTTTCCGCTTGTTCAGTTTGTCCCAAATTCTCCAGTGCCAATGCATAAAGCATATGCGATTTGGAACGGGCAAACTGCGGCAGTTTATAAAGTTTTTTGGCGAGGGGGATAATTTGTTTATATTCCTGCTGCTCGTAATAGGCAACGATCAATTGCTGCATTACGTGCTCGTTTTCGCTGAAGGCGCCGGTGAGGCTGGCTGTATAAAGTTCAATCGCCTTGTCCGTTTGACCTGACGCGAGATAAGCATCGGCCAGTTTTATGCGGTTGGCAAAAGTATCGGTAAAGCGGAGCTCTTCTTCCAGTTTCCTGATGCTGGCCCCGGAAGCGGCCACCTTTGGGCCATAATTTACAGGTCTAACAAAACTGCTTTTTTTATTAAGTACTTCACTGAATAGGTAATATAAACTCCCGATGATCGGCAGGAACACCAGCCATAATATCCATCGGCTTAGCGTCCCGCGCCGGTAGCTATGTACGCCGCAAAATATTGCCAAACCGATAATGATATAAGAATATGAACCTAAGTTGTAAAGCATCAGGATTTATAGCACTATTATCACAATTTATCAAAAATAGAAAAATAAGTGATTTAACCTTAAAGCATTTTCTAAAATTAAAAATCAATTTTTCGGGACTTCATCCAGGATGAGGTGGTCGAGTGTGCTTATGGTCGCGTGATTACCTTTTAACTCATCAAAAACCTCGATTTGGTTAGGCCCTTTTTTGAGCCAGCAGCCGGGGATATATAATGTTTGCTGCGGGCCGATGTACCAGTATTTGCCAAGGTTATGCCCGTTTAAAAACACAAAGCCTTTGCCGAAGCCATGCATATCTAAAAAGGTATCGCCGGTTTTGGTTAGGTTAAATGTTCCGGAGAATAATGCCGGGCCGGGATCCTCGGCTGTTTTGTTTGTAATAAACTTAAACCCGGACGTTGTTTTGAATGGAAATTTGTACATCTTCCAGCCGGTCAGTTCGTCATTGTTTAAAGTCACTTTTTGGGTGATGCCCTGCCGGTTATCGATCAGGTAAGGGCCGTAATTGATGCGACCATTGTTCTCAACCAAAATGTCTAAAGTAGCGTTTGCGCCGGCATCGATTTGAACGGAATCCTGCTTCAGGCGTCGATCCAAAACACTCACACGTTTGCCATTAAGGTAAATGGTGGCATAATCGCGCATTTCCTTAATTTTCAGTATGCCGTTAACCGCATTCTTTAATTTGGTTCGATACAAAACAAAGCCGTACCCCTGGTTCAAATCCTCAAAACATAATGGGTGCTCCGCTAATACCGGCTGCCCAAGGTTCGCAAACAGCGCCGCTTTTTTTGAAAACTTGATGTCACTAATTGAAATAGTTTTATGCTTTTCGGGCACAGGGGGCAGTTTTTCACCCGGCGGCAGGTGCTTTTCAATCACTTCGCGGAATTTGTAAAACTTAGGCGCCGGGTTACCAGCCTCGTCCAGCGGGGCATCATAATCATAGCTCGATGTTTGTGGCGAATAGGGATCGGTTTTGCTCATATTGGCGCCGTTCATAAAACCGCGTGTGGTGCCGCCGTGGAACATGTACAAATTGATGGAAATACCGGCCGACAACACTTCGTCCAGCTTTTTCGCATCGTCTTCCATATTGCTGGTATTGTGCGCGCTGCCCCAGCTATCAAACCAGCCGGGGTACCATTCGGCAATATAGTAGGGCCCTTTGCCATCGTGGTATTTGTTGATAAGGGCTTTTACTTCTTTAGGATCATCCAGGCCATTAACAGCAGGCAAATATCCCGGCAAATAGCCCCGCGGCATTTGCGAAGGCCCATCGCAGGTAAACAACAACCCGCTAAAACCGCTTTCCCGGAATATTTTGCGGTTGATATCCAGGTATTCTTTGTCATCACCGTAGGAGCCATATTCGTTTTCTATCTGCACCATCAAAATATTGCCGCCGTTGTTTATTAGCAGCGGTGATAGCTGTTTGCCCAATTGCGTGATATAATCGTGGTAATATTTCAGGAATTTCGGGTCCTTGCTGCGCACTTTCAAATTCTTATCCTTTAGCAACCACCAGGGATAGCCGCCAAACTCCCATTCGGCACAGGCATAGGGGCTGGGACGCAGGATCACCCATAAACCCTCTTCTTTGGCAATACGCACAAATTCGGCAATATCATTATTGCCGGTGAAGTCGAATTGGCCTTCTTCAGGTTCTTCCGCATTCCAGAAAACATAGGTGCCAATGGTATTAAGGCCCATCGCTTTGGCGGCTTTCAGCCGATCGCGCCAGTACGCGCGGGGTATCCGGGTGCAGTGCATTTCGCCGGAAATGAGCTGAAAGGGTTTGCCATCCAGCATAAAGCTCGAATCACCTAAAGCAAAGGTGTGTTTGGTTTTTTGGGCAGAGGAGAAATACACAAAAAAACTTAGGACAAGGCAAAGTGCTGTTCGTTTTTTCATTAGTAATATTTGATTTAATAGCTTTTAATCGGTCTGAAATGTGGCCGAAGGAGCATTGTCAATTATTTGATTTTTCGCTCTCGAATATTTGTACAATGTCTTTCAGGTTTCCCGGAAGATGTATGATCGCAATATCCCAAATAATCTCATAGTCTATCCCAAAATATTCATGACTGATGCGATTTCTCAAACGGTACATTTCTTTCCATGGAACAGAAGGATACTTAGTTTTGATAACGTCTGACAGGTTTTTTGACGCTTCGCCAATGATCTCAAAATTACGAATTACCGCATCAACCGTTTTGTAGTCTTGTTTAAAACGCTGAAAATCCAAGCCTTAAACATACTCCGCGACTCGTTGCATCGAAAGAATAATATCTTCCAAATAAAGCAATTGATCTCTTTCTTCCGGTTTCAAATATATTTTGCCTGGCTAAGTATGGGGTCCTTAAGGCGGTCCTTTAATCCGTTTTTCGTAACCAAATCTACTGTGATTCCTAACGATTGTTCCAAAAAATTTTCCAAAGTAAAAAATGCCCAGCCAACGGGCTGAGAAAACTCAACGACTACGTCTAAGTCGCTGGCGTCACTTTGCTGTCCCCGAGCATACGATCCAAAATAGCCGATTGAACTTATATGAAATTTTTCAGCGAGTTCTGGCTTAATGGCGCGGAGCTTAGATTCTATTTCGGTAATTGATAACATAACCACAAATCTAATACATTATCGGGAATACTTTTATGGAATAACTGACCGCGATTCTCTTTTACCCTCAGATCTCATGGTCGTAACGTGTTCAAATTGCCATTTAGTACTTTAATAATTCATATTCTTTAAAAATTCATTTGGTTTTTATCTGTTATCCATAATCCCTTTTCTTATTTTTACTCAACCAATAAATCCCCCTATAAAATTCCCGTCATATCCATGAAAGCAAATTCCGCTCGCCGCCAAACTAAAAATGTACAAATGACGGTTTTTTATTCTTTGGTGATCTTTAGTTTGAATTGTGCGTCTTTTCATAAAGGCGCCCATTCGGTCAGCCCCGTTGCCGGAACGCAATGGAATCTGCCTCTGCCGGACAATACCCCATTCCCGATGACCTGGATACCCGCAGGAACTTTCACCATGGGCAGCCCCGCCACCGAACAAGGCCGCAAAGCCGATGAAAGCCCACAAACCACCGTAACGCTTACAAAAGGCTATTGGCTTGGAACCACCGAAGTAACCATTGGCCAGTGGAAAGCCGTAACAGGCCATAGCCTTCGTGATAAAGTACTCCAACTGCTCAATGATGAAACTTTGGATGATTTTGACGGCAAGAAAATGAAGGAGCGCGACTTTATGCACTTTGATAAAAACAACCCGGATAAGATCATGGCGAACGAAGACGATGGACTGCCCATGTATTTTGTGAGCTGGAACGAAGCGATGGAATTTTGTAAAAAACTAACTGAACAGGAGCGGGCGCATGGCCGCCTGCCTGCGGGCTATGAGTATACACTGCCGACCGAAGCGCAATGGGAATATGCCTGCCGCGCCGGGACAATCGGGCCGACTTACAGCGACGGCAGCTTAGACAACATTGCCTGGTATGTAAAAAACAGTTTTATCGGTTACACGGGTAAAGGGCTTGGCAATCCGCCGGCCGGGCCAAGAGATGTGGGCGCTAAACTGCCTAACAAATGGGGCATGCAGGATATATTGGGCAATAATTGGGAGTGGTGCCGGGATTGGTACGGCCCTTACCCAGGCGGCAGTGTTACCGACCCAACCGGGCCGATTAACGGCACTTACCGGGTAAACAGGGGCGGCAGCTTTGGCAGCGGAGCATTTGATGAACGGTCGGCCAACAGGGCCAAAAACCCACCGAATGAAACCAGCGCCTACCGGGGTTTTCGTGTTGCTATGTGTGTGGTCCAACGATAATACAAGCGTGGCCCCGGTTAAGAAACTGCCTGAAAATGACATGAATTATTAATTGTCCTGAGTTTCAGCTAATCGTCTCCGATTTCAGCTGAACAATTTTGCCCGTCAATTATGATGGCAATTTTAGCCAAAGCCAACACACAAGCGCCGGAGGTTCACGGAAAATTTGCCCTGAAACAGCAAAAAGTGGTGACAGGATTTTGTCAGTGACAAAATATTGTCAGTAGCTAAATAACTATATATCAGCTTTGTAGCATCTTGTAGCAGGTTGTAGCACGTGTAGCGCTACACTACAAAATGTTGCAACATATAAATTGCGGTGTTACATACGCAAACGGTGAAACAAATTATCGGTTGGTCAAAGCCAGGGAATAAGGAACTTAGCTCAAAAACTGATTAAGCGGAATCGTTTTAAACAGCTAATAAGAATTATTCATTTATCGGTTTAGCGGGCCACTTCGCAAAAAAATTAAAATAGACAGAGAGTAAGGCGGCAGCACTAAAACAAACCGCAACAGCCGTATCAATAAGCGACTCACTTACCGATCCCCCGCTCATTTTATCCGCATAATAGGTAATAAATGAATCCGGCAAATTGGTTTCGCCTAAACGGGTTTTAACCTGCCACTCCCATTCGGTAACCGGGCAATACCCTATGCCGTACCATATCCCAAGAATAAACCAACAGCCGGCAGTTAGTACGACGCAGATCAAATGGGCCTTGCGCAAAGGTTTCCATATCCAGCCAAAAAGGTTGAATAGTATGATGACGAAATGCAGCAGCGTCAAAAATATGTCGAGCGCTTTCAGTCCCATTGGCCAAGTTTATTTAAAACAATCCCAGCTGGCCGTTATCATCCATTTCTATATCGTCGGGATTGGTTATTTCGAAGTCTATTTTTTTGGCCCCGATAGCTATCGGGGGCACCGATTGGTCAGGTGATTTCACCGATTCCGCTTCGGGCTTTTCCGGGCGCGTCTGCTCCCCTGGTTCGTCTCTTATTTCGGGTGACTCCCCTGCGTCTGGCGATGGGCCTTCTGTAGGTCCGTCCGGGCCATCATCTTCCGGGTCACTTGCTTCCGGTTCATCATCACCGTTATCGCTCTCCGCCAATAATTCAACAGATTTCACCGGCAGTTGCGAAAGCCGGTTGCCCATCGCTTTCATACCTTTTACATCGATCAGGGCAGTTATATCCAATTCGACCGTTTCGGGTGTTTGTTCTTTGCCTTTTAGCTGGATAACTTTTACCACAGGCTGTGCTGTTCCCGTGATCAGCACCAATTTCGAGCCGCTCTCGTCGCTGATTATGCTGGTTTGTTTCCCGATGGCGGTATTTTCAAACACAAACCTTTTTACCAGGTAGTTTTTGGTTTTTCCTTCAATGTGTATTACCGCATAAACTTTCTCCGGCTTATACTTTTCGATCAGGATCATCTTGTCATCAAAATGATTGTTCAGGTCGAAACTGGTCAATTCA
>Ga0302140_10011025_pt1 | contig 11142 bp, 15 predicted proteins | sample I_Bog_E1_1_FD_202095 | JGI IMG/M metagenome (GOLD analysis project Ga0302140, IMG submission 202095) | Peat permafrost microbial communities from Stordalen Mire near Abisko, Sweden - I_Bog_E1_1 | ecosystem: Environmental > Terrestrial > Soil > Wetlands > Peat | place: Sweden: Abisko, Stordalen...
TCCCTATTGAGAATGGAATCGCAAAGTGTTTTGTCTCCCTGTTAATAGTCACATGACTTTATCCATATTGAGAACCGCAAAGTGTTGTAGCTGTTTCCGCGAAACCCGCAGAGACAAGATATGAAAACCAGGCTACTTAAGGACGTAGAAGGTGAAAAGATTCCTATGAGTAGCACCTCACCTTGGTCTATCTATCTACCAAAGCTCAAGAAGAAAATGCCAAGTCTCCAAGAGGCCTTGGGCAGGAGTGAAAAGATGTATAAAGTTATGTTTCCATCACGCAATGGTCTAGTGATCGATTAATATGCCCGGTGTTCCCACTTCCCAGAGCCTCTCCGCGATGCTGCTAAGTACCATCAACATTCTTCTTTCATCCACATCACTTTACCTTGCTTCCCGGAATCGACGTTCAGGACCTGACCTGTGATGCTTCCACTCCAGTTCTCGCTCGCCAGAAACAAAATGCTCTTTGCGACGGCTTCAGGTGGGACTGGTTTCTTCAGAGCAGTCGTACCTTGAGCGTCAAGCCAGAATTGGTTTGGGTTTTCTGCACACTCTTTCCTGAATTGGACTGTATCCACTGGACCAGGTGCTACCGCGTTGACTCTTCTTGAATCAGCAATTTTTGCTTTCCAGGCGTATAGGATTGACATCATAATGATAGACCCGCACTCACCGAGCCCCTTCCCACACTCTATTCGCATCTCCTGCCAAGCTCCTCACGAGCCCAAACTGGACTGCACTCTTTCCACTCGCGTAGTCCGCATTACCCCTCTCCCCAAAATGACCACTCTCACTACCCACAACGATCAACCCCACATTCCTTAATTCTTCTTTCTTCTCCGCTGGCGAGTACCCTCTCAGCTGCCTCAGCCACATTCGAGCTGTCAAGAAGGTCCCTTCAACATTTACTCGCTGAGTCCGACGCCATTGCTCGACGTCCATGTCCACGAGACTCTCATGATGCGGAAGTACCGAGAGGTCAAGCGAAGCAAGAGCAACGCAGCATGCAACCGGACCAAAAGTGGCAGAGGCAGCCGAGAAGGCGTCGACCAGGGCCTTCTCAGAAGCTATATCGCAGACAAAGTATTGGTAACTCGGATCTGAAGGCTTGGGACTGGGGGCGAGGTCAAGATTGGTGACGCGGGCACCGGCAGCCAGAAAAGCGGTCACCGTGGACTGGGGAAGTCAGCATCTGCAGCTTTCAAGGGAGGGTTCTGGCTCTTGCACACGGAACCAATGTACCCTGAACCGCCCGTGACCAGAACATGCGTGCCGTCGAGGTTGAGAGAGAGGTCCATCATGGGTTCACGAGAGTAGTGAGGAGCAAATCACGGAAGTGCCAGCTATCTCTTGTGAGTCCTGTCCTGTCGGGGGAAAGCAACGCGCACTGGCGCATCGCAGCTCCAAATGGAGGCGGGGTGAGGAAGACTTTTGGGGGTTTGGCACGGTGCCAGTGGGCATGTTTGAGCCTCTGGTCGCCGACACCCAAAGGCACAGCCAGCCACGCTCCAGCCACACTGTGTATGCCGCCAGCGAGCCCTGCCCTTCCCGTTCCTGGGCGGTGGGCGTGCTGCCACGGTGACACAGCAGATGTCCACGTCTATGAACCTATGATGCTGCTCCATGCAAACGCATCCAAGATACCCACGCCAAGCGGATGCTTCAGGTCGCCCATCTCTGGACTCCTCGACCTATCTAACATCTTACGGGTTCTGGGCTTCCCATATCGTACATCCGCTGCGTCCCAGAGCCGAAGGTGCAGGGTTAAGCCTGTCTTGGTCTTCGGCGACCTCGCAAAGCTTAATCATACGAGAGCAATGATATTGCTGGCTCTCCACGCCCGACCTCCCTGGCATGGGCCCCCGAAACGGGCTGAATGCACAAGGTCAATCTCAATGGAGACAACCGGCGACTGGGCGGTCTCATAGGGTTTGTCGCTTCAGCATAAGCGGGATTTTGATTGCTGCCTGATAGGCTCAATGGGCCTCGGGGACCAAGACAAGCGTTTTACATGTCTCCACGTCGACATCTCGGCCCACGGGTCTCAGCCTCAGTTTCCAAAAATGCTTTCTTAACTTCACTACTGCAACTGTCATCGGCGTTCCCATCCTCGCCGGGGCTAGCTGAAAGGTCATTCCTCCTTCAAGATCCCTTGCAAAGAATTTGTATAATAACTTGTTGCTTTTCCACTTCTCTATCTCTACGCCCATCTGTTTGCATCACGTTTAGGCCTCTTCTGATTATCCAGCGTTTTTGACTTTCCTCTACCCATAGCTTCCTCACGCATCCTCAAGCTTCGTCACGTTTGTCTAGTCGGCCCAGAGTAGGTAGCTACGACGCGGTGCATGACGGCAAGATGAGCAACGATTCAGTATCCCAGTCCGGCACCGCCGAAGATCCCATCTATCACACCGTCAAACAAGATCCCTTTAATGTCGATATCGAACAGAAGGCTCTCGACAATGCCCATTTAATGAATGACACAGTTCGGAACTTTGTCTGGCAAGGGATCACGGTTGTTGTCAAAGATCATAAAACCAAAGAACCAAAGACCATTCTCGAGAATATCGAAGGATCTGTTGAAGCTGGTACGTTTCAGTCCTGATCAAACTTTCGAATGTTCTTATAGTGGACATACTGACCCAAAGTTCAGGGGAGATTTGCGCCCTAATGGGACCTAGCGGCTGTGGAAAGACGACTCTCCTCAACGTGCTTGCTCGGAGAGATGTCTCATCTGGAGCAAAGGTCGATGGATCCGCTGTTGTGAACGGCAACAATCCTTCGCTTGGCGCTTTTCGACGCCTGACTTCCTATGTCGAGCAAGATGATGCACTTATTGGGTCGTTGACAGTGCGTGAGACGATGCATTTCGCTGCAAGACTTGCTCACAAGAAGTAAGAAGCTCCACATAACCTTAGGATCTTCTGACTCTTGAGCAGCACCTTGACAAAGACGGAACGGATGCGAAGGATTGATGGACTTATCGAGTCCTTTGGTCTGAGACAGCAAGCGAATAGTATTATCGGAACCCCGATTCGGAAAGGTATCAGTGGCGGACAAAAACGCCGAGTCAGTGTTGCAAGCCAGCTCATTACTGCTCCCAAAATCCTGTTCTTGGACGAACCCACCAGCGGTCTCGACTCCGCAGCTAGTTTCGAGGTTATATCCTTCGTAAAGGAAGTAGCCAAGCGGAATAATGTTTGTCTTGCCTAACACCCTCTTGATCGGATCGTTGCTGACCATCATGCCAAGCTTATTGTCATTGCTAGTATACATCAGCCTTCCACCTCAACGTTTCAATTGTTCGACAAACTGCTGCTCCTCTCCAGCGGGAAATCACACTACTTCGGAACGATTCAGGGCGTAGAACCCCAATTTGAGACTATGGGGTACCCCGTTCCGCTACATACCAATCCCGCCGAATTCCTCCTCGAGTTGATGAACATCGACTTTGCTAGCCACCAAGAAGCGGCCAGTAATCGGCTCCAGGAGATACAACAAGCATGGATTAAATCAACAAAGGCAACCGAGCTGTCCGCCCACGTTGATGCTGCTATGACCCGGGCTGAGCCACTTTCTGACACCAAGCCATCAAAGCGAAATTTCCCGATTATTCTAATGACTTTAGTTCACCGTTCATTCATCAAGAGTTATCGGGATGTTGTTGCCTATGGGATTCGTGTGGCTATGTACACCGGTCTGGCAATTATGATGGGCACCGTGTGGTTAAGATTAAAGACCGACCAGTCCGCGATCGAGTCTTTCACAAATGCCATAGTAAGTGCTGTTTAAATGTAGCCACAGCGATCACTGACCCTCTACAGTTCTTTGGAGGGGCTTTCATGTCTTTCATGGCTGTGGCATACATCCCGAGTTACCTAGAAGACCATGCAACTTACGTCAAAGACCGCGCAAACGGTCTATATGGCCCTGCCGTTTTCATGCTGGCAAACTTCATCATCGGTCTTCCATATCTATGTTAGTTCCATACCATACCCTACATTACTCTTGCTAACCATCCCACCAGTCCTGATCGATGTAATCTTCTCGGTGATTGCCTACTGGCTTGGGAACTTCCAACCAACAGCCCAGGCATTCTTCACCTGGATTATGTGGCTCTTTCTCGACCTCGTCGCCGCCGAATCTCTTGTCGTCCTGGTCTCGTCTATCTTCCCCAATTTCGTCATCTCTCTTGCCCTTACAGCCTTCGCTAACGGACTGTGGATGTCTGTGAACGGCTTTATGGTCAGCCCGAAGCTGCTGAATGTTTTCTGGAGATATGTCTTCCATTATATTGATTACCAGGCATATGGTAAGCGGTTTTTCCATCTTAATCTGTCATTCATTCACTTGGCGCCTCGAGTCATCAGCCTTATATATTCCAAATCGCAAAACATAAATGCTAATACCGCAACAGTATTCCAAGGGATGATGGTCAATGAGTTTGCCGACCGTGTGTATAGCTGCGGCTCCGGATGTCAATGCATGTTCCAAACCCACCTGGTTGACCAGTGCAGCTTCTCTGGCCTTGCTGTTTTGGAGCAGTATGGGTACAAGACTGGACGTACTGGGGAGTGGGCAGGTATTCTGCTGGCTATTGTCTTGGGTCTCCGCCTTCTAGGGTGGAGTGCGTTATGGGTGCGAAAGTGATGAAATATTCTCCGTTGTTACTCTCCTCATTCTGGATGTGTGCGTTGATACCTGGTCGGGATGGTGTTTAGGTGTATCGGTCATGGTGACTGAAAAGTTGACATTAGAATACTTTATTTTGGCTTTCTCAGTCGTTAGCTACTTTTGGGTACGTAGATTTACAATCTAATTACAGTAACTCGTTGAGCCTCAATTTTTCGTTCAATTGCATCGACAACCCCCACCCCAGCATTGAATGCATCATTGCGCCACAAGCTTTCCTTCATGCATCAACTACGTACTTGGCTCCTTAAAATCCTCGACCGCCCATTTTCCAAGTTCATGGGTCGAACTCCCCAGTCCACCAGTCTTCCTGCTCAGGTCCTTGACATCTTTCTGAACCGCTGCATGGAACTTCCTATGCCTCTCGATCTCGTCGATGACCTTCTGCTCCGCCTTCTCAACTCGCTGTATCAAGATCGCTTCCTTCTGCTCTGCCATGAGACAGAAGAATCGCGTCAGGTTGTGGATGGTGACGCCCCCCTTCTCGTAGGTCACCCCTAAGTATGACTCAAGCTCCGTTCTGCAATTAGTGATCTGCCTCCCAAGACTTCTTGTTTCATCTAGAGACGAAGAGAGCCTCTTCTTCGTGGCCTGAAGGATTTTCTCCAGTTGGCCGTTTCGCTCGTTAGCATTCTTGGCGAGGTTGTCATAACTGTGTCGCGCTCGGATGGCATCATTTTCGAGTTCAAGTATCTTCAATTTGGCTTGCTTCAATTTCTCCTCGGCCTTCTTTTTCTCCTGCCGATGGATAGCGAGATCATTGCGGATGGTTGAGAGCTCTTGGGCATAAGGCTGAGAAGCTTCTTGAGTATGAGATCTGAGCGGGTCCTTTGAGATGGAGCCAGAGGTGCTGTGCATTTGCAATTGCCGCCCAAGTGTCTCAACTTGCGTCCACGCAGTGACAAGCGCCTCGCGCAAGACACAATTGTCTTTATCTTTGGCGTTGTTGCACCCCCTCAGCTCTTCATTACGCTCGGCGAGTGCATCACGAATACACTTAGAACCAATACGCGCATGCTCGAGCTGAGCGGTTAGCTGACACACACTGTCTTTAAGAGTCGCGTTTTCCTTTTTGAGAGTTCTGCAACCAGAGGCATGCTCGGCTAGACATTTCGTCCGTGAGAGCTCTGCATTCTTGGCGGTAGTTGCTTCCTCTCGACGCCGGGCAGCGTGAGTTTGGAGTTTGTTCGTATGATGGTGCACCTCCACTGGTCTGTCGTGTTTGGTGACGGGCTCGTTGCTTTCAGAACCACTAGCGAAGATTTTGGACCTTTCCATTGTATTGTCGTTATCTCGTGACTTCTTCGTATTGACGATAGAGTCTTCTCCTCGATCCATGAGTGCGAATTGATCTCTGGCATTGGCAAGAGGCTGCTCTTGCAGCACTGAAAACGGTTGTTGCTTAGCCGCCTTAGCTTTTCGCATACTCTCGATTTGGACTGCCACAGCTTCGAACTTCTCCCTGATGTTTGTGGGCTTCGTGATATCGGCCCTTCTCTTATCCTCGAAAGTTTGAATCGTTTGTTTAAGCGCCCTGTTCTCCTGCTCAAGGCTCTTATTCTCCTGACGCAATCTGTATTCCTTATCACGCAGGGCCAGATGTTCTCGAGACAGAATATTTTGCATCCGGAGATTGGACTTGCTGCCGGCGTCTTTTTTGTCTCGAGGACTGACAAGCGAGCATTCGCAGCATCAAAATCGTGCTTCAATTTGCCGTGCATTTCTTCAAGTGTACGATAGGCCGAGTAATCCACTCTGATAGACCCAAGCTGTTGCTTGAGTAAATCAATTTGCTTTTGGCGACCCTCTTCGGATTCCTTATGTCGGACATTTAGTTTCTGGATTTCTGAGTGATGCCGAAATTTCAAAATCTTGATTTCTTCGTTTTTCTGATTGCCTATCTTGAAGATATCCTCGGCATTTGCATTGCGTTCAGCAGCGAGCCTGCCTATCTCTTCTTCCTGGGCTTTGATCTTGCGTCTCAAGGACGGTACACTACGGTGGGTTAGCAAAGACAATCTTTCAACAAAGAACTTCGTGTGTGAGTTCGAGGTTGTAAAGCCACTCCAGCCAGTGAAACAGAACTTCAAGAAGTAAGATCAAGGAATGGTAAGTAAACTTACTCATCGCCAAAGATAGACACAATTGCTCGTGCTCGCTTTCGAAGCTCAACACTAGTCTCTCTAGGTACAGACTTTTCGTCGCCAAGATGGATATCGTCAAGAATGCGAAGTAGACCTTCCGTTTTGGTTTGAATATCGCAGCGGATCGTTTGCAAGTCTGCATCCAATTGTAGATCAGTAAAGGACTCATCTAGCTCACCAAGACTCGAGATATTGCTTATGACAGATTCAACATCGCTTTCTCCAGTTGTCCGCGCCGCGCTCTGCAACCACGTCCTTTCGGCCGAACAGCCAGCCTGTGTGACATCCGAAGCATGAGCTTTAGGTATGCCAGGTAACTTCGACATCCAGGATGATAAGAACGAATGTCTGTTCTCGTGGATGGTGGCGGTTTCTCCAGCAAAGCTTGTAAAGGTGTCTTCAAAACTCTTATTGTCCACTTTACCATCCCTCGTTGCTTTGCTCTTGCTCTTGGAAGAGCTTACTGTGGTTAGAACCACGGTATTCTCAGGCATATTATAGAGATTGACTGAATTGTTGTCGGTATTTGACGCGATTTCGTTGGGAACCCTCGAATTCGAGGAATCTATTGCAGGTCCAGAGTAGCCTTTGTGTTATATGAAGTACTGGATGAAACAAATTTGGTCTTGATTTGAATTTCAATATTATTGTTGATGAGAAGGGGAGGACCGGGGCAAAACGAGCAGAAATATCAAGGTTGAGAGGGATGATTCTGTTGAGCGTTAGATCTCCTGATTTCATCATACCCCCAGACTGGGACCCAATCTGGGAGCAGCGGACACGTTGATATACTTTGATCAAAACCACGGAAGCTAGTCAATGGTTGTAGCTTGGACATGTGTAGCTGACGAATAGAATGCTCTAATATTGGATTGGGAATGAGCCAGTTCATGGGCACAAACACTCCGGCTATGAGAGGTGCCCCGAACCCAATATCCCAGCCAATGGTCCTCCTCCACAGGAGCAATGATGCAGACTGGGCATGTAACTCATCGTTCGAAAGAATGCTCCATCTCCAAACACATACGATAGGAAGCCCTGGGATATTCTTTTTCAACCCGAAAGAAAGATGCAGCTACGGGAAGCAGAACATCGTAGTGCGATCGAGATCGAATGGCCAAATTACTGGAACTACCAGACAGATCATGATGGCACTTTGTGTACTACCGCTCGTTATTGGTCTCGTGGCTTCCCCTGGGGGCCGTGAACGTTGGCAGTATTGGGATAGTTGTGTGCGGAGTTAGGTTGAGATGACCAGCATAAGTCGATGGGGCGACGTCCAATGCCGACGTAATGCTCGCTGACGGTCCATTTATGGGTCCCTTACTATTTGATTGGCCGGCCCGGCGGCCCCCACAAGTGCAGCAAAAGAAGACTTCTCTTCAAAAGTCTCTCATTGGGTGCGTCGGGATTGTTGTGCTTCTGAGACGCATGGACTTGCCCGGGTGAGAAGAGTAACTGATCACGTGTTGAATACCCACCCTCACTGAGGTGACATGCAGAAGGGGACGTGACTCACGACAGAGAGATGTCTTTATAAAGGAGAAATCGTTAATCCCCACAAGTTTACTCATTTAAGACCACAACTGAATCAGACTTGAGCACCAATTGCAATCTCACATTCATCATGACCGACTCTGAATCGCCCTCGTACCCCAAGCTTCCACGCAACACTATCAATCGCTATAAACCCCGTGGTAGGAACAGAAACACCCTGTGAACCTTGATGAGACAATTTACTTACAAAGACTGAAGGCAAATATGACTTTGAGACGATTCATACCATCGTCAATACGTGCCCCGTTCTGCATGTGTCATTTCCAACACCAGACACCTCAGATCCCTTTCCAGCAATGATTCCAATGCTTGGCTTTATGGCTTCCTTCACGGATCCCCAGGCATCACTTACCGAGCCACTGGACCTCTACCTCCACGGCTACATTTCATCTCGTCTCATGCGTCTCTCGGGAACTTCCCCATCAGACGAAAAAGAAGGTCTCCCTCTCACCATTGCAGCAACGCATTTAGATGGGCTAGTGCTAGCTCTAACCCCAAACCACCACAGCTACAATTACCGCAGTGCCATTATCCACGGCTTTGCCACGCCGGTGACCGATGCCGACGAGAAAATCTGGGCCATGGAGAAAATCACGAATAATGTTGTTGACGATCGTTGGGCGAACACTCGCATTCCGCCAACTAAGACAGAGATGACTAGTACGCAGATCATCAAGGTGAGGGTCGTGGATGCGTCAGCAAAGGTGAGAGCTGGCGTGCCGTCTGATGACAAAGCAGATATGAAGAATGATGAGTTGAGAGCGAAGACGTGGGTTGGTGTTGTACCTACTTGGGTCACTTATGGAGCACCCGTCCCGAGCCCGGACAACAAGCTGTCCAAAGTAAGTGACCATCGCAGTGGAGATACGTGTGCTTGGTGTTAATGGCCCAATAGGTTCCTGCATACTTGGCCGATTTTGTAAAGCGTGAGAATAAGGTTGGCGAGCAGAACGCTCAGCGAGCCATCACGAGCTCCAAGTGATGCATGTTTGTAGCCTAGAACGCAGAAAGGCGGAGATGAGGATCACGAAACCAATGAGGAATCATGGCGTAAACTCTTTTTTGATTTCAGTACTCAGAGGTATGACTTACACTGCTATAGCTATAATGCGAAGCGGTTTGTCTCATCTCATCCTCCACTTTTGCGACACCTCCTTGTCTCCGTCAAACTGCCAAGTCATGCCAACGGTTAGAGCTCGAGAGTTGTCTTCTGGTACAGCATACTCCAGCACACCGGCTAACCGTTCTCCCTCTTTCCTACCAGTAGGGGTTTCTTTCGTATTGTCGATGAGCATAACGCCCTGCTTCCAGTGAGTTTCTTTTCCACCCGGACCCGTTGTAAATGCCACTCCTTTCTTGCCTGCCTTTGCCCATTCCTCAGCTCTCGCATTCTCCGGGACCAGATCGTTGCGTGAAGGCATGAAGAATGAATCAAACCAAATGATGAAACCATCCAGTGCGTCGATGTCAGATTTCAGCTTACCCTCCCATTTTCGTTTAAATGAGAGATCCTTCACGGTCGTTGTGTGCAAACTCAATTGTAGGAACGGAAAAGGTTCGGAACAAACAGTGGTAGCTGGCATGTTGAGGACCTGGGCGTCTTCGTGGATGCCAGCTTGCATGGCCTTCATGTCAAAACCATACACATCCCTCCAGAATGCAATATGATCTGCAATGTAGTCCGGGTCTGCAATGGGGGCAATCCACATGTTCATGTGGCTTGGGACCATCAAACCATCCGGCTTGAGATATTTATCTCTTGCCCAGATGACACTGTCAAGCATCGCTTCATAGAGTAAACAGTATCCCATCCACTCGCTAATGATGATGTCAACTTTATCAACGGGCAGAGTCACCTCTTCAATCTTGCCCCGGAGACAGGTAATTTTGTCAGCAAAGCCGTTGTTGAATATATTCTCTCGAGCTTTGTCGATGATGGCTGAGTTGTCGACTGCAATGACGCGAGCTGCGCCGGCTTTGGCACAGAACATGCTCAAGATACCAGTACCACAACCAACGTCGAGGACGGTCTTGCCGGCGAATAGTGGCTTGTGGTTGTAGATGAAATCTCGATATGCATCAGTCCGGATGGTGTCCTTCAGCATGGTTTCATGGATATCTACGCAAGTCAGTGATGAAACAGTACCGTGGTAGGAAGCCAACCATTGTATGAATAAGAGCTGAAGTAGTGGGAGTCGTCGTCTCTCTTCTCCTCCTGCCCAGTGCCCACTGATTCTGAGGCACCTTTCTCATTCCACCTGTCGTCCAGAGTCTCGGAGACCGAGGCCCTGTAGTTGTCAAATTGCAGCTGAATTCGACGCAACTCTTCCTCTAGTTCTGAAACCCGACTGACCAGCTCGACGGATCCATTTGCCACCTCCTTGCCATTAGTGCTTTGCACGCCTTCCATAACATCAGGAAGCTCGTCGAGACTGAACAGCAAAGCATCATCTTCCAGAACGGGCCTGAGGTACTTCTCATCATCGAGATCTTGCTGTGTGATTTCTGGGGAGACTATGTTCCCGCTGTGAACCTGGGAACGAATGAAGTTGACGAGTTTGATGCTGCCATAAAAATCAAGAGCCAGCCGCTGCCTGATCTCGAGGAAGTCAAAGTTGTATTTTTGCTTGCAGTGATTGAGCATTGCATGGATATCCATGAAAACTTCGTCATCCAATAATGAGATGAACTGTGTTTCTTCCTCGTCAGGCTCGGCGTCCTCCCAGCCCTCCTCGTCTTTCATATT
>Ga0302140_10011026_pt1 | contig 11141 bp, 10 predicted proteins | sample I_Bog_E1_1_FD_202095 | JGI IMG/M metagenome (GOLD analysis project Ga0302140, IMG submission 202095) | Peat permafrost microbial communities from Stordalen Mire near Abisko, Sweden - I_Bog_E1_1 | ecosystem: Environmental > Terrestrial > Soil > Wetlands > Peat | place: Sweden: Abisko, Stordalen...
TGAGTTGAAGCTTCAAAGCGCATTGGGCTTGTGCCATGTCTTGACTCATCAAAGATTGTCCAAGCCGGCAATACCGCGATTGAAGGCGCAACCATCGCTCTGCTCTCAAAGCGGAAGCGTCAGGAATTGGAAGACCTGGTTAAGAAGGTGGAGCATTGCCGCCTTGAGACACACCCTGACTTCTTCAACTTCTTTGTGGAAGGCTGCCAGTTAAAGCCTGTGGAGCCGATTCCATGCGCGAAGTAGCCGAGACCATCGAATTGGCCGGCACGCTTTCGAATGTGAGCGTGCTGCCTGAGGAGTATGTGCGCCTGCTCGGCTATCCGCGCGGCTGGGTGCTTGAGGGGCGTGCCCTTGAACTGGCGGATTGGGCGCGGGAATGGTATGCAACCCACGGCAGGCCGTGGTTCTATGCGCGGCAGGCGGAAAGCTTTGAAATCAACGGCGATTCCATTTGGATTGATGGAGTGCAATTCACCAGCAAGCGGCTGCAGGGCACGCTGAAGCAAGCTGAGGCCCACAGCGCGATTCTCGTTGCTATTGGCGCAGGTGCTGAAGCCGAGGAGGAAGCTCGGCGGCGCTGGGAGAACGAACGGCCGGATGAGTATTTTTTCCTGGAGATATTCGGGGCCGCGGTGGTTGAGCATCTGGCTACTTCGACCGGAGCTCGTCTCTGCGACTGGGCCGAACAGAACGACATGGCGGTGCTGCCACACTATAGCCCAGGCTATCCAGAGTGGGACGTGGCGGAACAAACGCGGTTGCTTGAGCTGTTGAAGCGGACACGCAGCGAGCCCTTTCCATCCCCGGTGGAGGTGTTCGAGTCTGGCATGTTGCGTCCCAAGAAGACGCTGCTGGCGGTATTCGGATTGACGCGCCACACCGACCGATTGCGCCGGCTCACCGGACTTGTTCCCTGCGAGAACTGTTCTTTTGGCCCTTGCCAATACAGGCGCGCGCCGTACAAGCGAGCTCCGCGATCATGGGGCGAGCAAGTCCCGGTTCAACTCCCGGTGCTGGACCAGGACGCCGCGTACAGCGTGAACCGAAGAGCTTTGAAGCGATGGGCTGAAGAGCGGCTTACACTGCATGTGAACCAGGACGGCACGCTCGACGCACTGTTCCGCTATGAGGGAACCACCTGCACCAACATGGGTCGGCCACTGACGTTTCACTACAACGTGAAGCTGGGTCCGCGCGCCGAGGGATATCCAATTCGAGAGCAGCGTTGCGCCCCTGCCACAGGCGACACGGGCCACAAGGCTATGTGCCAGTACGTTGAAAATCCGGCGGGCATGATGGGCGCCATTGAGGGCGAAAAACCGCTTGGTGGAGAACGGCTGAACGCTCTCTTGCAATGGCGGCGCGAACCGAGCGCAGCGGGTTGCTATTGTGTCGCTTCAAGCCGCGATCACAAGTGGGGCCTTGTGCTCGAAACCATTCACTACGCTCTTGTGCAAAAGGAATTGGGACAGGATACGGAGCCATTATGAAGAAACTCTTGCAGGACGCAATTCGGGATTGGCCGTTGCTGGGCGACGGGGCCATGGGCACGCAACTTATGATTGCCGGGTTGGAACAAGGCAATTGCGGCGAGGCGTGGAATCTTACGCACCCTGAGAGGGTGCTCGCCATTCAGCGCCGCTACGTCGATGCCGGCTCCGACTGTCTGATCACCAACACATTTGGCGGGTCGCGCATCATGCTCACTCGCCACTCTGAGGCCGACCACGTTGTTGAAGTGAACAAGGCGGGAGTCGAGATCGCGCGACAGGCCTTCGCAGACAAGCAAGGCTATGTGCTTGGGGACATCGGCCCGTTTGGAGGCCTGCTCAAGCCATTCGGAGATTTCACTGAGGAGCAGGTACGCAGCGCCTTCGAGGAGCAGGCTGGCGCTTTGGTCGAGGCAGGGGCTGACGCCATCATTATCGAGACGCAAACATCGCTTGAAGAACTGCTGATCGGCATTGAAGCTGCCCAGGCGGCAGGCTCGAAATGCATCATCGGATCAATGGCGTATGACGTAACTCTCGATGGCTCGACCTTCCGCACCATGATGGGCATTGAACCCGAACGGGCTGCTGAATTCATGGAGGAGCACGGCGCGCATATTGTGGCTCTTAACTGCGGCACCGGCATGGAGATGGAGCGCGCGCGCGATGCAGTGCAGCGCTACAAAGCCGTGACCAGCTTGCCGGTGATGGTTCAGCCGAACGCCGGGAAACCCCAGTTGATCAATATGAAAGTGGTCTACGACGAAACGCCGGAGCAGATGGTGAAAGGCCTGAAGCCGCTGCTTGAAGCGGGCGCAAACATTGTAGGTTCGTGCTGCGGCAGCACGCCGGAACATATACGCGCGTTCAGAAAAGCGATGGACGAGTTTCTGAAATCAAAAGGCATTCAACGCCAGGGAGACCAGCATGAAGGTTAAGATTTGTGACGTGAACCCGGATGCCGAGGCGAAGCTTCCGCAGCATACCGGCGACAAATCCGGCATCGGAGTTCACTATGTCGACGCATGGATCAAGCCGATGAATGGGAAGCTCGAAGACGGAACCGCAGTGAAGTGCAAGCGTCGCGGATTGAAGATCGTTCTCTCCGTGGGCCTAAAGAAAGGCGAAGGCATGATGCGCAGGCTCGACATAAGCCCGGACCCGGTTGTAATGCTGGACGCGGCCCTGCAGGAGGCCGCAAAGGCCGCGGGCATTGAACTGACGGTGGAGAATGGCGCAGTCTTCCTTGAGGTTTGAAACGCGCTCCAGCGGTTGCCGGCTGATCAGTAGGGGCTCGCACGGTGTGCTCGATCAGTGTTGGGATTCTCCCGGCTTTTCCGGAATACCGGGTTCATCCAATATTTGAACGGCAGTCGCTGGGCCAAAACTTGCCCAGTCCCATAAGACCCACACAACCTTCTTGTCGGGAGTTATTTCCACGAGCTGCGGTCCTTTTCCATTGCCGCCGCGCGAACAGATAATGGTGTTGCCGTTGGCGAGCCGCGTGGCGCTCTGCGTGTTGATATAACGGTAAGCCTCGGGCAGGTCGCTGGGAGTCGTTTCCCATACGGTCTGCTTCTGCGGGTTCACCTCGCGAGTGAGAATATCCTGCTCGTCGGTGATCAGGGTGTTGCCGTTTTTAAGGCGTACAGCCGCCCAGGGGCTCTTGATCTCGTACTTCCAAACCTCCTTGAAGTGTTTGTCGTATTCGATCACCTGGCCCATCTCGAGAAAAGGAACCAGGTAGGTTCCCTGCGCGGTGTACCGCACCCGGCGGAACTGCCCGTGAACGGTCTTCGTGTCGGTCATGCTCGGTGCGGGCAAGTCGTGTTGAACTTCTACCTTGTTGGTCTTGATGTCGATCACCATCAGCTTGGGCGGCAGGCCGTTAAGGACGAATAGAACCTTGTTCAGGCCGATGGGCTGGCATGTGTGGATCTCGGTCCCCGCCGGGGCATCGTAACGCCACACCACTTGCTTGTTCGGCGTTACTTCGGCGACGTATTGCATGCGCGAAAAAAGTATGTTGCCGTTGCTGAGCATCCACACGTCGTCGTATTCCCAGCCCGGGCCCGTCGAATAGGTCCATACGATCTTGCCGTCATTGACGACGAAAATCTTGTTATAGCCCTCGCCGATATAAAGCATTGGATGCTGGGCAATTCCGTTGCCGGGCAAAACGTACGAAACAGGGTCGCTCCACTTGAGAGGCTCTACGGCGGCCTCTGCGGAGCCAATAGCAGGCACGTCAGGGGCTGTGAACCGGCTCAACTGGGCCATCAACGGGGACGACCCGGCACTGGAGGTGTGTTGGCCAAGGATTGCGGAACATCCAGTGAACAAGGCAATGCCGGAAATGCAGATTGCCAGCTGCGGCAGCTTTCTTGAAAACACGTAGATACTCCTTTGCCGGCAATAGGCGCCGACAGCATTCAGCAGACCCCAATCGTTCGTCTGCTCGACCAAATAGATGATACTGGGTTGGCCTGGTCAAAACAGCCATACTTCGGCCGGGGGGCCGGAGGATGGCTGGTTGCCGCTTTCAGCCTTAACCGATTGCGGAAACCCCAGAGCAGCTTCAGATTAGCCCGGTTCTGGAACGCTGAAACTTCCCTGTGCTGAGGATGTCGGCAGCGCTGGAAAATGTTGCAATGAAAGGGCCATAGTGGGTAAATACCTTCCTTGCCTATGCAATTCTTTGCACATTGGTTCTCTTTGCCCTGCGATTCAGAGGTTTCGAAACCGGTGACCATCCTGAGCACATATGCTTATTTATCAATGCCTTACGAGGGAGAATGCGAAAATTGAAAAGAACTCTTGATATGGCCCATTGAGTGCATATATGATGTGCGTGAGCAGGACATAGACTATGTCTGCCCACTACTCCACAGGAGGTCGCACATGAATCAAGTTGTCGAAATCAACACAGAAACCAGGAAAGAATGGTCTGCGCCTGAACTGAAGAAGGTCGACATTGAGCAGATCACCGCGGCAGCCTTTGGGTTCACCGACGATGGTCACGATGGCGGCAGCTAGCCATAACTAATGCGTGGGCCTGCAGCGATTCCTGACGGAGCGGCATGGTTTTACGGTGAAGTGAGGAGAGCTGTGTTTGGACAGGGTCTAATCCAGCGATCATGCCAACGAGTTCGATTTGAGGTCTGCAATCTAGAGTAAAGGGGATAGGAAAATGAGCAAGAAGATTTATGGTTTGTTTATTCTCGTGGGCTTGGTGTTGCTGCCCGTTGCGGCTAACGCTTCCTCGGCATCGCCCGCCTGGGGTTTCACATCCGTCAGCGCGCAAGGCACTGCAAATACCAGCTATGCCTTAGGTGACCTATTCACGCCTACCCAGAACATGGACGTATACGATTTGGGATATTACGACGCGGCAGCGACTGAGGGTGGTGCGGTGAACCAACCCCACTCTGTTGCCTTGTACCAAGTGACCGGCGGCCCCATAAGTCTGGGCTCAACAACCATAACCAGTTCATCAACCCAGGTGGGTGACTTTCTGTATAACGCCATCACGCCAGTTGTATTGCTTGCCGGCACCGAGTACGAGCTCGTGGGCGTCACCAACACCGCTGACTACTACACATATTCCACTCTGGTCAGTGGATTTTCCGTCGCTGCGCCCCTTACCTTTAACGGGTATAACGAGAACCCCGCAACTTTCGCGGGCTACTCTCCTACATCCAACCGTACTATTCAATATTTCGGACCGGACTTCGAATACACGTTGACACCTGAGCCAACCAGCTTCTTGCTGCTTGGCAGCGGACTGGTTGGGTTGGCAGGCCTGGTCAAGCGCAAATTGAAGGGCTGACCGCTCAATCGAATATCCCCTCTCTGAAACGGGGCAGGCTTGGAAGCCTGCCCCGTTTTTCTTTTGCAGCACAAGGGTTACGGGAAGTCGGAAACAAAAGAGAATACTGAGCTTAGAGAAACATTGAGGCTTGGCGAGCAAGCATTGATTCTTCAAGAGCTTACATGCCCTTAGACCTTTACGGACAGTGAATTGCGCACGCTTGTATTATCCTTTCGCCAGCCTGCGACGCGGTATGTGGCGCCAAACCCAAAGAAAGGGACGCAGGGGTGTATAAGCCCAGTAGAAGCGGTCGGGAAGACGAAGCACCCCGAAATCCTCACGGCAGTAAGCGAGTTCGGTGAGACTTTCGCGCCAGTTTTTTCGCGGCAGAATCTGCCTCTCGTAGCGAAAGAAGCGCAAGAGTTCCGGGAGTAAATCCAGAGCGCCGACAGCGAAGAGGTCGCGGTCCATTTGGAGAGCGTAAAGAGGGCTATCCACAAGAAAAGGCGAGAGCTGTTCCCAAGGATTGCCTGGCAGGCGAGGCAAGGGGAGAGCATGCAAAATGTTCAGGAGGCGCAGGCCAAGGAACAGCGGTTTCTCCTGGCGCGAAGCGCGGGCCTGCTCCAGGGCCGCCTCCCAATCCACTTTCGCAACGGCGTGGATGCGCGCCAGATCGCCCAGCCATTTGGCGCGCATCCAGGCATGCTCCGCTCCGTGGCAGTAGAGGTAGTGCACCTGATCGATGGGGTTCATGGCCTGGTAGGCGCAGCCTTGCCAGGCTGAGGACACGCTTCTGGCCCAGCGGGCGCTGTTTAGACCAGGTTGGTCCCAAACAAAGCGCCAATGGAGCTCCAAATGGCACTCTCTTTTGGGATCAATGAAGGTTAGATGCTGCTCCATTCGCAAGTTTTGTTCCCACTGACGGGGACTCAAGGGAAACCAGTCTGCATCCTGGCGCCAGCCCATACTCTCCAGGCATGCTTGCGCCCTGGCGAGGTCCTCCTGCGTGACCATCAGATCCAGGTCCTGGGACTGCCGGAGGCCTACGTCTCCATACAGTTCAAAAGAAAGAATGGGCCCTTTCATGGGCATCACGGGGATTCCGGCGCGGTTGAAAGCCTTCAGCAAACTCGCCAGATGAATGCTATGGAGCATGGCCTGCATCCGGCAGGCATCGCTGCGCTTCTGCAATTCCTGCCTGGCTGGTTCCGGAATCACCAACCCCGGCACTCGCTTGAGGGCGGCCCAACTCAGGGCCGGGGTGCGGTGACGGTCCACCTGGCGAAGGTATTCCTCCCAATCCATGCCGGCGCTGGAGGCTTGGATGGCTTCGCGGATGGCTTGCTCCTGCTTCTCCTGCCAGTTGGCCGGAGCCAGCCAGGAGGTGGCGATCATCAGGCGAAACGCGGGACTGGTGCTTTGCAGCCATGAAGCCTCAGGCATGATTGATCTCCTGCGTCTTCATTTCTCGCATCTGGGCAGTCCAGGAGGAGGCATAGGCTCCGGCCAAGGCTACAAGCTCCGTATGGGTTCCCGATTCCACAACCCGCCCCTTGTCCAGTACGTGAATGATGTCGGCATGCATGGCAGTGGTGAATCGGTGGGTGATCATGAGCGCCGTCCTGCCCGCGGTGAGGGTGCGGAATCGGCCCAGCCAGTCCTGCTCTGCCCAGGAATCCATGGAGCTGGTGGGTTCGTCTAAGATTATCAGTGAGGCCCGCCGGAAGAAAGCCCGGGCCAGGGCAATGCGCTGCCATTCGCCTCCGCTCAGTTCCGCGCCTCCAAACCACTTGCCCAGCAGCGCTTCAAAGCCGCCAGGCAGGCGTTCGATTGGCTCCAGAGCGCCCGCATCGTGGGCGGCCTGTCGCAGCCGGTTCTCGTCGGAAAGCCCATCGAGATCCGCAAAGGCAATATTCTCCCGGACCGAGGCGTGATAATGCACAGGATCCTGGAAAAGGACGGTAATCTGGCGGCGCAGGGCGGCCTGGTCCATCTCGCGCAGGTCCACCCCGTCCAGCGAAATCCGTCCGGCATCGGGATCGTAGAAGCGGCAAAGCAGCTTGATGAGGGTACTCTTCCCGGCCCCATTGTGGCCCACAAGCGCAACTACCTTTCCTTTGGGGATTTCCAGGTCGAATCCGTCCAGTGCCCGGTGGAATCCTCCGGGGTAGGTAAAGCTGACTTTCTCGAAGCGAATGGCGTCCTTGACGGGAAGCCCGGGTTCGCCAGACATGCCGGAAAGGATAGCCGGCTCCAGTCCCAGGTAGTCATCCAGGTTCTCCACGAAGAGCAGGCTTCGATAGATTTTGCCCGCGCCTTCGAGGAGGGAGCGCAGGAGGATCTGGCATTGCTGGAAGGCCTGGAAGCAGAGCAGGAGGTCCCCCAGCCCGGCCTTTCCGGCGAGCGTCCGGTGCAACATCCAGCCCAGGCCGGCCAGGCTGCCGCCCCAGGCCAGGACCCCGGCTACCAACTCGGTTACGGCTCCCTGACGCACCAGGCGCAACCGCCCTTCGCGGAGGCTCTCGCGCAATTTCTCGAAGGCCTTGCGGTGGTACGTTCCCAGATCGAAGAGGCGCAACTCGGCAGCGGCGCTCCGCTCGGTGATCAGCCAGTCCAGGTACCGCGCTCGCCGCTCCTGGCTGGTGTGCTCCAGGTTCCAGCTGTGTTCCTTAAGGATGTGACGGGCAACCAGAAGGAGGCCGGGAATTGCGGTCGAAACCAGGAGCAGAGGCAACCATCTGGCGTAGGTCCAGAGAATACCGGCAAGCACCAGAAAGCCCAATCCGTTCTGAACCAGCGAACCGAGGCTCTCCAGCAGGGCCAGAGGCTGGGAGATGGCGTCAACCCGAGCCCGGTGCAACTGATCGTACGATTCAGGATGGTCATAGAAAGCCAGGTCCATACGAAGGGCCTGAACGTGGATCAGGCGATGGACCTCGTCCTGCACGCGCTCCGCCTGCACCACCCGGACCCAGGACAGAGTGCTGGACAAAAGCTGCCCAGCGATCCATAGGCCGGCGATGCCCAGCGCCGGGGGCGCAATGGAGGCCCACTCATGGGAGGCCACCAGACGGTTCACCAAGGCTCTCAGCAGCAGCGCCAGTCCCGCGGGAATCAGCCCTTGCCCTACCAGCAGCACGCCCCATGCCAGGGTCCACCATCCCGCCGCCCCCCAAACCAGGACCAGGGCACGACGGCCCGCGGGCAACTGGCGAACAAATTGTTTGATCTGGCTGAGCACCATGGATGGCAAGAACCTCACGAGCGAGAATCGGCCAGACGGCGAAGAAAGAGCCCCACTCCCAACCCACGGAGAAGGATCGAGCCCGCCCGCGCGGTGGTGCCGGGATCGACCTTTGAGACCAGGTCCTCAAGGCAGCGATGGAGGAGCGCCATGTCCAGCATTTCCTGGGCCTCGGGCAGCGAATCCAGAGAATTCAGCGATGCCCGGATTGCAGGCAGTTCGCGAAGAATCCTATGGCCAACATCCGCAGCCTGGTGCCCTTTCCGCTCTCCGTTCAGCACCGGCGCGGGTAGGCGACTTCGGAAGGCCCGTTGAAAAAGCCATCTGCTTTGGCCCCCACGGCGAAATTGATCGTCGGGAACCCGCAAAAGGAACTCCACCATGGATTGATTGAAAGTCGGATCAAGAAAGGAAACAGCCTGTCTTGCCGCCATCTCCTGCCAAATACCGGCCGCGACGCTAAAACGAGGCCGGAAGAAACGGCGGCGAAGATCTTCCAGGGGAGAGAAGGTAAACGTTGGATCATACCCTGCCGCCCGCATCCGGCCATCCAAATCCAACTCCGCAGCCATGTGAATATTGAGTGCGGAATAAGCCTGCCATGGCCTGCCCCGGGGGGTTTTAAAGCGTCGAAAAGCTCGCAGCCCAGGTGTCAACAACGGCTTCAATATCTGCCGCTTCAGGGTGGGCCAGGGATTCGCCTCCGCATGAAGAAACAGCCGAAAAGCCGTGCCCGGGTAACCCTGGAGAAGCGCCAGGAGCGCCGATCCGTTGCCGGCCCAGGAGACTCCGGCATTGCCCATCTGCCCGGTCAGTACCACGCCGGCCCCGTTGCGGGCAGCGGCTTCCGTGACAGCATGAAGCCAATAGTGGTTGCTTGCCGCATGACTTGGGCCATCGTGGGCGTCGAGAACCTGCTCGATGCCCTGGAGGACTCCATACTTTGCCGCATCGATGGGAAGGTGCTGAACATTGGCGCCTGCCATCAGGGCCGTAGAGTGCGCCACATCCCATTCATTGCCCATTCTCCGATCTCCGGCTCCGTCCGCGGGCAGACAGGGCACGGAAGTGTAGGCTGTTAATCCGCGGCCCTGAGTGGCAAGAAGCGGAGCCGCCATAGCCACCACGGAACCGGAGTCCCGGCCGCCGGACAGCGTCGCAGCTACGGGCTTCTGCGTCCGAAGACAGCTCTCCACCGCCCGCGTGTAGTATTCCACGAAGGCCTCTTCGTACTCCTCGTCGCGGCGAAAAGCCAGCGGTTGGCGGCTCTCCGGAGACCAATGGCGCCAGGTGCGGGTTCGGCCCTCGGGAGCGATGGTCATGGCCTGAGCCCAGACCAGCCGCCGGAAACCTTTATAGGCGGTCAGTTCCGCATCGGGCTGCCAGGAAACCAGCACCTGGGCAAGGCGGAGACGATCCGGCTCCCTCTCCACGCCGGGAAGCGCCAGAAGAGCCTTGAGACTGGACGCAAAGGCGACGAAGCCCTTTCCCTCGTGGTAATAGAGGGTGGCATTTCCGCAGGCGTCGCGGGCCAACAAAAGACGGTGCTCACGAGCATCCCAGGCCGCAAGCGCCCAATCTCCCTGGAGATGGGAGCAGAGTTCCTCTCCCCAGCGATCGAAAGCCAGACTGACCAGATGCCCGTCAGACAACCCGGCAGGCTCCGTCGAAGACATTTTGAAAGCCTCCAGGAGCGCGGCCCGGTTGTCCAGGCGCGCCGCGCTGACCACCGGGCCGCGCGCTCCCGAAACCGGCTGGCTCTCAAAAGCGTCTTCCGGGTTCACCGCGAGGCGCAGATGTCCCATCCCCACCGGCCCTTCGATCTTGCTGCCTCCACCCTGGGGGCCATAGAAGGCCATGGCCGCCCTCATCCGCTCCAGCCACCGGGGGTCTGCCGGGGCGCCGTCATATCGGTAAATGCCGTAGATTCCGCTCAAGGGCGTCTCCGGGCGAATGTGGTGAAGGTCTTGAAACGCTGGTGACCCGGCCCGCCCGTAACTACGCAAGATCCGAGGCGCAGCCACGCGTGGGCATCGAATCCCGCGGATTCGCCCCGGCGCGCTCCAAAACTGACGGTTCCCTCCAGGCCCCGGCGGCGCAACATGCCTGTAGCAGCCAGAGCCTGTGCCATGCAACGCCCATCCCACGGCACCCGCCGCGCCAGAACGGCCACCGCCCAGCCAACCTCTTCCGCAGTGCGGATCTCCTCGGGAGCCGCCGTGGCCGGACTCTCGGCTCCAGGCGTCCCCAGCCAGGCTGCGATGCGCCTGAACGGCAGCAAAGCCATGGCAACCCGAGCGATTGCAAGAGCCCCCAGGGCTTCCCAGAGAAGCCTTCTCCGGGCGCGAGGAATCCTTGCATAACGCTTCAGGTCATTCCACACGCAAGAGGCCTTCCCGTTCCATCTCGCTCAAGAATCTCTCCAGGTCCGCTGCACAAGCCTCAGGCGATACCCGGTATTCCTCGACCAGACGGTCTACGAGGGCCGAAAATGTCAAGGGGGTTTCCAGAATCTCCCAGATACTCCGGGCAGGTCCCTCGAGACCGTAGTATGCCCCCGCATCGATGCTCATCAGGACCGTCTCCTGGTCAA
>Ga0302140_10011029_pt1 | contig 11141 bp, 9 predicted proteins | sample I_Bog_E1_1_FD_202095 | JGI IMG/M metagenome (GOLD analysis project Ga0302140, IMG submission 202095) | Peat permafrost microbial communities from Stordalen Mire near Abisko, Sweden - I_Bog_E1_1 | ecosystem: Environmental > Terrestrial > Soil > Wetlands > Peat | place: Sweden: Abisko, Stordalen...
AGATGGTGTTCTCCTGGATCCATCAAGTGACTCGGTAGTCTCGGAGAAATGCTGGGCGTATTACTCCAACATCTATAGTAGCTGGCAAAGAAAGGAAGGCTTTCAATTCCTGCACTCTTTTCCACTAGGCATACCACCGCCTCAACCGTGGTTAAAATTTAGTTGCTGTAGCCACGATGCTGGCCACATCCAATTTTCAGAGGACAATAACTCACTAGCCACACAATTAGTCAATCACACTTGCAGGCAACATGGGTTTCCAAGCGGCTTGACTGGAAAGAGCGTCGCATCATTCCACACGTTTCCGAGTAAAGTTGGCTTAGTTCCTCCCGCGACAAGGCCTGGAGACCTTTTATGCCAACTCTGGCCCGAGTACGGGGTTATCCTGCGCTCTTTTGGTCACGCCGAAGATACACAGGACGACATGGTCACGGTAGCTATCGAGCAATACCAGAAGTCACATCGGGAGCTACTGGACCCTTCGGCTACCTTTCCTGTGGTTCACGTATCTTATATTGGAGAATGCTTTTTTCATTATCCTGTTCCTGGATTTGACATTATGATACCGTTTGGAGATCCTCGAATGTTTGTTATTCATTGAGGCTGCTCTATAATTGTTCGAGTTGCAAAGTTTTAGCATGAACCCTTTTCCCACCTCTGTCGTGGCATAAAGCCCTTCATCCCTAAAGCACGAGAACTTCACGCAGACCTAAAATGCAAGCATCCAAATAACATCACTTCAGCTCAATGCATTGCCGACACTTGAGGAATTAGTGATCCTGTCCTGCGAGATTGGGCATCTCATTGAATATTCAGGGGTTGGTGAGTAAGCCGTGTTCGAGATCGATTGGGAACCCGCAGGCGTCGACAAACCCTCCATTTTCCACTGCCCAAGAGACGCGGTGTTCGGGGCTTGGTTGTACCTATGGCCAAATACATGGGTCACTGCTGCCTTTGTCAATAATCAAAACAACGAAGCACGCCAATCCAATGACAAGGCTAAGAAGCTCGACTTTCCTACTCTCATCCACCAAGGAACTTCCGCCGTTAGGCGACCCAGCGGAAGGACTTGGTGAAGCCGAGGAATCGCTCCTCGTTGGACTCGCAGTTACAGAACTTGTTCCTGCCATCCCCGTAGAGCTCGACGAAAGTGTCGTGGTTGGAGCCGGCGACGTACTCGAGCCAGGACTTGTAGCAGTTGATGAAGATAGAATTGCAATATATTCTTATACACTCCGCTAGACTCTTTCAACTTTCCATTTCACCTCCTTTTCACTCCCATTCTCTCCCTCGTCACCAATGAAAATAAGAAGGGGCCACGAACCCAGTTTAAGCACAACTCGAGTAAAAGAAAAGATTCATTTATCTAAAGAAAGCCCCGGTTGTGTACCACTCACTGCTTCCTTACCAATGTCATCCTGGATCAGGATACAAGTACACTGCACAAGTTGCTGATAGCCCAACTCCAGCCCCACTACACATTCCTCTCCCAGACTTTCATTGAGCCAACGCTCAAGTGGTGGCAGCCCATTTCCCGCAACGGAATGTTGTTGTAGCCCCATAGATGCATGGTGCAGGCAGGTGGAAGTTTTCGTGCTGTCATCAGAGTGGTATGGGAAGTCTTGATGGTGATGTGACCTCTCGTGGAAGTCGGTCCAAGTCGACATTGAGAGTAGATCGGTTTGCATGGAAGCGGATCTGCTGAATGATTCTGGGTTCAAGCTTTGATATGTGTCTATCGCAGAGCCGACGATGGCGTTTGTTTGGCTGGGGCACAATGACGATGCTCGTCCAGCAGTAGAGTCGTTAACGAGAATAGAGGAGGAAGATTGTTTGCACGGCTGCTGGGAGGAAGATGAAGTGTAGTTCGAAGAGTATGTGTTTTGTTTCGATGCGAGTGAGCAGGAACAGTCTGAGCTTTCTTTGAAGGCATGATGGCAATCTTTACTATAGGTATCATTCGTCAGTCATTTTGTTGTTGAACGATATGTGGATATAATGTATGGATTGGCACTTACGACGCTCCATTTCTCGAAGAAACGGTGACGAGACGGGCACTGAGTGGATTGGATGGGCCCAAATCTTGCTGCTCTGTGGTGCTAGGCATGTTTGCGCCTACTTTGGGGTGGACTGGGGAAGAGTAAGTGATATCGAGGGATGGTAAGCGAAGTTTTGTGGGGATGGGAGGAGACTGTTATATGTGCGAAACTTAGCTACTCTTGGCGCTAGACTATGATTTTCACGCATGGCAGGGTTTTGCAAAGGCCATTTTGTCTCAAACCTCCAATCCTGGTAGCCAGATTGCAAAGAGATCTGGCAAAGCAGACAGCAACCGGCCTAACAGCATCTGAACCAGTCGATTTCGAACAACAATGCAATGTCATATGCTAGCGTGTATCTGCTTGCCTGTTGCATGTTACTGGGATATTACATTTGACGATTTGAGGGCTCCGGTTGGGCTGATGACTTTTGTCTCGGTTGGCACTGGGGTGGTGTCCCGTTCCCCACGGTACGTTGAGGGGGCATAATCCTCCATCATCAGATGACGGAACAATCAGGATTCCCTTTCGCCCCAGCACATTTTCTTGTGTCATTTTTGTCCAATTGTGATCCTGTCTGATATTAAAGGCGGAGTCGGGATCCACCTAGAGAATATGTGGCTTTTGCTGGACACTATGGATTATGGATTGATTCCTTTACAAATGCAGTGCGGTCCGAGAGGGGTTGATTATCAGAAGCAGCAATCGGCTGATTGGCCAGATGACTTTTGTTTCTCGGTGGATTGACGACCAGCTAATCGGTGGCGTTCCACTTCACGCCTCTTTTCCGCAGACACGCATTGTGTGGTACACGGGTGTTGGCTTGACTCTCTTCGGCCCCCCTTGATTGGCGAGAATACTTTTGTCTGCCAGGGGTTACCACTTCACCTGTCCAGGTTCCCAGCTCGGGGTGGTAAGGCTAACACAGCTTCCTTGCACCCTTGTCTTCGTGTCTCTCCTTCAAACTTACCACTACTGTATCCACGAATATTTTAATTGGTTGTATGACTTTTGTTCTGTACGGTGCGGAGGTTCGCGCTCACCGCCCGGAAAGGGATCGTGACGCCCGGCTTGGGTGCACTTGCCTCGTTTCAGCTGCCTAGATCCTGTGCTACCTATCCAGCCTCACTGATTCTCAACTTCGAACCAGTTCCCTCCTTTCTGATTGCCCACCCACAACATCTCCTTGCTGAACGGTTTCCATCGACCACAACATCAATCCGATTGATTATGGACGGCGTCGCAGGACCCTCAGTAGACCAGCTCAAAGCTCCATATGCAGAGAGATGGGGCCTCTTGAAGGATGTCATGGTTCGACTATTTATTGAGGAAAAGAAGCAGTTCAAGGAGATTGCCAAGATTATGGAAGCAGAATACCGGTTCTACGCATCGTCAGTACTGATCTATTCGTCGCAATTCCTTCATAAACTGGCTTGAACGCTAATCGTTCTGCGTCTTTACAGTGTAAACCAATACAAACGACAATTCGGCATATGGAACGTGAAGAAAGCACTTCCAACGAAGCAGAAAGTCAAAATCAACAAAATTCTGGAGACACGGGCTCAACAAGGGAAGTCCTCCATGGTGCTACACAATGGCAACCTCGAAAATCATAAGCTACGAAGGTTCATGAAGGAACGAGCGAGGGATGATATATCTATATGGACGAGCATAAGCAATGGAGCTATCGACATCGAGAACCTTTCCGGACATGCCCTGCAATGTGGCAACAGGGTGTGAGGCTTATGACTACTCCTGCATATGTTCGTGTTTTCTAACCCTGGTCTAGGTTTATGAATTGGAGTATGCCTGCTGCTATCTTACGCTCCTTGAAATCCAAGACCATCGACCACATTTCACCGAGTACGTGCCGTTTCCTCTCTTTTCAACCATCGTTCTCGATGCATGGCCCATCAAAGACAATCGGAATTAATCTTCTTCTCTTACATCGAACGTCTTCTGACCTGAACGCCATTAGATGCATCTATCGCAAGCCCAATGAGCGGGATCCAAGTTGCCACTCCGTCATCAAATACCGGTCCCTCTCCTCGCGACCCTCCCACACCGAGTAACGCATTGTCACCAAACAATGAAAGAACTGCCATGACCGCGACTGTCCAAGAGAGTTTGAAGATTAGTCGCGCGCATCTATTCGTTCAGAAACACCACAAAGATCTTCTCCGAGGAATGAATCTTCAAGAGCAGTGGTACGTCTAAAGTTAGTTTATGGTTAGGATTACTTACTTATCCTTGACTAGTATTACCACTGATTGGATGCATCAACTGTGGCAATACTCCTTCACAACTGCCAGGACTTGGGGTCGCGGGCCACGACTATGGAATGCTTCCAATCTCAGATATAATCAGTTCTCTCAAGGGAGGATTGAGAGCTTGCCGGGCACCCCCGCGGTGAATTTCGACCTTCCCGAACAATATGCTCGTCACCAAAGTCCCAAGGGGACTTTTTCTCATAGAGCCGAACTTAGGAGGCCGAGTCCTTTGTGTAGCTGGAGCATCCATGTTCGTGAGGTCTACTACAAACGGGTAGAGTCACCCGAGCCAACTGAAGACCCGGCCGATCCGAATGATGAAGGAACTTGGAAACCTTGGACCATACCTGGAGGGATCCATGCCTTCGCAGAATCCTTACAAGAAAGCCTAGAAAGCAATGAATTTAGTACTATCGAAGTCAGAGAGCTTCCCATATCTGCAGGACAGATAATTCGAGCTGTAAAGCGATCACCCAAGCAACTACTAGAGGAAGCATTCGGCTTTAGTATCATGGCACGCAATAGAACTCTTGTCTTCGACATGCTAGAAGCCATTGAATCCGACGGTGACGACTTCGTTCTGCATGATCTTTATCCTTTACATCTCGCCTCAAGCTATTTGAGTGGATCAACGACTTGCTGTGGCATATTTGACGACATTGTGCAAGGAATGCCTGCGGGTGAAGCATCGATTCGCAAACTTTACACCAACCACCTCAATCACACGGTTCTCGATAACCTCATGATCGCTATCTTAAAAGCTCACACTTCCTGCACTCCAATAATGGTAGACGAGGCGTTCAAGAACGAGAATCGCTTTGCGGGGGAAGAAGTAGACATATGCGGAAGATGGGACGCCGATTCCGATTGCATTCGATACCTCCAAGCAAGTGGCAGCCCTACAATACCTCAGAGTTGGAAGCACATGTTCTGTCACACCTCTGTACAGACCATAACACACTGTATTGGTACTCTCTTCAGTCCGCATTGGGCACCCGATATCAATACACCCAGTGGTCTCTTTCTCAAGCGCTGTCTCAACGAATCCTGTGGACTTAAGCTTCAGCTTAAGCCTCTCCATGCGCTCGTCGTCACTGCAGTCTACCTAGCGCAACTAGGAAGGGACGGAGAAAACTTATTCGGAATGGTCGCTTGCCTGCTTAGCCTGCTTGGGAAGGGTGCAAATCCTCTACTGAAGGCACATATCTCGCTGACGGCTCTCCTCAGCGGGGATGATAGCCAGGAGTGTACCCATTTGGAACTTGATCCCTTGGAGTTTGCACAGAGCGTGCCAAAGGACCTCATTTCCGAATGGTCCGAGGACCGTATCATTGGCTGGAATGTACTTTGCACTGTGCTTCGACTGTCGCAGAACCAATGGAACCCTTTGGTAGCTCCCAATCCAGCCAGAAGTCGCTCAAATGACAATGATCGAAGTATTTATAACGCCCACGTTGGAGCAGCAGACCAAGATATTTCCGACACCGGAATCCCATTCATGGATTTCGATATGGAGCTCGAGACCAACAACAGAAATGAGACTGAAGACGAAGACGAAGACGAAGAAGAGGACGACAGCGAAGACGAAGGCGATGGTTTCTGCTCGGATCACCGCGAAATCGGCTACCCACAACACCACTTCGGCGAGAACAACCCCTTAGCGACTCTGTGGTCCGCCGTACAAACCGAGTTATTGACTTACCGAAGACTTGCTATTGGTGACCCATGGATTTCAGCGAATTTTGATATGGCTTCTGTCCTCGAAAGCTTGGAAAATAAGGACGAGTTGTCTATTGGCCTCGTGTCTAAAGGCTTGATGAAGCCGTTTTGTGGGTGTGGCATCTTTCGATATTCAGAAGATCCTGCATGCTTGCGGGTAGAGGAAGCTTGTACGCGCTACTTCTCAAACTTAGATGATTACGGTCGGTCGACGTTCTTGGATGCGCCTATGGATCGGACACAGGTATGGGATCCGAATTTTTAGTCACTTGACGTTGAGTACCCAAAAAGATTTGCTTCTAGTATCAGAAGTGGGATATGTCTATTAGTCTAGTTGTTTGTTATTGGGTTATAGGTATCCTATCAATTTCACGGCCGGTATTACCATTTGTACTTAGATCTCTCGTGATACCATCGTCACGGCCCAGTTTAGTAAATCCAAACTAATAAATCTAGTATCTCGCTGTGCAAGAGACTTGTCCTTTATTATCGAGGTATTTAATTCCTAGGAGCACATATAAGAGTTATAAACGAAGTTATAGAGATGTAACGGTCAGAACCAAAATCAGTAATTTCGATTCCCGTTATTAATTCTTGACATTTCCTTCTCTCAGTCTTAGCAAGGAATTTAATGAAAGTAAGCTTATAGCTCTTACGTAAGAACAGCATAAGTGGAGTAATAGCTGCCGATAAACCTCTAGCCTCCTTATTATAAAAGTATTAATCTAGACTTAAGTAATATATAAAGGGTATAAGGTCTAGTTATATCTAAGTAATCTCTTAGTAAAGGCTTCTCTAAATAAATAGATTAGGCTATAGTCTAGAACTAACTTATTAAAAGAAAAGAAACCTTTATAATCCTAATAAAATCACCTTTATACTTATTACCTACTACTTTCTTAAGCTATTAAAATAAAAGCTCCCAACCCAAATATAAGACCCAGAAATATGATCTTCACGCTCGTCTTAACTATTAAATTTCACTATTAGGCGATCTGGTAAAAGGACACGCCGAAGCCGAAGAACTGCTCGTTAGGCCAATAGTCATAGAACTTTTCCCTCCCGTCCCTATAGAGGTTGGGATGTGGAGATTGTAAGGGATGTATTGACGGAAAATATCAGGGATGGGAGTGTGGGGGTTAGGGTATTAGTTACGAGCTGAGAGAGGGGCTATAGACGCTGGAGTCATTGTCAGATGTCTGAAAATTCGGATAATTGGAAAACAAACCAGCAATTTAACTATATTATTGAAGTGAACTATAACAAGACGGCCTGTCGTTCTTTCCTAATTGTCGCCAAGACTATATATCTGTTGTAGTACTTCTCGTCAAAATGAGAACGAGAGCAGCCGAGTTAGAAGAGAATTGTTAAGATGCGATTCTTCGAGCTAGCCGTATCAAATCAAACCCCACCCCGGCTGGTGGAATGTAGCCCACTTCAATTGCATCCCAATAGCAATTACCGGTAGAACACTGACTATCTCACCCAGGCCAGCGAATTCTGGCGGGATGCGGGCATTTGGAAATGCCCCAGCAGCAAGCAGGATGGCAAAGGTATTGTAGATGAAGGACCACGAGAAGTTGAAGATAACACGGCGTAAGAACGCTTTCGAGAGATCCATGAGGATGATGATGCCAGTTAGTGCTGGTCGGACTAGAAGAGCATCTGCAGCACTTTGGGCAATTTCTGTGCCTCCGTCGATATGCATACCAATGCTTGCCTGGGCCAGGGCCACAGCGTCGTTGGTGCCGTCACCACAGAACATGACGACGCTTTTTGGAGGGGCGAGCATTTCTTTGACGTATTTCTGCTTGTCGGCTGGGCTGCATCGGAAGCGGACATGGCTTTCTGGGACATTAAGGACGCTGGCGACAGACTTGACCGATTGATGATTGTCGCCACTAACAATAGAGATTTGGATGGATCGCTTCTTTAGTTCATTGATGACTCGGATAGCATCCGGGCGAAGGAGATCCTTGAGACCAAAGACTGCAACGAGCTCTCCATTTACCAGAACACAGAACATGCTAACACCGAGTAGAAGTGTTTCTTTGACGCTTGGTGAGTCTTCCACGCCTAGCCAATGTGGATTACCAGCACGAATGATGCTTCCGTTCCACCTTGCTTCCATACCACTTCCAGCAATGGAGACGACCTTCTCAACCTTCTCAGGCTGGACTCCAGAGGACCGGAGGTGAGTAGCAATAGAAGTAGACACAGGATGCTTGCTATTGTTTGTCAGTCCAAGAAGCATTGGACCTAGTATGTCGCCTTGCTTAGTCGGGTATATCTCAGCCTCGACCGCAAGCAAGCCTTGTGTGAGTGTCCCTGTCTTGTCGAAGATGACGTGAGAAAGGTTCCGGGCTATCTCAATCGTCTCTGCATTTTTGAAGATCAAGCCATGCTTGGCCGCGACACCTCCTGCTACCACAAGCACCATTGGAACCGCCAGGCCGATTGCGCAAGGGCAGGAAACGATAAGAGCCGAGATGGCATATGTCATAGCATTGATGCAGGTGGTAGTGGCATCGTACCCACAGATGACTTTACCAACAGCAACCCAAATTACGAATACTAGAACTGCAACAACAAGTATGACAGGGATGAAGTAGGTCGCCCCACGATCTGCCATTTCCTGAATCTTGGTCTTCGATGATTTCGCCTCATCTACCATTAGCCCAATGGCTTTGATGGTATTTTCACCCGGGAGACGTGAAAGCCGGATGGTTAGGGTGCCAAAATGGTTGATTGAGCCGGCAACCACCAGAGAACCGGGTTTCTTAGCAACCAAGGTGGCCTCGCCTGTGATCATAGACTCGTCAACTTCTGATGCGCCAGTGAGGACAGTGCCATCTGTAGTGATAGACGTATCAGGTAAAGCCTTAAATATATCTTGATACTGGAGAAGACGTGCGTCGATCTCTTGTTCTTCATGAGTCTTGGAATCTATAAGGATTGCAGTCGATGACTGGAGTGACTCAATAGAGATTGACTCCACAGCTCGCTGGCGTGCAAAGCCACTGACAAGACGTCCGACCATGATAAGGGTGACAAGTAGAGTGCACGTCTCAAAGAAACTTCCCGTTGATAGGGGCTTCTCCGAGACGAGAAAGACATATGCGATGATCGAATAGAGGTAAGCTGTAGTGGTACTCAAAACAACGAGTAGATCTATCTCGATCAAGCGCGAGAAAAAAAGAGCATTGAAAGCACTCATATACCAGGGTCCAGCGACGTAAACTTGAACGATGGTAGCAAGGACTAATGAGACAGCACCATAAGTGATCTCGTGCTCTGGAACAGGAGCCCAAGCCATAATAAGAACAGGGATAGTCAACAAAGTGGACACAATCGTTTTAAAAAGCATCAGGTGGACATGAGCTCTGCCGGAAGCCATGAGAGGACGACTTCCGACCGGGGCGAGTTTTGGTGATTGAAAGAATGGATTTGACATCAGATCCCTTGCACCAATAAGCTTCGGATGGTAGGTTACACGAATAATGTGCGTGTCAATAATTGCAATGTCTGAAACACCAGCAGGGAGGTCTTTAGTAGTAAAGTCTGATGCAAGACCATCCACGATTAAATCCAACTCGTATCCAGACTGTGTCATCTTCGTGCAGGTAAAGCCAGTCATCTTCTCAATGGTCTTAATGGTATTAACGGTGTCGGAGCTAGTGGAGGATCTGCTAAGGTCAAACTCTGCTTGAGCTAAGAGTAGACTCGTCTTGATATTGGAAATTGCCGGGAGCATGTCGAGAGATCTGTAGAGCTTTTTTTCGCACCCGGTACAAGTCATGCCTTGAACACTCAACACCACACGCTCAACCTGAAAAACACTGTTTTCGAGGTCAACTTCTCCACTTCTGGCAGCGGGAGTGCATGCTGATGTTTGTAGTTTATAGAGCCTCTCCTCGCGGATTGGCAGGTCGCTGGAGCAATATTCCCACTCTGATGTAGCGGGCACAGGGGTTGATTTGGAAGCGTTCTTTGGACAGTTCTTTCCGCTATCTGCTTTGGCGATGACATTCACATGTCTCTCAGTCGTAAGCCCACCAGCACAGCAGCTCTTCGTGGCAGGCTCCTCTGCAGTGATCTCGTGTTCAGTAGCAGGTATTGAGAGCTTCTCGGAACAGCATGTCTTGCCGGGACAAATCTCGACCCTTTGTCCAGTGACAGCGAAATCGAGTTCGGCAGAGCAGCAGTTCTTGGTGCTTTCCTCACAGCTGCGAGAACTACTAGTAGCGTGACCCGCGGGAGCTGTTGCGCGGGTAATCTTGATATCGCAGCAACCCATTTTAGAGGTACAGGCGGATTTGGCGACCGAGACTTCAGGTTTGTGATCGATTCCAATTATCGCAGACGGAGCGGCACAACAATCTATCTTGTTGATATCAACGCACCTCGCCTCTCGAATTACAGAGCTCTTGACGAAAACCTCGGAGGGCCCGCCGCAGCAGGCCCTCTTGCTGCAGTCGTCATCCTTCTTTACTGCTTCCGAAGCTGTGGCGTTGCAGGTACCGTGGAGGGTTGAGTCTTTCTCGATGTTGGCGGGAGATTCTGCATCGACAATTTTGGAGGGCTCACTGGTGCAGCAAGTCTTACTACCGCAAGTCGCAGATTTCTGTGACCTGGAGGATGAACGAGCACTCGAGGCACTCTTTGGGTCCGCCCACAGGCCCTCTGTCATAGAAGTCGTCGAGTGCTTGCCGCGAACAACCTGGGGAGTGACACAGCACGAATCGAGGTTCAATGACAGCAGCACCTTGCAGATGCAGCCGATGGTGTCTAAGACTCCGCTATATGCCTCCTTGGCCTTGAGGTAGTGCCTTTCACATGGCTGCTCATCAGCTCGGGATGGGATGACAGAATCGTCGAGAACGTCGCGGGAAAGTTTCGTGTTAATTTGCTGCCTGTGATTCGGCTCACTGTTGCAGTCGCGACGTGCAATTTCGACAAGGCAAGTGTCTGCAGGAGTTAGCAAGGCTTTGGAGAAGTTCGACAGAAGAATTCACCATCGCAACATTTGATCTCTTGTAGAGAGGTTACGCAAGCAATACGGGGGCAGTTCGTCTGGAGCATGCCAGAAGAAACCGCCCCACTCACTTCTGAA
>Ga0302140_10011031_pt1 | contig 11138 bp, 12 predicted proteins | sample I_Bog_E1_1_FD_202095 | JGI IMG/M metagenome (GOLD analysis project Ga0302140, IMG submission 202095) | Peat permafrost microbial communities from Stordalen Mire near Abisko, Sweden - I_Bog_E1_1 | ecosystem: Environmental > Terrestrial > Soil > Wetlands > Peat | place: Sweden: Abisko, Stordalen...
AAACCATTGTCCATTAAATTTTTTGCAACTGCCGCGGCATTATTGTGATTAAATACCCCTTTCTTAAAATATTGAGATGCAGCGATAAGCTCATCGTACCTTGTTATATAATCTGCAATTTTCTTCTTGAAATCTTTCGTTTCAAGGAAGGGCGGGACTTTGTCATTAAAAATTTCTTTGTAAGAAATATCGTCAAATAGAGGCTCAATTTTATCAAAAACTCTGCCTTGTGCACTTTCGAGGGCTATTAAAATAGAATCACCCCCGCGTTCTGAAATAAATGCTTCCGAAATTTCGCTTTCGACATCATCCCGTAATCCGGATAGACGCCTCATCTCCTTCATCAAACTTTCTTTTTTCCCGTCTAAGGTTAAATGAATGGCGTCATATTTTTCTTTTAACTCCTTGTTCACCAGAAGAGTAGACATCTTTTCGGAACTAAACGTTTCTCCATAGGGAATCACAACGAAAACTTCGCTAGGAGTTAATTCGACGCTCGCATCCCTAATAAAGCTGCGGACGGTTTTTCTCGTGGGGAAAATTAAATCTTTCGAGAGATGCCCCTCTTGAAGATCCTTAAAAGATCTTGCAAATGAGGTCTTCATAACACCATTGGGGGCGTAAATAATGCATGTATTGTTACCGGTGAAATCGAAACTTTTCTCAAGTTTCTTAATCCCATAACAATTCTCTAGACTTATCTTCAAACTCTTCATAAAAAATTGGGCTATTTATTCCCTCCTATTATCCGTTTCTTTTGATTCTTTCGCAACTTTCCATTTTATACATATCACAGCGCCCTCGGCAGGAGTTGAACCCGCATCATTCTCGATAGAAGCGAGACGCCCTATCCATTGGACCACGAGGGCAGATTGTTAAAGGAATACCGGGAGATAAATAACACAAAGGCCCCTTTGAAAGGTGTCTCGGAAGCGCGAAGGCGCTGAGAGCCAAGGCGGCCAGCCAGCAGGCTGGAACGCCGTCCTTTCAAAGGGGCCTTTGTGTTTTTTATCTCTTCTTCCCCTCAATAATCTGCTCCGTCACATTGCGCGGTGCCGCCTCATAGTGATCGAATTCCATCGTAAATGAACCACGTCCCTGCGACATCGAGCGAAGCTCGGTAGCGTATCCGAACAGTTCGGACAACGGCACTTTGGCGTTCACCACCTTGAGCTGGCCCGGACGATCGTCGATCGATTCGATGGCGCCGCGCTTGCCGCTGACGTTGCCCGTGACCTCGCCCATGAAGTTGTCCGGCACGATGACCTGGATCTTCATGATCGGTTCAAGGATGACCGGCTTTGCTTTCTTGGCCGCGTCCTGGAATGCCATGGAACCCGCGATCTTGAATGCCGCTTCGGAAGAGTCCACTTCGTGGAACGATCCGTCGTAGAGCTCTACCTCGACGTCTACCATGTGGTAGCCGGCGACGATACCTTTGTCGATCGCTTCTTTGACGCCTTTTTCCGTTGGGTTGATGAACTCTTTCGGAATCGAACCGCCCTTGATCTCGTCGAGGAATACAAAACCCGAGCCTTTCTCTCCCGGCCTCACGCGCAACTTGACGTGACCGTACTGACCGCGGCCGCCCGACTGCTTGATGTACTTGCCTTCGCCCTCGGCTTCTGCCGTGATCGTTTCGCGATATGCCACCTGCGGCCGTCCCACGTTTGCGCCGACGTTGAACTCGCGCTTCATGCGATCCACGATGATGTCCAAATGCAATTCACCCATGCCGGAGATGATCGTCTCCCCCGTCTCGTTATCGCCTTCCACGCGGAACGTCGGATCCTCTTCCGCCAAGCGATGCAATGCAATGCCCATCTTCTCCTGGTCCGCTTTGGTCTTCGGTTCGATGCGCAATCCGATGACCGGCTCCGGGAACGTGATCTTTTCCAAAATCACCGGGTGATCAGGATCGCACAATGTGTCGCCGGTGGTGGTGCCTTTTAAGCCCACGATCGCGGCGATCTCGCCGGAGTAGACCTCGTCCACTTCCTCGCGGTCGTTCGCGTGCATGCGGACGATACGGCTGACGCGCTCCTGCTGGCCCTTGGTGGAGTTATATACATACGAGCCCTTTTTGAGGACGCCGGCATAGACACGGAAGAACGCCAGGTTTCCCACGAACGGATCCGTTGCGATCTTGAAGGCCAATCCCGCAAAGTGCTCTTCGTCGGTCAGCTTGACCGGCACGACATCCCCCGTCTTTTCATCATGCGCCATGATCGGCGGCATGTCCGCCGGCGACGGCAAGTATTCAATGACGGCGTCCAACATGAACTGCACGCCCTTGTTCTTAAGCGCCGAGCCGCACATGACCGGCACGATGGTGTTCGCGATGACCGCTTTACGCAACGTCTTGCGAAGGTCCTCGAGCGAGATCTCTTTGCCGTCCAAATAATTCGCCATCACGGTATCGTCGTTCTCCGCGATCTTTTCCACGAGATCATGGCGATGCTTCGCCACCGTCTCCTTCATATTTTCCGGGATCGGGATCTCTATGATGTTCTCGCCGTGCTCGCCATCGAACAAGTATGCCTTGTTCTCGAGCAAATTCACCACGCTCTTGAATTCCATCTCCGTGCCGATCGGCAGCTGGATCGGAATGGCGTTCGTGGTCAAACGGTCAACAATGGATTTGTAGCTCTTTTCGAACGACGCGCCGGTGCGGTCGAGCTTGTTGATAAAGCAGATGCGCGGCACTTTGTAGTCGTCCGCATAGCGCCAGTTGGTCTCCGACTGCGGCTCCACGCCGGCTACGCCGTCAAAGACGACGACCGCACCGTCAAGAACGCGAAGTGAACGTTTTACCTCTACAGTAAAGTCGATGTGTCCAGGAGTGTCGATGAGGTTGATGCGGTGCTCGAACTTCTTGTCATGCGCGTGATACGTCGGCGTCCAGAACGCGGTGGTTGCAGCGGACGTGATCGTGATGCCGCGCTCGCGCTCCTGCTCCATCCAGTCCATGACCGTGTCGCCCGTGTGCACCTCGCCGATCTTATGCGAAACGCCGGTATAAAAAAGCACGCGTTCGGAAACGGTGGTCTTGCCCGCATCGATGTGAGCGATGATGCCGATGTTGCGGGTCTTTTCGATGGAGTATTGGCGGGGCATAAATAGAGATAATTAATTTTTCTATAAACGGCGGCTCTTGGCCGCCGGGCGGCACCGAGCCGCTAGGATAACGAGGATTATTCTAGCATATGGCCCGCACGGGTGCAAATATTCGGGCAGTCCGGGATATTAAAAAATCATTAAAAGTTATTTGACGGTATATTGGCAACAGAATAGTATGGGAGTATGCCCGCGGGGCGGTAGTCCCTGTCTACGTTACATGTAGACGGCGGGCGGACAGAAAATCCCCTCCATTTATACTGGAGGGGATTTTCTTTTTCGCTCATATACGCTAAGAAAATGCTTTTGTCCCCCAGGAAATTGCCGGATAATAATTTTGACAACCCCTTCTCCCTTTGGTACGATAAATTCCCAAAAATCGGCATATGAGGGAACGGAAACCTTTTCCTTATTTACTTTAATAGTGCGCTCGGTCACTTTCCGATGGAATCGCACCAACGCGTGAGGATCTTCTACGACATTCTTTACGATGGGGAGTAAAGAAAATCTCCTCATCTGTTCACTTCTTGCACGCTCAATATTCTTTAGGCGGATAAGATGCTGAAATCCTATACGATTAAATACAATAAAATCGCCAAGCATCGGACACCACGGCCGTCCGATATTTTTATAAATTTTCCACGCATCGCTTTTTAATTTTTGATATTCAGAGTGAAACGCCGGATCTTGCATCCGACCACCGTAGCAAAATCACCATTAAAACTATTTTAAAAAACTATTTTAAAAAAAATAGCCCGCTTCCGGGCTATTTTTCTCTGCTTATTACAATCGCGAATACTAGCGTGCAAAGTGTGCAAACGCGCGGTTTGCTTCTGCCATGCGGTGCATGTCGAGCTTTTTTTTGATGGCGTTGCCTTCGTTCTTGGACGCTGCGATGATCTCGTCGGCCAACTTGTCGGCCATGCCCTTGCCCTTCTTGGCGCGAGCGGCGCCGATGATCCAGCGGAGCGCGAGTACGAAGCGGCGCTCGGGGCGAACCTCGCGCGGCACCTGATAGTTGGCACCGCCAACGCGCTTGGAAGCAACTTCCAAAAGCGGCATCACGTTCTCGAGCGCACGCTCAAAGACCACCATCGGCTCTTCTTTAGTGACTTCCTTCACTTTATCAAATGCTGAATAAACCAGCTTCTCAGCGGTCGACTTCTTTCCATCCTTCATGACGTAGTTGATAAAGCGGCCCAACTCAATGCGGCCGAACACGACGTCGGGCTGATGGAACTTTTTATATACTCTTTTTTTGCGCATGGGTTTGGGAAGTTAAATCTTGATAAAAACTATTTTGCTGCCTTCGGGCGCTTGGCGCCGTACTTTGAGCGCTGCTGCTTTCGATTGGCGACACCGACGGTATCGAGCACGCCACGAACGATGTGATAACGGACGCCCGGAAGATCCTTTACGCGGCCGCCGCGCAACATGACGATCGAGTGCTCTTGCAAGCTGTGGCCTTCGCCCGGAATGTACGCCGTGACTTCCATACCATTTGTTAAGCGAACACGCGCAACCTTTCGGATAGCGGAGTTCGGCTTCTTTGGCGTCTGAGTGAACACCTTTACGCACACACCGCGCTTGAACGGCGACGTTGAGTCCACCGGACGGTTGTGAATGGAATTAAAATAATATGCCAAAGCCGGCGCTTTGCTCTTTGTGGCAAGCGGCTTTCGACCCTTTTTTATGAGTTGACGGATAGTAGGCATAACGAATACCAGAGAATTGTAAGCGAGGCGGGGTTTTATGTCAAATAAAGCGCTTTCTGGTGCCCGCATCCCTCAAAGGGCGTCTCGAAGCCGCAAAGGCGGCGAGAGCCGAGTCGGCCGGCTAGCAAGCGGGAACGCCTATCCCCGCTTCTCTACCACCCGTAGGCGGACGTCTAAATCCCGATCAACTCCCTGGAGCTTTGAAATATCTTCATTGGTGCGGGATATGTGCGCAGAAAGACGTTCATCGACGCTCTCCGTTACCTTGCGGAGATCCGCGATAGCCTTGAGAATCTTATTCTCCATCGATCCCAGCTCTTCTTTGGTGGCCAGCGTCGCCATCTCGGTGTGGACCGCATCGAAATCTTTTTGAATTGAGATTGCTAGTTTGTCTATTGTCATGCACTAATTTTATAGCGCACACAAAGAAAGTCAAAAACTTTTTTAGAATTTTTTAATCTTTTCAAATCATCTATTTGTTGCGGTGGACCTTAGGGGAATCGAACCCCTATCTATCGGATGCAAACCGATTGCTCTACCACTAAGCTAAAGGCCCTAAATTTTATCCTATTAGTTATATCCTAAAAAAATCTTCCCGTGAAGAGGGCGAAGAAAAACGTGATGACCGGCATGATAATTTGGAATCCAAAGAAGACGAAGACAAGCACGAGGATCAACCCCCACCGCTCCATAAAGTACATGAACTTATACGTGCCAGGCGTGGGTGGCAGGATCAAGAACAAAAGCTTTGATCCGTCGAGCGGCGGGATTGGCACAAGATTGAAGATGCCGAGCAGCACATTGATATAGACGATGATCAAAAAGAAGAAATAAATCCCGTCGAGCGGACCGGTAAAGACCGGCGTGCCGCCGCCGGCGATCGCGCCAAAGAGCGCATCCTTCGCCGTGCTCGCGATCGGCACGAGTACGCTCAAGATTCCAAACACAAGCGCGATGAACAAATTTGTTGCAGGGCCGGCGAGCGCGACCTTCACCGCGCCCGTGCGCGGATCTTTTAGGTTGTTCGGATTGTACGGCACTGGCTTTGCGCCCGCAAAAAAGAACCCCGTTGTCAAAAATAATATCGCCGGCATGATGAACGACAGAAACGGATCGAGGTGTGCGAGCGGGTTCAGCGTCAGCCGCCCTGCGCGCCGCGCGGTGTCATCCCCCAGCCGCTCAGCTTCATATCCGTGCGCCACTTCGTGGAGCACGGCGGAAAAAAGCAAAACGACGAACTCGAAAACGATGATTGCAATTGTCATGCAAGTAATTGTAGCATTAGAGCGTACAGTACAGTATCCTTACTCTATATACATATATATATACGCACACGGCGATATTGCCGGTGCATTGCCCTCGTAGTGAAACGGATATCACGCATGGCTTCGAACCATGAAGTCTGGGTTCAACTCCTGGCGGGGGCACTACAGTTAGTAACCCATTACTCTTTCGAGTTTCTCTTTAGCCTATTTCCCGTTCATCGCCGAAAACGTCGCCCGATCAATCACTCCGGTCTGTGGAAGATTATGCGCCTTCTGGAATGCTTCTAGAGCAACCTCGGTGACGGTGCCGATATATCCGGTCGTCGTTGCAAGCTTGAGATTGCCCGTCTTAATAAGCACGCCTTGCACGACATTGGCTTGGGCACCCGTGGCACCCACTTTGATCGGAACGAACGGCGGCGCAACCGTCTTGAACGAAGAGGCAACGGCGCTCTGCGTCATCGTAATATATCCGGTCACAGGAAGCCCTTTTGCCTTTTGAAAAGCTTCGACGGCGGCTTGGGTATTCGCGTCAAAAAGGCCTGTTGCCAAGGACTTTAAATATCCCCCGGAAATAAGTCCACGCTGAAGCATCGCCACAAGGACGCTCTTATCCCCCATCTTTAAGACAATCACCGCACTCGTTCCATTACCGTTTGCAGTCGTACTCGTGGCAATAGGCGCCGTCGGCTTAGTGGAGGTGCTTACGGACACCGGCGCAACGATGGCGTGAGAGATAACACTATAGATCGAGGCAAGTTCGTTCTGAAACGCGGTTGATATCACCCCCAGCAGATCCAACGGTTGCGCGCTCACCGCCGCGCTTGCAAAAAGCGGCATTGTCGCGCAGGAGGCAATAAGGGCGAACGTGATGATTGCTTTTTTCGTGTTCATACAAATTTATTGGGTATCGCTACACACGAGGGCAACAGTGAAGCTGTCGTACTCTGTGGTCATATAACAATCGCTCCGTCCCCCTCCTCCGTCGTCTCCACTATTATCGCCTCCATTATCCCCGGTCGAATTATTGCCCGTACAAGAAGCGTCGTCAGGATTTTGTGCGCAATAACTCTCGCAATCAGGATCGGTAGGATTTTGTGCGCAATAATCAGTGGGGTCGGTTGAAGTGGCGGTAGGATCGGTTGACGATGCAGCTGGACAATCAGGACTTGCCACCGGATCGTCAGGATTGCACTGCTGTTGTTGTGCGGCACACGTAGCGTCGGGATTGGTAGTGACGGTGCCATCTCCATATGTGCATACAACATTCGCTCCACTGCAAGCACAGCTTACGGATCCCGTTTGGGTCGTCGAAGTACTCATCTCGCAATTTCCCGAAGCATCCAAAACATACCCCGGCTGACATGATGAAGGAGAAGATTGTGAAGGGGGACAATAAGGACTTGTAGGATTCTGGCTACAATACGTTGTTCCGGGGGGCAAAATACAGTCAAATGCCGATGGATAGATTGACGCCCCTGCCGCAATCTGCGCAGCAGTGCACGTAGGAAGCGGCGGCGGCGGAGATGAAGTGATGGGGGGAGAAGTGGATGGCTTACAGGCCGGAACCGGATTTACATTCGCTGTTGTTATCGCGCTCACAAAACCCGGAGGGCACGTCGTCGAAAGACAACTTACCGAGCCACTGTTAATAGATTTTATTACCGACTGGAGCAGTGGATCCGTCGCCCACGTCGCTCCTAAATTCGTTCCATTGCTCATAAGACCAGAATCAGAGGATTGAGGAATGTATTGGTATGTATCAGCCACCCCAAACGAATGCGACATTTCATGCTCTAGTATACTAAGCAATGCATTGGAATTTTGCAGAGCGCTTGCTCCCTGAGTAGAAGCGGCATTGATATAAATTATCGAACTGTTCCCCGTTCCGGTACCGCCGGCAGAAATCTCACACGCACCAGGAATGGAACCGTCGGGACGCACAGAACAAACCATAGAATTATTTCCAACTTCGACCGTAATATTGTTATTGCTAGAACCATCGGTATCTCCTTGCGGAAAACCATTTATCGAATTACCTTGCCCCATCGCTGTATTAGCCGCATTAGTGGCTGCAGAGCAATTTCCGGCAGAGGCGCCAGAATCACAAGAAAAACTTAAATTATAACTGCCGGTAATTGCTGTTTTTGCTGTCAGCCCCTGGGACGCATACACACTTTCGGCAGTCCCTGATGACGTTTGGCCAGTAGCAGCACGACACCCTACGCCACCCGCAACAACAGGCGATGGATGAGACACCAAAAAAAAGATGATTAACACTCCAACTGCAATGGCCCCCGCGAGATATCTTTTTTTGAAATACATGAACATCGTTATGTGATCAATCCTGTGGACCGGTAAATATTCCAATGATATTGCCAGCGGGCGACTGCTCAACGATTACATACGGAGTCCCATCCGTAGTGCTCCCGACTTCGGTGGTAAATCCAAAATTTTTAGCCGCAGAAATAACGCTATTGGAAGTTAGCGCATTCTTAATTGCCATAACCATGGAAGTTACCCTGCTCGCGGATGAAATACCTTCCGTCGTCCCCGTCACGCTTGCCGATCGTCCCGAAATAGCTCCACTCGCAGAGTAAGAGGCAACGGAATAGGTATAGGTGGTGGAAGCCGAAAGATTTTTATCGGTAAATAAAGTCGTCGGAGAAGTTCCCGCCAAATTATTGCCACGATAGATTAAATAGCCGGAGATAGTAGTTCCTGATGCTGGCCGGAGCCACGAGAGAGAAATACTAGAGGTGGTTACTCCATTAACAACAAGTTTGGTAGGGGTAGAAGTAGTACTCGTAGGAACGGCTATGGGAATTACCGGAAGCGGACACAGGCTTGGTGCCTTGCAGGGTGCTCCAGAAACACGCGTGATCGTGACAGGCAATGAAGCGCCAGAATCAGTGATAACACTTTTCGCGTGCGCGCGGGAGAAGAAAAAAAACACAAAACCAATGACAGCCAAACAAAACATAGCAATCGGCAAAAACAAAAGAACTCCAAGCTTTCTCATGATTGTATTATACTTTATGGCACTCTATAGACGCAAATAATACCTGTTAATAACTATTAAAAAAGAAATGCCTTCCGGAGCGAATCGCGGAAGGCAGGGGGGGGTTAATCGACGAATCGAGACATGCACACGACCCGGCAGCCGTCACGGGTAAAAACCTCGTAGGCGGTCGGACGTCCGATTGAGTCTGCATGGATCACTTCCACGGTCAGAGTTGACTGCGGATCCTTAGCGATGGCCAAGACCTCGTCAAACCTGATACGCTTGATCGCTGCCTTGAGCGAAACCTGAACCTTTTTTGGAATGGATTTATCCATTTCCTTTGAGGTGCAGGCATGATCAACGGTTTGTTGAGCAAAAGCAGTCACCGTAAAAGACGCCAACACAAAGAGCAATAAAACCAACTTTCTCATACCAACCTCCTATCCATATAACATTACCATATAAAAATCATAAATGTCAAGCATCGCGTGGGCTGTCCATAAAAGCCCCGCCGTCATTGCATTTTCCGCGTATTCCTCATAAAATGATTGAAGTTTTGTTGTGCGGATAGTACGCGACGCGAAAAGATCAATACACGCCCCTATAGCTCAGTTGGTAGAGCAACTCCCTCTTAAGGAGATGGTCCGAGGTTCGAATCCTCGTGGGGGCACCGACAGAAAACCGCACGCATTGCACAGAATGGAATTCTGTGGTATTTTAAGGTCTGCTATTTCACTCATGGAGGAAAAAGGATGAGCACTGCCACCGTGATGGTCGCGTCGCCCAAACAACCACTCTGCGTCAAAGCGTTCATCATGACGCAGGAGCTTCTTTCGAGAAATACCCGCCCCAACTTTGACGATTGCTATCGGCAAATCAAGAACTCGCTTCTTCAAGAGCAAGAAGGAGAGAAAGGTGCACATGGCAACTAAAACGGAGCGACCAGTCACCGAAATCAAGCCCAATGAACACCCGCACGTATTCCTTGGTCACTTCGGAGAGCCATATGAGGGCCTTACAGTCGATCAAGCGATCATGTATCTTCATCTGAAGATCGCCACCGCGGACCACGACGAATTGATCAGGGTATCCGACACGGTCACAGCTTTTCTCGCGCCGAGGGATTCCACGCACGAAGAGCGCTCTCAGATAGCGCTGGCGATTCTCAGAGATATGCTGTCGATCAGAAAAGAGGAACTCTCCGCCTGATGTCGCGATCAACCATCCCTCCTCGACTCCTTCCCATCAGCGCATCCCACAAGGTTGCGCTGATTTTTTTTATTTTGAAATTTATAAATAGTTTAGAAATAAAAAGCGGCGTATCGGTATAAGTATGAATGGAATCATAAATATATTTCGATACGCCGCGGTTGTGTCAAAGTCCGTGACACGTCGGAGAGTCTCCGTTTGATTCGCAGAGATTGCCAGGCTCCCTGCCACCAGTGAGATCACAACTTCTGGTGTTCTGCGCCTTTCCGAATTGTCCTTCTTTGGATGGTCAACGGTAGCTTACGTCATCGTGTTCCACTCCTTTCGTCGCGCAGCAGGTCAACCGCTAATCAGGTTGACGAGGGCAGCGATCATGCCGCCCTCGATCGTGGAGTACATTCGCGCGGGACGTCCGTGCCGGGATACTATATCAGCCGGCGAACTTACGTCCCGCGCCTACACGTGGCAGCGGGCGCTGCACATCTTGCAGGCGCCCAGGCCGGATCAGTCGCCGAAGTCGCCGGCGCCCGTCATGGTCGAGGTCGAAGCGGTCTTCCCGGAAATGGTGCGCGCAGTCGCGAAAATAAAGTTATGGGCGGTCATTGCCGCCAAAGGGGAAAGCAGACGTCGTCGCATAGGCCAATTCCTCCATCAAACACGGTTAGTGGCGGGGTCGGCAATCGTGCCAGCCCGCCGAGGTTTTTGGTTGACAACAAACGAAAATTCCTCTTTGAATTGCAAGTATCTTCGGCGAAAATTACGCCATGGAACACATGCAAGGATTGCGAAGCTGGCACCAGCTAAAACAGAAAGACCGGGATCGGATGG
>Ga0302140_10011033_pt1 | contig 11137 bp, 10 predicted proteins | sample I_Bog_E1_1_FD_202095 | JGI IMG/M metagenome (GOLD analysis project Ga0302140, IMG submission 202095) | Peat permafrost microbial communities from Stordalen Mire near Abisko, Sweden - I_Bog_E1_1 | ecosystem: Environmental > Terrestrial > Soil > Wetlands > Peat | place: Sweden: Abisko, Stordalen...
CAGTTCCTTGCCCCGCGTCAGGAGCGCGTCGGCCAGTTCGGGCATGCGCTCGACGGCTTCTCGCATCAGCGGTGCGGCGACGGCGCGAATGGCCGGCGACATCGGGTCGATCACGAGCAGACCGTAGGGAGCGAAGAGTTCGCGCACGAATCGGGCGAATGCCGAGCCCATGGTTTCGCCAGGGCGATAGGCGCGTTCGACGAGGGCTACGGCTTCCTCGGCAAAAGGCAAACCGGCCAGCGCGGATCGTAGCGCGTCAATCGGAATATCGCAAAGCGGCAGCCCGCCCACCGGGCGAGTGCCGTTCGATTCCGGGCTCCCGATGCGCAATTTTACGGGATTATGATCCGGGCCGAAGACAAATGCGTGGTCGATTTCGGCGAAATCGTGATCCTCGGTTGCAAGCCAGAAAACCGGGACGGCCGTGACGCCGCGGGCCGTAAGATCGCGCGCAATGCGGATGGCGGTGAGGGCTTTGTAGACCGTGTAAGCGGGTCCCGAAAACAGGCCCACCTGCTGGCCCGTTACGATTGCCACCGTGCCCGCCCGCGCAAGTACCGCAAGCGACGGATTGCCTTCGTTCAGCGGCGTGAGTGCGCCGATTAAAGCGGCGCGGCGGTCGTCCGGAAAAGCGAACCGCGCGGCGCGCTCAATGGCCGAAAGATCGTTGGGAGGACCCGAATACAAGTCCGCAACCCGATCAAAACGATAGATCAGGTCGGAAAAGAGCTTCGAGGTGTTCGGCAGGTCCGTCTGGCGGACACACGTACACTGCATGAGCTTGTGTCAGGTTAACAGATGATAAGCCCGCCCTATCGGCTTCGGGAAAAGAGCTCCGGGTGGTTCAGCAGAACGCCGGGAGGCATGCGCCGCGCGATGTCGTTATAGAGCACGAAAACCATCAGCATCATGAGGAAAACGAAGCCGACTTTGAGCATCGCTTCCTTCACGGAGAGGCTGATATCGCGGCCCATGACCATTTCAATAAGGAGTGTGAGGATCATTGCGCCGTCCAGAATCGGGATGGGCAGAAGGTTGACGATGGCAAGGTTCAGGCTCACCATACTCATCAGCGTCAGGAACGAAGCGGGGCCTTCGGACGCCGCCTGGGTTGCCGACTGCGCGATGCCGATGGGACCCATCAGGTTCCTGGCGGGCATGCGCCGCTCGACGATGCCGCGGAAAACGCGGATAATCAGGGTACCGTATTCCTCGTTCTGGCGGATCGATTCGGCGAAAGCCGCAGGGAACGAAAGGTGCATTTTCTGGATATTCAGCTTGGGCTCTGTACCGACTCCGATCATCCAGCGGGCAGTCCCGTCCAGATTCTTGAAAACCGGCGTCACTGTGACGTTATGTGGAACGCCATTCCGGGTGTAATCGAGGGTGACCGCTTTGCCGTCGCTTTTGCGGATGACTTCGGGCAGCGTATAGCGGGAATGAATAGGAATACCGTTGATGCGAAGCATCAGATCGCCCACCTGCAGGCCTGCTGTGGCGGCCGGCAGACCTTCGTTCACCGCGCCGATCTGAACTTCGTTCTGGCCTTCCCAGCCAGTGTCGCCGAGCCCCGTTTTATCGTCGAGAACGGGCGTGACAGAAGTCGAATAGATGCGGCCGCCGCGATCGAGACTAACGGTCATGTTGTTTCCCACGCTGCCCCACTCGGTGGTGAGAATATCTTCCCAGTCGGGGCTGTCCTTGCCGTTCAGGCGGACGATCTTATCGCCCACCTGAATGCCCGCTTTGGCGGCGGGGGAGTCGGGCGCGATGTGGCCGATCACTGCGCCCCGGTTATCGATCACCTTTTCGTACGAAACCATGAACAGGCCGGTGAGGACCGCGATGGCCAGCACGATGTTCATAAAGGGTCCCGCGAAAGCGATGATGAGGCGCTGCCAGCGCGGTTTCGACATGAAACCCCGTGGATCGTCGGCGCCTGCCTCACCGGGCTGGTCGCCCGCCATTTTGACGTAGCCGCCGAAAAGGAACAGTGAGAAGCGGTAATCGGTTTCACCGCGGCGGAAACCGAAGATCCGCGGGCCGAAACCGAAGCTGAAGACATCGACTTTCACGTCGAAGCTGCGAGCCGCCCAGAAATGGCCCAGCTCATGAATCAGAATCATGACGCCGATCAGGACCAGCAGCCACCATACGTTCAACAGAAGCGACACAATATTCATCTATAAAATCCTCATGCCTGTGCCGGGATCCGGACGGAACCGAAGACCGCCGGATTCGTTTCGATCACGTTTTGGGCCAACCGGCGCGCCTGTTCATCGACGGCCAGAATTTCCGCCACACTGGAGGGTTCCCGGTGGGGCATACGCTGGAGTGTTTCTTCCACGACGCGCGCAATGGCGGGAAAGCCAATGCGTCCGTCGAGAAATGCCCCGACAGCGATTTCGTCGGCGGCGTTCAGAATGCAGGAAGCCGAGCCGCCCTGGCGCAGGGATTCGTAAGCTAGCCCGAGCAGGGGAAATTTGTCATAGTCGGGTGCATGAAATTCCCACTTGCGCGCCTGCGACCAGTCGATCTTGGGAACCGGTGCGGACGATCGTTCGGGCCAGGTGAGCGCATACTGGATCGGCATGCGCATATCCGTGGCGGAAACCTGCGCGATAACGGTGCCGTCGGCGTATTCCACCATGGCATGGACGGACGACTGGGGGTGCACTACCACTTCGATATCTTCTGGGCCGAAATCGAACAGCCAGCGCGCTTCGATCACCTCGAAACCCTTGTTCATAAGGGTTGCCGAGTCGATCGTGATCCGATTCCCCATCTTCCAGGTAGGATGCTTCAATGCATCGGCCGGTGTCACCCACTCCAGTGCCTCTTGGGGAGTCGTCCGAAACGGACCACCCGAGGCGGTAAGAATGAGCTTAGTAGCTTCCGATCGGAGTCCCGCGCGCAGGCACTGGTGCGCGCCGTTGTGTTCGGAGTCCACGGGGATCAGTTCGGCATGGTGTTCGCGGACAGCTTCCATCACCAGTTTTCCGCCGGAGACGAGGACCTCTTTATTGGCGAGACCTACGCGCTTGCCACAGCGCACCGCTTCGTAGGTGGCTTCAAGACCGGCGACGCCAACTATGGACGACATCACGGTATCGGCTTCCGGCGCTATGGCAACCTGGAGATAGGCCGAGGGTCCGCTCAAAATATCCGGATTTCCTGAATTTGGAAGAAGCTTGCGAAGCTTCTCGATATCGGAAGCCTCCTGAACGACCGCAACCTGGGGGTGAAACTCCTGAATCTGTTCGGCGAGCAGTGCGATATTGCGTCCCGCGACCAGCGCAAACACGCTGAAACGATCACCGTTCTGCCGGACCACGTCCAGTGTGTTGGTGCCGATCGATCCGGTCGAACCCAGAATCGTTAAGTTGCGGTTAGGCATGGGGATGTGAAGCGACCACACAGTCATCTTAACACGCTGACTTTGCGGCTTTTTTGAGACTCTGACAAGACCAGACCCTTGCGGGCGCCGGGGAGGTTGCTTCAGGGGTCTTTCAGTTTAGAGGTTAGTCTCGCTTTGGTGGGAGTTAATTTTCCTCCCCGGCTTACTTCCAATAATAGAAGCAATCGTTTTTGGAATCAACTAAAAAGTGTATATTATTTTTGGTACTTAGTGCGATCGGGCACTTACGCCTTCACCTCAACCCCTGTGATTCCTTCTAACACCTTGATTGTAGAGCAGATATCTTCATCTCCGTGGCCCGTCGCAATGGCCGCCTGAAAAAGCTGACGCGTCAAAGCGGTTAGCGGGAGGGGTACGGAAAGCTCTTCGGCCGATTCCAGCATGAGTCCGATGTCCTTGTGCATCCACTTTACGGAGAAGTTGGTGGTGAAGTCGCGGCGGAAGATGAAGGGCGCTTTGTAGTCGATCAGTCCGGATTTGGCGGCGCTGTTCGAAAGGATGTCGAGCATGAGCTTCGGTTCGATGCCCGCCTTGGTGCTGAGGACGATGCCTTCGTTGAACGCCTGGAGGATATTCGAGAGGACCAGGTTCTGGGTGAGCTTGGCGTGGAGTCCCATGCCGGGGCCCCCGCAGAAATAAAGCTTTTTGCCCATGAGTTCGAAGTAGGGCTTCGTCTTTTCGAAAACCGCCTCGGAGCCGCCAATCATGAAGGTGAGTGTCCCGTTGATGGCGCCCGGGGTGGAACCGGTGCAGGGCGCGCCGAGGAAGTCGATGCCGGCGGCGGCGAGTTCGTTGTGTATCCGGACACTGGCGGAGGGGCTGATGGTACTGGCATCGGCGACAACCGATCCCCGGGGCGCGCCTTTGATGACGCCCTGATCGCCGAGGATGACCTTTTCGGCCATTTTTGTGTTTCCGACGCAGAGGAAAACCGCTTCGGTGTCCTTTGCGGCGTCGGCGGGGGTCCGGCAGGCTTTCGCGCCCGCTTCGGTGGCGAGTTGCTCAGCTTTACTGCCGGTGTTCGACCAGACGGAGACTGCGTGTCCGGCTTTGAGAAGATTGCGGGCCATGGGGTAGCCCATGAGGCCGAGTCCGAGAAATCCTAGTTTTGCCATAAAAGGAGATTGTATCGGAGAGCCGGATGTAATTACCGGTGCGCGACCGGGTGTGTGAGATGTGCCACTAAAGTTTTGCGCCGGTCCGCCGATATACATAATGTGGGCGGATTCCCTCTCCCGGGTCGCGACGGAAGAGCAATCGGCACCTCAATTCAACTGAAGAGGGAATACCCCTGATGCACGAATTCGAACCTTGCACGCATGCGGATATCGCGGATGCTATCCGATGTGCGGCTCCCGAAGTGTTTTCGACTATGCTGTCCATGGACCTCACGGGGGGTGAAACGACAATCGGCCCGATGGTTCCCGGCAGCCACTCGGGCATTATTGCACTGCTGGGGCTGACTGGCGAGCGGTCTGGCTCCGGTCAGTTCTCATGTGAACCCGCGTTCGGCTGCAGAATCGCTTCTCAGATGCTGATGGCCGAATACCAGACGGTCGACGACGACGTTCTGGACGCGATCGCGGAGGTTGCCAATATGATCGTTGGCAACATCAAGAACATGCTGGAAGTGAAACTGGGGCCGATGGGGCTCAGCACTCCGACAATCGTTTTCGGCGGAGACTTCGACACCCGGATCGCCGGGAACCCGGATCGGATCACGGTGAAGTTCATCTGCGGGGACGATATTGCCACCGTGCAGGTGGTGATCGCGCCGAAGAGTACCAGACACACACCCAGGGAGCACCACCACCATCATGAGACTCACATGGCGTTGGTAGGCTGAGGTCGAAACAATGATGATGCGCAGAAAACCTTACGCGGAATTGCCGGGGGTTGGCTTATCTGTGGGTAAGAAAGCAACTCCCGAACCGCCGAGAAGCTCCCCCGCGACCCTGCCCATGCGGGCCGCAGCGCCAGCGCCGCGGAATTCGCCGGGAATGAAACCGGAAACCGTTCGCAAGTTCACGGCTGAGATCCGGAATCTATCGCTGCTGCTCGACCAGCACCGCCTGAAGACAGACGCGGACGGCCAGAAAATGTGCAGCTACACGGAAGAAAAACTGGCCCAGGCGGCGAGCGCGCTCGACCATGGTGACGGGGAAGCCTCGTGGTTCAGCCTGTTCGGTGCGGCCAAGTTATGCAAGAGCTTTCAGATTCAACCCGAGAAATCGGAACGCGCCCTGCACAGAATCAAAGGTCTTCTATCGGAAATCGGGCCGTAGATCCGCCGACACACTGCTGAAATGATGGCTCAGCAAACTTTTTGAGATCTCACGCCCGCCACTGGTAAATTTGAACTGTGAGCGTAGAAGCCATTTTCGTGAGTGTCGCAGCCGACAAACTGAAACGGTTTGCGGACCAGATTGCCATCTGCCTGGGAAAACTGTCGGACGAACAAATCTGGGCGCGGGGCCATGAGAACGAGAACGCAGTGGGAAACCTCGTCCTTCATCTGAAGGGTAATGTGCGCCAGTGGATTCTGCACGGCCTCGGCGGACAGCCCGATATTCGTGTGCGGGATCGGGAATTTGCGGCCGCCGGCGGCGAAACAGGCTCGGAACTTGCGGCCGGCATCCGGGAAACGGTGGAACAGGCCGTGGCGATTATCGCAGCGTTGACGACCGAACAGCTGACGCGGATCTATACGATTCAGGGGCGCACCGTCTCGGGAGTGGAAGCCTTGATGCAGGTCGGAGAACATTTCGCCCAGCACACAGGGCAAATCATCTACGCGACCAAGAACCTGACCGGCCAGGATCTGGGGCTTGTGATGCCGCGCAAACGTTAGAAGTGCGACGGACAACTATGCCGGCCGGCCCGGGCGCACGGCTGGCTTGCAGCAGTCCGGCGCGCAGGCGGCGACTCCGTCTCTCATAGCCGCCTGCACCATTTCGCGAATACCGGCGACGAACCGCGGATGGGTCCCGGCGGTTCCGGCGCGCACGAATTCGATTCCCCGGACAGCGGCCTGATCGGCAGCCTCGGTATCGAGATCGTAGAGCACTTCCATATGGTCCGACAGGAAACCGACGGGTTCCACGATCAGTTTTTTGGCCTCGGTGCCGCGGATGTATTCCACGATGTCCGGTTCCAGCCACGGCTGCGCAGCCGGCCCGCTGCGGCTTTGGTAGACGAGCGTCGGATCTCCCAGTCCGAGGCGTTCATTTACAGTCGTGCACACCCGGCGAAGCTGTTGCACGTAAGGGCTCGACTGCGCCATCGAAAGAGGTACGCTGTGGGCGGTGTAGACGACATCGGCGCCAGGCAGTTGCGTCAGCGCGTCGGCGACACGGGCCTGAACTGTTTCGACAAAGCCCGGATGCGACGAAAACGGCGGGAGCTTCTCGATCTCAGGCGCGCCTTCTACAGCCGCACGGACGCGCTCGATGTCTTCGCGGTATTGACGGCATCCGGAATAAGAGCCGAAAGCGGAAGTTGCGAGCGCGAGCACGCGCTTAACACCGTCGTCGCGCATGGTACGGACGGTGTCTTCGAGCATGGGGTGCCAGTTGCGGTTGCCCCAGTAGACAGGAAGGGTGACGCCGTGGGAGGCAAACTCAGTTTTCAGAGCGGCCAGAAGGGCGCGGCACTGATCGTTGATGGGGCTCTGGCCGTCGAAATGGTAATAATGCTCGGCCACCTCGAGCAGCCGCTCGCGCGGAACGTTACGCCCGCGCAGAACGTTTTCGAGGAAGGGAATTACGTCTTCGTGCTTCTCGGGGCCGCCAAAGGAGATGAGGAGAAACGCATCGTAGCGATCGGACATTAGTTGGCTTGACCTTTAGGCACGAAAGCGACAGGGCGAATGGGTGATCCCGTACCGCCCCGAATCCGCAGGGGTGAGGCGGCGAACAGGAACTCTTCGGCGCCGGAGGCGGCAAGTTCTTCCAGATTGAGGCATTCGATTATATGGATGCCGCTTTCCACCAGAAGATGTACGTGAACCGCCATTTCGGGGCTGGGGGTGAACTCGAAGGGCGCGGTGTCGCTGCCCGCGGCAAAGACTTTACGCTCGCTCAGCCAGCGCGCGCCTTCAAGCGCTGGGCCAGGGCTGCGGACCTGATTGACGAAGAGCGCCGGATCGTGCCAGTATTGCGCCCAGCCGGTGCGGATGAGCGCGACGTCGCCCGGATTGAGCGTGCGGCTGGCCGCTTCGAGGTGGGCGGGCGTGACAACAAAATCATAAGGCAGCGTGGCAACGCCTGCGAGCTTCGGGATGTCGAAGAGAACGCCGCGGCGGAAGATGGGCTGGATGTGCTCGACGGTGTGTCGTTCGATGCCCGCAGCGTAAGTCTGGATGGGTGCGGCTTCCTCGCCTCCGAACAGACGGCCATCGCAGGTGAAATGGCAGAGCGCGTCTATGTGAGTGCCGACATGCGCGCCCAGCGCGATGGCCTCGGAAGCCGAACTCGCACCACCCGGATTCACGTAGTCCCCGTGCTTCTTGTTCAGGCCGAAGAGGAACGGGGCGTGGGCCGGGTGGTGCGGGATGCCGGTGTAGTAAGGCTGGGCCAGATCGATGGCGCGAAACTGGCCAAGGGTAGTTAAGAGGTCGTGAACCGAGGGCACCCGTCCATTCTAACGATGCTCTTCGTCGGCAGGCTGGCCGCGGGCCCGGAGGTTCCGAAATTTACCGCCGAAATCGATTATTCGCCGAACTGTAGTCTGGTCGTGGAACCGCCCAGGTCGATTTCATGCAGAGTATCGACGCCGTTCTGGTTCTGGGTCAGCACCACGGTCTGATCGAATTTCTTGTCGCCGGTTGCGGTCTTAACCGGGGCCGTAACGGATTTTGAGGTGTTGGCGTCGGTGAAGGTGGCCTGCGAACCATTCACTTTAACCTGATAGGCGCCGGCTTTCAGTTGCGTGGTGCCGACGCTGACGGTAGCGCCGAGATGGATGTCGTACGATTTCGCACTGGCGATACCGAGACTTGCGAGGGCTACAGCGCCCGTAATCAAAAGAGACTTCATGGTCATCGTTTATAAACTCCTACACTTGTTGAGACGAACACAGCGCGAAGCTGTTTCGCCTACAAACGTAAATATTTGTTAAACAATGACCCGATCGGTTACGCTTCGTCCGCCCAGAAGCCCCTCAGCCGCTTGTCGCTGTCGCCGAAACGATCCAGCTGGACGCCCATGCGGTCCATCATCGACAGGTACATGCTGCAGGCGCGCCGGCTGTCGTTGCCCTTGTCGTTGTAATCCACCACGCGGCCGGTCTTCATCGTTCCGCCCGCTTTGCCCGCCATCACGATCGGCATCTGGTCTGCGCCGTGCTTGTCGCCGTCGTAGAGGTTCGAAGCCATCATCAGCATCGAATTATCCAGCAGCGACGTGCCGCCTTCGTCAATCGCCTTGAGCCGCTGCACCAGATACGTGAACTGCTGCATGTGGAACTGGTTCGTTTTGAGGTACATGGCCTCAAGCGCCGGCGCATGGCCGTTGTGCGTGAGATCGAGGTGCAGCGCGCCGCGCACGCCTTCCACAAACTTGAAATTCATCTGCGAAAGGTCGTTGTTCAGCATCAGCGTCACGATGCGCGTCTTATCCATCTGGTAGGCCAACACGGTAAGGTCGAGCATCAGCTTCATGTGATCCGGAATATTCTGCGGGATCTCATTGGCCGGGCGCGGCATGTTGGGCTTGTCGATACTGGGACGCCACCCTTCGATGCGCTCTTCCTTCGAAGCGCGGTCGATACGCTTTTCGATGTCGCGCACGGATTCGAGATATTCGTCGAGCTTCGTCCGGTCGCTGCGGCTGATCTTCGGCTGGATGCTCTGCGTTTCCTGCATCACGGCGTCCAGAATGCTGCGGTCGAGTTGCCGGCCTTTGCCGTCGCCTACAAGCTGGTCGAAGGTGCGCGAAGGATAGATTTCTTTCGTGGCGGGCTTGGTCGGGGTCGCCCAGGAGATGCACGAACCGTAGATCATCGACACGCCGTCTTCGAGCCTCAGTTCATTCGGCTCGATGCCCAGCGCGAGGCTCGGCACCGGCGTCGCCTTACCGATTTCACGCGCGAGGATCTGATCCATCGTGGTCGCCACGCGGATGTCGTTGGGGTCCATGCTGACGGTGCCGCCGGAAAGCATGTTGGCCATCTTGCCCTGATGCGGGCTGGTCGCGATGAACGCCTGATGATTATAGATGCCCTTCACGAAGGTGATGTCCTCGGCGATGGGCTTGAGCGGCAGCGCCGCGCGGCCGAACTCCATGGCCGCACCCGAGCCTTTTGCCCACCAGTCCACGGTCTCGACGCCGTTCGAAAAATAGATGACTCCGAAGCGCAGCGGGGGCTTATTGGCGGCCGCGACGGCTGCTTTCGTGCCTTCCTGCGCGCCGAACAAAGGCAGGGATTCCATCCACGGCAGCGCGAGCGCAACGCCCGCGCCTCTCAGGAAATAACGTCGCGACTTTTGGCTTTGCTTTACGGATTTCATCGGGTACCTGCCTTAGTGGAATTGGATGCCAACTGCGTGCCATGGACCGGCGAATCGTCGCGGCCCAGCCGGGTGCGGAACTGCTTGCTGGAGATTACTTCGCTGACCAGTTGCGAGAACGGGGCGTCGCCGCCATCGCCCAGCATTTTGTCTACCAGCGGAAGATCCGAGGGCAGCACGGTTCTGCCCAGCGCGTAACCGATCAGCTTCGTCGCCAGGGTTCGCCGCACCTGCTCGTCTTTGCGGGAAAGGTAGCTGAGCAGGCCCTTCGCGCCCTCAATATCTACGTGATCGTAGGTTGTGCCGGCGTCGTAAATGTCCTTGCCGTCGGGATATTTGTCGCGCCAGCGGCCTGTGGAATCGAAATGTTCGAGCGGAAATCCCAGCGGATCGATGCGCGCGTGGCAGTTGGCGCACGTGGCGTTGCGCTTGTGGGCCGCGAGTTTGTCCTTGAGCGAGAGGCCCCCGAACAGCTTGTCGTCCGCCGGAATCGATCCGGCATCGGCGGGCGGCGGAGGCGTCGGTGTGTTGAGAATACGGCGCAGAATCCAGTCGCCACGCTTCACCGGGCTGGTCCGCAGCGGCGCGGAAGTGGTGGTGAGCACCGCGCCCAGACGGAGCGCGCCCCCGCGCTCGAAGGCATTGGCTCCATCCACCTTCTCGGCCGCGTCAACGGATTTCACCGGCGTCTTGACCCCGTAGTAGGCTGCGAGGGTCTTGTTCATGAAGGTGTAGTCGGCGCCGAGGATCTCATGCACCGGGCGATCGTGCCGGATGATGTATTCGAAAAACGAAACGGCCTCGTCGTACATGGCCGATTTCACCGCGTCGGTAAATTCGGGGAAGCGGCCCGTGTCCACGCCCTTGAACTGATCGAACCGGTAGAAGCCCAGCCACTGGCCGAAGAATTCCGCCGACATGCGGCGCGCTTTGGCATCGGCCAGCATCCTCTTCACCTGCGCCTGCATCTTCTGCGGATTGGTGAGCTCACCTGCCGCGGCGGCCCGGCGAAGCTCGTCGTCCGGAATCGAAGACCAGAGGAAGAAGCTCATGCGCGTGGCTAGTTCCCATTGCGACAACGGTTTGGGTGCGGCGGCGACGTCGACCGGCTCCTCCACGCGGTACAGGAATTCCGGCGAAACCAGGACGCGGGCGATCAGCGCGCGGACGGCTTTTGTATGGTCCTGCTGCGAGAGCATGGTCTGGCGGTA
>Ga0302140_10011035_pt1 | contig 11136 bp, 10 predicted proteins | sample I_Bog_E1_1_FD_202095 | JGI IMG/M metagenome (GOLD analysis project Ga0302140, IMG submission 202095) | Peat permafrost microbial communities from Stordalen Mire near Abisko, Sweden - I_Bog_E1_1 | ecosystem: Environmental > Terrestrial > Soil > Wetlands > Peat | place: Sweden: Abisko, Stordalen...
TCCGGAGACACAAAACCACGTGAACTCCATGGAGCTGGCTGCCACTGGACGCCTCGGGTCCATGCTAAACACGGTGGGCAAGGAGCGCACCAATACCTATCAGCATCTCGCTGTCGAGAAGAGCCGCCTGCACATCCCGCTCCTCTTCGGCGCCGACGTGATCCACGGTTTCCGCACCATCTATCCGGTGCCGCTCGGCCTGGCCGCCAGTTGGGACCCGCAAATGGTGATGGACGTTTCTCACATCGCCGCCGAGGAGGCCAGCACCGCCGGTGTGCGCTGGTTCTATTCGCCCATGGTCGACATCAGCCGCGACGCGCGTTGGGGCAGGTCGACGGAAGGCGCCGGCGAAGATCCCTATCTTGGCGCTGCCATGGCGCGCGCCTACATTCGCGGCTATCAGGGCGACGACCTCTCCAAGCCCGGCAATGTCGCCGCGTCCGTCAAACACTTCGCCGCCTACGGAGCAGCGGAAGCAGGCCGCGAATACAACACCACCGATATGTCGGAGATCCGCCTGCGCCAGGTCTATCTTCCCCCCTACAAAGCTGCGGTCGAAGCAGGCGCAGCCACCATCATGAGCGCTTTTAATGCGCTCAATGGAGTGCCGGCCAGCGCCAATCCCTTCCTGCTGAACACCGTTCTCCGCAAGGAGTGGGGCTTCGATGGCTTTGTTGTCAGCGATTACACCGCGGTCATGGAGCTCATCAACCACGGCATCGCCCTTGATGCAGCGACGGCCACCCGCAAGGCCATTACGGCGGGCGTGGACGTCGACATGATGTCCCATTTTTACGATACTCAGTTGCCCAAGCTCATCCGGTCCGGACAAGTTCCCATGGCGGTTGTCGACGAAGCCGTGCGCCGCGTGTTGCGCGTCAAGTTCGCCACCGGTCTCTTCGACCGGCCTTACACAGAGGGACCCGAAGTCACAACCGCCGTGCCCGAGCATCGTCCCCTGGTGCGCAAGGCCGCGCGGGAATCGCTTGTGCTGCTCAGGAATGAAAGCGTCGCCGGCGCGCCCCTGCTCCCGCTCTCCAGCGCAATTCGGAAGATTGCCTTGATTGGTCCTCTCGCCGACAACGGCGGCGTCATGGTGGGGGCGTGGGGTGGGGCCGGTGCAGACCGCGATACCGTCACTCTGCGTCAGGCTCTTGAAGAGCGCACGCAGAAAAACGGCGGCAGCCTCACCTATGCCAAGGGGACTGACATCCTCGGCGAGTCTACTTCCGGTTTTGCGGACGCCATCGCCGCCGCGCGCCAAGCGGATGTGGTCATCCTCGCCCTGGGGGAATCGGGCGACATGAGCGGAGAAGCCGGCTCGCGCGCCTTCCTTGACCTGCCCGGCAATCAGCAGCAGCTTCTGGAAGCGGTCACCGCAACCGGCAAACCTGTCGCTCTCCTGGTCTTCTCGGGGCGGCCCTTGGTCCTGGACTGGGCCGCGCAGCACGTTTCCGCTCTCGTCGAGACATGGTTTCCCGGCACCGAGGCCGGCCACGCCATCGCCGATATCCTGTATGGCGATGAGGCCCCCAGCGGCAAGCTCCCCATGAGTTTTCCGCGCGCCGTCGGCCAGGAGCCGCTCTACTACAACCAATTCCCCACCGGCCGCCCCGCCTCCGGCATCGACCTCTCCAAACCGCCCACCTTCGACTCGCGCTTCTTCTCCCGCTACATCGATGTGCCCAACACCGCCTTGTTTCCCTTCGGTTTCGGACTGACCTATACGACCTTTTCCTATCGCGACGTGAAGGTATCGAAGCCCAGCGTGATCCTCAGCCAGGCATTGCAAAACCGCAAGACGCCGATCGTCGAAGCCACGGCCACCGTCACCAACACCGGCAGCCGCACCGCGACCGAAGTAGTCCAATGCTACGTGCGCAACCTGGGCGCAAGCCTCGAGCAACCGGTCCGCGGCCTCGAAGGGTTTCAGCGCGTCACCCTGGCGCCGGGAGAATCAAAGCAAGTCAACTTTCCTCTGGGTTTCAACGAGCTCTCGTTCTTCAACCAGCAGGGACTCCCCACCATGGAAGCCACGCACTACACAGTCTGGATTGGCGGAAGTTCACTTGCCGACCAGGACGCTTCATTCCAGGTGGAGTCTCGTTGAAACGCCGCGGGCAAACTTGCAGCAAATCATCCACCGCTTATTGGACGGTGTACGTAACATTCGATTGATGAATCGGCTGGAAGTTCTCGCTCAGGTCCACGACACTAAGATTGTGCTGTCCCGGTGCAAGGCTGAAATACTGGTTCACGCTGCTCCCCGGATACCAGCCCAGTTTCACGCCGTTATCCCAGACCTGCATCTGGCGGACTGGCACTGACTCAACCGCTTGCGCAATGACTTGAACCGTCGAGGTAGCGAAGGTTTCGTTCGCGCTGGGCGACGCGATCTGTAACCCATAGGCCGTTGGCAGCACGGTGTAAGTGACTGAGGAGCTATGGAGCAGTGTGTAGGTTGAATCGAGATCGGTCACCGTGGTGGTGTGAACCCCAGGGGTCAGATTATAGGGGACGTTCAACTGAAGGACATTTCCGAACCATCCCAGCTTCTCCCCGTTGTCCCAAACCTGTAACTGGCTCACGGCCTGGCTCTCTGAAGCGCTGGCGACCAACTGGACGGGACCCGTGATGCTCGCCCCATTTCCCGGCGAGGCGATGACAACGCTGTTCGACGGCGGAACTCCACTGCCAGGCTGGAAAAAGTCTGCCATGGGTGCGGCATTCTGCGCTGCGCCGGGACAGATCGACAACTCCATTGCCGCACATACGGTCGCCAGTACATTCTCGCTGTGGTACGTAATGGTCGATTGGTAGCCGGGATTTACCTGCGGTCCCAGCACCAGCGTCGCCACACGGCCGCCGCATCCCTGCGCCATCGGAGCCGAACAACGATTGTCCCCCGGGGCATCGGATTCATCCCAGACGATGAACAAGATGCCGTCCCCTCCCGCGCTGAATTCAGGACGTGCCAGAATCGCCGGAACATTGGCTTGCAGCCATTGATCCGCCCCCTGCAGCGTGCCGTTGTGCGCGTCATCATTCACGTCCGGAGTGATGAAAGCAAAATTGACAGTGTTGCTCTGCGCAAAGTCTGCCGCCATCTGGGTGAATGGCACGCTGTTTGTGTCTTGCCCCGTGCCGGGGCACACATCTGTGAAGTCGATGAGCGGATTGTGCCGGCGGTAATATGTGTTGCCCGCCCCCCCGTAGAGTCCTTGATACCCCGGGTAGGGCAGGCCTTCCTGGTACGACCTCCAGGTGTAACCCTGGGCCAACACCTCACGCACGACGTTATCCTCGGCATGCTCGCACGAGACAGTTTCGTTGTTAGGCTCGACGGGCGCGCCGGCGACATACCACATCAGTGCCGGCAGGGAACTATGCTGGTCGGAATAGAACTGGGCGGCTAATCCATATTGTTGAATCAGCTGATTGTAATAAGGCATTTGTGCATTGCCGACTACGTCTTCGAAGCTATGATTTTCTTCGGCGATCATCCATACGTGAGAGGATCGTGGAACATTCTGAGCGATTAAAGAAACGCAGGCTGAAAATAGACTTGTAGCGACGCACAAATTCCTTATGGACATAGGGGGACCTATACATTCCTGGACAGGTTTGATTACGAACGATCTCCAAAGTAATATACGGTGAAACTTGGCTGGACCACGGTTAAGCTTTGGTCAATTGGTGATTCATGAGCACAAAGATACTCTTTCTCCAAACGTCCGAAAGCCCAAGTGCCAAGCGGCTGAAATCCTGAGTGATCGTTCTCTCCCCATGCGGAAACCAAAATCTCCAACCCAGCCTTGAGACGATTCGGTTGCGGCACTAATGGCTCTTCACAAGGCGGACGGGATAGTCCTGCCAAACATACTCCAGCGCTTCCGCCAGGGTCTGCATGCGCACCGCGCGGTCCACGTGCCCTGCATTCACCGCGAACACAAACTGGTAGTGATATCCCTTCGCCGCCAGCGCCTTCGCCATCTGCTCGTTGGCGAGCACCCAATCATGCATCCCATCCTGCATCGCATTGGGAGTCAAGAGATCCCGGTCGCCCACTTCCATCCACAGCCGAATGGGCTTGGCGGGCGAACTGGGAATCAAATGCTCATGGAACTCCCAGGCTCCGTGCGGAGTTTGCGAGTTATAAGGCCACTGCTGGTTCACATAAGTTCCCGAGTAAGTCAGCACGCGATGATAGAGCTCGGGATGATACCAGGCCATGATCAGTGCGCAGGATCCACCAGAGCTTCCGCCCATGGTCGCGCGGCCATCCGGATCGTGTGTCAGCTTCACATGAGCCTCTGTCTCCACGCGCGGCAGCACTTCATCTTCCACCCACTCCGCATACAAGCTGGACAGAGTGTCGTATTCGAGGCCCCGCTCGCTTCCTTGCGCGTCTCCTCCGCCATTGCTGATTGAAATGGCTGCCAGCGCTGGAAGCTTGTGTTCCGCGATCAGGTTATCGAGGACCGTGAATAGAAGTCGATCCGGTCCGTCCGCCCCCACAAGGAAGGGAAGCACAGCGCCGGGAACATGCTCAGCCGGCACGTAGACCGTCACCTTCCGCGTCCACGGCGCGGGGTGGCTCGTGGGCACCAACAGCCTCGCGGGATTGGCCGGGTCCGGTGTACCAAATGTGCCTGCGTCACGCGCAATGCCGGGGTAGCGTTTGCTGTCGGCAGAGCTCATGGTGAATTCAATCACCTCGCCCTGAGGAACGCCGGCTTGCGGGGTCGATTCCGGCGCCGCCGTATGCGTGGGACCGAGAATGAAGTTCCCATCCGAATCCGGCGGGGCATTGGCGCCGTCCGGCAGTTCAGTCGCCTTCACATAGCCAGCCGAGTGTGCATCGCGCGTGGGCGGCGTGGGACGGGCGGGTCGGGCGGCCACAGGAGCCGGCGCCGTCTGCGCTACCTCCATGCGCGAAGTGCAAACCAGAGCTACGCAGCAGACTGACATGAGAACCTGGCGCATCGGCCACTCCTTTTCCATTTCCTCCGCACGGCAGAGACACTCGCGGAGTTCGCGAAAGCATTTCCGGAGACATTGGCAGAGTAATGCATTTTTGCTTTTGCTGTGGACTGCCGTGCCCCATCCTTGCTCCTTTTCCTGAGGAAAGCGCGGGGAAACCCATGAATCCCGCGTCGACACCCATTCGGAAACTGCCCTAGACCATCCGCATGCAGGCGCCTTCCCATGCACTACGATGACAACATGAGCCCACTCCTCGACGTTCGCGATCTGCGCATCCGCTTCGGGGCTGCCGAAGCCGTGCGCGGCATCAGCCTGCGCATGGAAGACGGGGAGGTCCTCGGCCTTGTCGGTGAGTCAGGGTCGGGAAAAAGCGCCACTGCGCTTGCAATCCTAGGGCTGCTTGGCCCCACCGCGCGAATCGACGGAAAGATTCTCTGGTCCGGTTCTTTGCAGACAGCGAACACGCTGCAGATTGACCTGGTGCGGCAGCCGGCCCACGCCATGCGCCACATTCGCGGTAAAGGCATCGCCATGATCTTTCAGGAACCCATGACCGCCCTGAATCCGGTCATGACCGTCGGCCGCCAGGTCGCCGAAGCTTTTTCCGCCCACGCCCCGTCCTGGACCGGCAGTGAGGCAAAAAGGAAAGCCATCGCCGCCCTCGAAGCTGTAGCCATCCCGGACGCAAGCCAGCGTTACAGCGACTATCCTCACCAGTTCTCCGGTGGTCAGCGCCAGCGCATTCTCATTGCCATGGCCCTCATCAACAAGCCGCGCCTGCTCATCGCGGACGAGCCAACGACGGCTCTCGACGTGACCGTTCAGGCGCAAGTCCTGGATTTGCTCAAAGACTTGCAAAGGAAACATAATCTTGCCGTGCTCTTCATCTCGCACGACCTGGCAGTCGTCGGTAAAATGGCAAGCCGCGTCGCCGTCATGCGCAACGGAAAAGTGGAAGAGGAAGGAAGCGTTCTCGACATTCTTACCCGGCCCCAACACGAATACACGAAACGCCTCCTCGCCGCGGTCCCCACCCTGCGAACCGACCGAACTCAGCCCCTCGCCACCACTCGTTCTTAGCGGTAGACCTCCGTGCCCCATCCATTCCGCTTCTTTCTGCGGAATGGGTGGGAAACCCACAAAGTCCGGGACCGCACCATTGCGGAAACCCTCTACCGCGGCCCACCGTTCATCCAGTGCGAAACCCCCGCTTCATATCCCCGCCGAAAGGCCTCACGATAATCTCGGCGGTCGTCTCGTGGAACGTCCGGGTGTCGATACTCGTCCCGGTTCTCAACATTCGGGCGACGGTGATTGTCAAAGTCCTTGCGAGCACCCTCAAGGCCATCGTGGAACCCTTTTCGCTGCACCTCCCGGAATTCGCCGGGCGGCTGATCCCATCCGCCGTGATCGTCGTGATCTTGCGCGACGACGGGGGAAGCGCCAATCCCCGTGAAAGGCCGTGCCGAGGCCGAAACCAGCCCCACCGGCCCCAGCAGAAGAGCAACAGTCGAAACAGCAACCCATTTTCGATTCATGGAAATCCTCCACTCCGTTTTGTACAGATGATGCGGAGATGGACGGCGTTGCCCGGGGGCGAGGGGATTGAGGCCACATCGGACCCGCATTCAGTCGACAAGGCGACCAGGCAGCGAACTAAATCGATGATTTCAAAGGTTGACGGCCAACGACCGCGACGCCGGTCAATTCATTCCGATTGTCGACTCATGGTGTTCGCCGCCCACAGAAAAAAAGCCGTCTCCGCCCTTGCGCAAATGCGCCAGGGCGGAGACGGCCTCGATTCGTTTTCGGTGCTTCGGTGGCTTGCTATTCGGCCGCGACAGCTTCCGCAGCCGGCACAACCGCCGCAGTCTCTGCGGATGCTTCGGCAAGCACACTGACCTTCAAGTGCGCCGTGACTTCACGGTGCAGCTTGACGGCCACATCGAAGTTGCCCACAGTCTTCAAAGGCTCATTGAGCACGATCTTGCGTCGATCCACTTCAAAGCCCTTGGCAGCAAGCTCTGTGGCGATGTCCGCCGAGGTGACCGAGCCAAACAGGTGGCCGCCGTCGCCCGACTTGCGGGTAAAGCTCAGCGCCACCGGCTCCAGCTTGGCCAGCAGCTCTTCGGCCTGAATCTTCTCGGAAGCAGAACGGCGCGCAGCCGCACTCTTCATGGTTTCAATCACGGCCTTGTTGGCCAGGGTGGCCTGCAGCGCCAGCTTGCGGGGCAGCAGGTAGTTGCGCCCGTAGCCATCGGCAACTTTCACCACGTCTCCGCGGTGGCCCAGGTTGGCTACGTCTTCCTTCAGAATAACTTCCATGGGAAACTCTCCATTGTGCGGCGCTGTCTCGCCCCTGTTCTCACAACAAGAGCGGCGGCGGCTAAGGTCCCGCATTGCTGCGCGGGGATGAAGCACGGCTTTCTCCAGGGTCAAATGCCCAGGAGATCGTCCTAGTGCCGGGTGGCGAACGGCAGCAGCGCGATGTTCCGGGCCTGCTTGATGGCTCGCGTCAAACGGCGCTGGTGCGTGGTGCACACACCGGTCAGCCGGCGAGGCACAATCTTGCCGCGTTCGGCCACGAATCCTTGCAACAGGCGCACGTCGCGGTAAGGAATGGCATCGATCTTCTCGGTGCAGAACTTGCAGACCTTCTTGCGGCGGAAAAACTTGCCACGGCCGCCGGGTCCACCGGAAGGACGGCCGCCCGGACCACCCGCGGGACGGCCGCCGGTGCGGGGAGCCGGACCCGATCCTGAACCTGAACCCGAACCGGATTCGGAAGGCCCGTGCGATGCCGCGCCCGACTCGGACGCTCTTACTGGAGTTTCATCAGACATTGCGTTTCCTCTTTACTCTCTCGTTGCGGCGCCCGATTGACAGGGAGCCAGATGCTTGTATGACAATTTGCCTGGACGGTTCGATCAAACCCAACCGTGGCTCCTGCCATGAATCAACTAGACCGTCGCCGAAGCCGGCTCAGCGGCTTCCACCGGAGCGGCAACAGCAACGGGCGCCGGAGCCGACACAGGCGCGGCATGCTCCACCTTGCGGCGAACCCCGCGCAGAGCCTTCACCTTGGCCAGGCGCTTCTCTTCTTCATCAATGCGCACGGTGATGAACTTGATCACCGGCTCGGTAACGCGCAGGCGGCGCTCCAGTTCCAGAACCACCGGCCCCGTGGCCTCAATGGTCAGCAGAACGTAGTTGCCGTCGTTGAACTTGCGCACCATGTAGGCGAGCTTGCGGCGGCCCATCTTCTCGACGGTTTTCACCACGCCTCCGCCATTGGTTACTGTGGTCGAAAAGCCGGCAATCAGCTTGTCGATATCCTCTTCGACCGCATCGGGCCGAACAATGAACATCACTTCATACACACGCGACATCGGTATTCCTTTTCCGCCGGAGCATCAACCCCGGCTCACCCGTCCCTAAACCCTGGTCCCTATCTAGTCCTTGCTCTTCTCGTCTTTCCGATTGAACTCATTCATCGCGGCCGCCGGTCCCTCTTGAACGATGCGCCGCGTAGCGTTCGCCACCCGGTCCAACACTTCATCCAAAACGGCCAGCTCCGCCTTGCGCATCGGGGCAAGCAAATAGTCCTTGCCCGGCCGCTTGCCTCCCCCGGCTGCAATCGCTGCCATGGGAGGGTCCAGGCCCACTCCAATGCGCAGGCGTAACCACTCCTGAGTCCCCAGAGCGCCAATCAGACTGCGGGCTCCGTTGTGCCCGGCCGCCGATCCGCGTTCCTTGATCTTGATGGTTCCCAGGCTCAAATCAAGCTCGTCGTAGATCACGAGCAGATCGCGAGCCGGGTCTGCATCAAACTCCCGAACCAGCGCGTCTACAGCCAGCCCGCTCAGGTTCATAAACGTCTCCGGCTTGGCCAGGATCACCTCGCGCCCTGCCATTCGGCAGGTTGCGGTCGTGGCCCGGCAGCGCCGGTTCCCGACCACAACGCCCTCTTGCTCGGCGATGCGGTCGATGGCCATGAACCCTGCGTTATGCGGGGTCCACAGATACTCCAAACCCGGATTGCCGAGGCCCACCACGATGAAAGGGCCCCGACGAACCTGGGAATCAATTGCATCCGCCAAGGCTTACTTCTTCGCCGCTGGCTTCTTGGCGGCGTCGGCAGCCTTCGCTGCGTCTTCCGGCTTGCCCTTCTTGGCCACTTCCGGCTCGCCCGTCGTTGCCGCTGCCGCAGCTTCCACTTCCGCCGCCGGCGCTGCTTCTTCACGGATGGAGACAACGTGCGCCACGGTGGCATCCTCGGCATTCAGGTACTTGATCTTGTCCGAGTGAGGCAGCTCGCTGACACGCAATACACCGTACATCTGCAACTCTGTAACGTCCACATCGATGTGGCTCGGAATGTCTGCCGGGAGGCATTCGATTTCCACTTCGCGCAGCACCTGGTCCAGGATCCCGCCCGAGGCCTTTACGCCCGCGGGAATGCCGATCAGCTTCACGCGCACGCTCACCTTGAGCGTCTTATCCAGCGCAATCCGCTTCAGATCGATATGGATGAGCTGGTCCTTGATCGGCTCGCGCTGCCAATCCACGATCATCGCCTTGGCGCTGGCCTGTCCGGCAACTTCAACGTCAAAGATGGTGTTATGGCCGGTCTCGGAAAACAGGATCCGGGAAATCTGCTTGGGGTCCACCTCAATGGCCACAGGCGCTTGGCCCGAACCGTACAATACGGCAGGAATCTTGCCCGCGACGCGCACACGACGCGCTGCATTCTTGTTGAACTTGCCCTCACGGGGCTTGGCTACGACAACTTCTGGCATTCGCTCTCTCGTTTCCTGGTATCGGGCACGGCTGTTTGGGTCCGCTCCCTTTGTTGACGCCAGGGATCAGGGGTCAGGGATCAGGGATCAGAAGCACTGCATTCCGATCACCGATTGCCGTCTGCCTGCTTCCGGCTGCTGGTTAACGTTGCGGGTCACTGATCCCTGAAACCTGATCCCTGACCCCTGCCTCTAGCTGAACAGCGAACTCACGCTGGTCTCCATGTGAATGCTCTCGATGGCCGCGCCCAAAAGCCCGGCAATGGAGAGCACCTTGATCTTTGCTACCTTCTGCGCCGCCTCGCGCAAAGGAATGGTGTCGGTCACCACCACCTGTTCCAACCGCGAATTGGCAATGCGATCGATGGCCGGCCCGGACAGCACCGCGTGGCTGGCGCATGCATAAACCGTCATCGCCCCCGCCGCATAAAGCGCATCCACCGTCTTCACCAGCGTTCCGGCGGTATCGATGATGTCGTCGATGATCAGGCAGGTCTTGCCCGCCACGTCGCCGACCACATGCATCACTTCCGCCACATTCATGTCGGTGCGCCGCTTGTCCACGATGGCCAGCGGGGCGCCCACCTTCTGCGCGAAAAATCTTGCCCGCTCCACACCGCCCGCATCCGGCGAAACCACGGTCAGATTCGGTAGCTTCAACTCCCGGAAGTGGCTCACCAGCACCGGGCTGGCAAACAGGTGATCCACCGGAATATTGAAGAAACCCTGAATCTGCGCCGCATGCAAATCCACAAACAGCGCCCGATTGGCCCCTGCCGTCGTCAACAGATCGGCAATCAGTTTGGCGCTGATGGCCACACGAGGCCGGTCTTTCCGGTCCTGCCGCGCATAGCCGTAATAAGGAACCACCACCGTAATCCGTGCCGCCGATGCGCGCTTCAGCGCGTCAATCATCACCAGCAATTCCACCAGGTGCTGATCCACCGGGTAACAGGTGGGCTGCACCACAAACACATCCACGCCGCGCACATTCTCCAGCAGCTGGAAGTAGACCTCGCCATCGGCAAACCGCTGAATCTTGGCCTCGCCTACCGGAACCCCGATATGGCGGCCAATCTCTTCCGCCAGCGGCTTGTTGGCCGTGCCGGAAAACAGCTTGAAGCGCTTGTCCTCGCTCAGGTTGCGCGTCCGTTTGCGCTCGGGAGCCGGTTTGCCATCCTTCGCCTTGGCATCCGCAATCGGAGCCGAGCCCTTCGAGGCTGGCTCTTTCCCCGCGCCGTCGGGTTGGGCATTCACTTCGCTGCCGGGCTGTTTCTCTTCCAACGTTTCCACTTCCATCTCCGATTACCCTCCAAGCTGGTTTGCTTTGGCTGTTCTTCGGGGCCTTTGG
>Ga0302140_10011039_pt1 | contig 11135 bp, 13 predicted proteins | sample I_Bog_E1_1_FD_202095 | JGI IMG/M metagenome (GOLD analysis project Ga0302140, IMG submission 202095) | Peat permafrost microbial communities from Stordalen Mire near Abisko, Sweden - I_Bog_E1_1 | ecosystem: Environmental > Terrestrial > Soil > Wetlands > Peat | place: Sweden: Abisko, Stordalen...
AGCGACGCGAAAATTCATCGTCACGAGCGCGTTGCATAACCACAACCACAAACCTCCCCATGGAATACTGGATCAGAGAGATGATCAGTTGGCTGACCATAATTTTCCACACCGTTCTAGAACAGAGCTACGTTATTCTCCTCGACGCGACTCTTGAGCTCTTAGAAGACGCCTGGCGGGGGCTGCACAACCGCTTTGAGGAGTACTTCGAGGAGCGTGAAGTCTTCTACGACATACTGAAGGCGCAAGACGAAGGCTTTGAAATTGTCTGGGATGACGAAGAGGAGGAGTTCGATGTGCCTGAATGACATCGTACAATTGACTGGGGCAGCAACATAACCTCTTCAACATTGGTGCTCCTCGAACATCCAACATTCCTGGTACAACCACATACACATGGATGCCAGCTCCTGTCTAATTTTCTTCCTTCAAACTCTGGTTATCTCCCTCCAATTCGTCCAATACTCTCTCAACGTATTCCTGTGGGATCTCCGAGTCGACGCGGTTGTCACCACCTTTGAGCTCCTCGTGCAGCTGCTCGTCCTATTGTTGGATCTCTTCACAAGACGGTGGGTCAATTTCTACGAACGACAACAGCGGCGAGAGCAAGCGCAACGCGCAGGTCGTTCCCCATCAATCAAAAAGCTCATTCTCGCCCTCTCTCTCAACTTTTGCATCTTCCTGCTCCTGCTGCTGGGAATAATTTAAAGCCGAGGCGGAGAAACAGCAACGGTAATTGGTCACTCACGTCATACATGCAAGGCGGGGCATATCTGCATGTCCCATCTTCGTCTCGTACTTTCTTCTTCTTCCCCCACATTTTCCTCAACGGTGCCTCCTATGCACTTACACTGTGCCTTGCCACAAACATTTAGACCAGCTATTGTCCGAAGCAGCGTCGTACAATCAGGTAAGAGCTTCTGCCATTGTTCGCGAAGAGTTCGCATTCTGACCCCACTACAGCAGCTTACAGATCACGATTCCTTCCTCCCCGAATCCAAAGTACCAGCTTTCGTGCAAAGATTCAAACCTACGCAACCATGTCTACCGACTTGCAGACCTACAAATTCAATCATTCCATGTACGGGCCTGAATGGGACCAATTGGAACCTAGCTAATGGGTTACAGGATTCGGGTGAAAGACCCAAAGGAATCAGGTACGCCGGCAACAGATCCGCATTGAAGCTCAAGTCTAACATCTATAGTCAAATTCTATGAGCACCTCGGCATGAAGATGATTCGAAAGATCGAGCAGCCTGAAGCCAAATTCGACCTCTACTTCATGGGCTACGACTCTCCGAAAGCTCTCTCGCACGGAAACCACTTCAGCGATCGCGAAGGCCTCATCGAGTTGACACATAACTATGGAACGGAAAATGATCCCGAATACAAAGTTTCGACAGGAAATGCTGAACCGTATAAGGGATTCGGACATACATGTATCTCTGTCGATAATATCCAAGCCGCTTGCCAACGAATCGAGGATGCCGGATACAAATTCCAAAAGAAGCTTACAGATGGTCGCATGAGAAGCATAGCCTTTGTACTTGATCCGGATGGATACTGGGTTGAGGTCATTGGCCAGAATCCAGTTGACAAGACAGAAGGCGTTACGACTACTGATGTAGGAACTTATAGAATGGTCAGTCCTGGATCCTCTAGCTCCGAATATCACTAATCAAACTTCAGAACCACACGATGATCCGAGTCAAAGATCATGAGAAGTCTCTCAAGTTTTACAAAGACGTCTTCGGCATGACACTATTCCGGACCAGTGAAAATGCAGATGCAAAGTTCAACCTGTACTTCCTTGGCTATCCTGGCGAGAAGGGCATCTCCACAACTTCTGCAAACGGCGTCAATCCTACCGCTGATCGTGAGGGTCTTTTGGAGTTGACATGGAACTATGGTACAGAGAAGGATGCCAGTTTCAAGTATCACAACGGAAATGATCAGCCACAAGGATTTGGTCACATTTGTATGTTCTCCGAGGTGGAGGTTGATAGGATGCTGACATAAATTAGGTGTCTCGGTTGACGATCTTGATGCTGCATGCAAGCGTTTTGAGGATCTAGGAGTCAACTGGAAGAAACGCCTCACAGATGGCCGTATGAAGAACGTGGCATTCGTACTTGATCCTGATAACTACTGTAAGTGTCTTCTTCTTCTTAATACGCATAGGTGTTCTACAAACTTCAGAAGCCGCCCCATTCCCCTTGAACAATGTGCTTCGAGTGACTGCTAACTGCTTACTAGGGATCGAGGTCATCCAAAACGAGAAGTTGAAGAATCGCGCAAACTGGTGAAGTGCGCCAAGGGCGGAACGCATATGATACTGAGGCAGATGATTGTCCTCCACTTGTCACGTACAATAAAATAATAGTCTGACGCAACACCTGCAACAACTTTCTTTTTCCCCTCATGTGATAGCTGCTTACTGCCTATTCCGTAACCCGGACGAATCTAGGGTTCCTGAACGGTGTGGGGTAGCAAGTAGCTTGCGGCTGGGTGCATTAGTGCCTACTGGAGAACGCGGGGGCTGACCTGACTTGAATTGGGCGAATAGGAGCGCCGTTACCCCACCAGTCAGTTGCGACATCGCTGCTGTACAATGTAAGGCTTCCACCACGTCAGTTTGCCCTCCTCTCTACCTTTCTTCTGTAATCGTTACCATTGCCTCTCACCCTTGTTGACAAAGTCATCCAGTGCCTCACGCCTCACCTCCCTCCAACGTCATCCGTCCTTCGCCATTTCCACTACCCCGCCATTCTCCAGACTCCACAACCTCACAATGGCGCCCTCAGCCCTCCCAGAAACCTCCTTCGACCCCGCGGAAATGCCCAATCGTCCCAAAATCCTCATCCCCGAGAAAGTCTCTCCCGATGGCCTCGCCCTCCTCTCCCCGTACTTCGAGATCCACCAACCGAAGAACCTCTCCGCCGAAGACCTGCTAGCCCAAATCCCCACCTACCAAGCCCTCATCATCCGCTCCGAAACAAAAGTTACTGCCTCCGTGCTGGCCGCAGCCACAAATCTGAAAGTCGTTGCGCGAGCAGGTGTTGGAGTCGACAATGTAGACGTCGACGCCGCAACGAAAAATGGCATCATCGTCGTCAACAGCCCGAGTGGGAATATCGTTGCTGCAGCAGAACATACGATTGCTCTTCTTATGGCGGTAGCACGGAACGTGCCAGCTGGAGACCGCTCACTTCGCAACGGAGGCTGGGAACGCTCGAAGCTCGTTGGCACAGAAGTAGGCGGCAAGACACTCGGCATCATCGGGCTTGGAAAAGTCGGGTTGAAAGTAGCACGTATGGGAGTTGGACTGGGCATGAAAGTCGTTGCACTGGATCCTTACGCCTCTCCTGAAATAGCAGCAGCTGCTAATGTCTCTCTGGTCGGGAAACTCGAGGACTTACTTCCCAAAGCAGATTTCCTCACCATTCATACCCCCTTGATCGCAAGTACGCTGGATCTAATCAGCACGAAAGAACTCGCAACAATGAAGAAAACAGCAAAGATCCTAAACGTAGCACGAGGCGGGGTATACAACGAACAAGCCCTTCTCGACGCCTTAGAAGCCGGCACAATAGCAGGAGCAGGTCTCGACGTCTTCACCTCCGAACCTCCCACCCCAGGCTCAGCAGCCGAATCCCTCTGCCGCCACCCCAAAGTCGTAGCAACGCCCCATCTCGGCGCCTCGACCGTCGAAGCACAAGAGAACGTCTCACTCGACGTCTGCGCACAAGTCCTCTCAATCCTGAACGGCGGCCTCCCCACCTCCGCCGTCAACGCGCCCCTGATCCTACCGGAAGAATACCGCAAACTCCAGCCCTTCGTGCGTCTCATCGAGAAGATGGGCTCCCTGTACACACAGCACTACTCCTCTAAATCCCTCAGCGGGCGCGGCGTGGGCTCGAAGCGCTTCGAGCTGATCTACGAAGGCGAGCTAGCGAGCATCAGCAACACGCGCCCGCTGTTCGCTGCGCTGGTCAAAGGCCTGACGTCCGCGATATCGGATTCAGGGGGTAGGGATGTGAATATCGTTAATGCATCTCTCATCGCTAAAGAAAAGGGGCTTATTATCAATGAAACGCATACCCGCGAGTCCGCGAACCTCGTGTACGCCTCTCTCGTCACGCTACGTGCCACGGGCCGGCCGGGTGAGCAGGGACAAGTTATCTCCGGATACGTATCTGGACGGGGGATATATATTTCAAGGTTAGATCGCTTCAACACGTCCTTCGTGCCAGAAGGCACGTTGCTTGTGCTGCATAACTACGACGAGCCGGGCAAGATCGGTGGTGTAGGCGGGATACTGGGCAGGCATGGGATTAATATCAAGTTTATGAGTGTGGCGGCGCTGGATAGAGGAGGGAGGGAGGTGCTGGGTGGAGATAGTGTGGAGCAGAGTGAGAGCGAGGCGGAGAATGAGGCGTTGATGATTTTGGGTGTCCAGGGCGCGGTGGGGAAGGAGGTTGAGGTGGAACTGAGAGAGGAGAAGGGCATTTTGGATGTTAGTGTTGTTAGGCTTTGATTGCCCTTTTCGGGACGGCGTGGGTGGATGGGATCGGTTATTGAGCAATGGGATGGCGAGGTTCATGGATGAGATTTGCATGGTCTTGATGATATGAATGGGAGGCGGCATGGGGCGTCAAGAAGTTTAACACAGGAGAATAGCATAAGACGTTACGAAAAAGAGGCAATTTTCTGAAAGTTTGCGCTTCATTGAGTCTCGCTCTACCACCGATGCTCAGAAACTCAAATGCAGAATGCGGCTAGCCCTTGATGAGATCCATTCTATGGTTCCCTTTCAAAGTAGCCCACCAGCAATGTATACTTTCAAGAAAGTCGAACCGAAAAGAAAAGTTGCATAATCTCCACCGGGTATCTCCTCCACAACCTCCCCTCCCCTAAACCGTCAACTCAGCCGCCTTCGCAACATCAATGAACTTCTTATACTTAGCAAGCGCGTTCTGCACCTCTCCACCCTCTCCACAATACCGCTCAACAGACTCCTCACTCCTACCAATAAAGTTCTTCGGGTCCAGCATGCCATCGATCTCAGCCCAGATCGGCTCGAAATACTTCGTCTTCTTGACGCGCTCAATCAAGTCGTTTCGATCGCCTTCCTTCTTCACGACGTCGCTGGCCTGGTGGCTCAGGACACGGATCTCCTCGTGTGCTTCTTGTCGCGAAGCGCCGAGCGACACCATCTTCATGATCATGTTCTCCGTGGCCATGAAAGGTAGTTCTTCCATGAGGCGGCTGTGGACACGAGCTGGGTAAACGACGAGGCCGGAGGCTACGTTGTCGAGGGTGATGAGGATGGCGTCTGCAGTGAGGAAGAGGTGCGGGAGGTCGATACGGCGGATTGCACTGTCGTCGAGGGTTCGCTCGAACCATTGGGCTGCGAAGGTGTCGGAGCAGTCTTTGTTTAGGTTCGAGAGATGCCGTCCGAGACCGCAGATTCGCTCGCAGCGCATGGGGTTGCGCTTGTAGGCCATGGCGGAACTGCCGATTTGGTCTTTTTCGAAGGGCTCTTCCATCTCTTTTTGGGAGGCTAGGTGGCGGATGTCTGAGCCGATCTTTTGGACCGTGGCACCGAATGCTGAGAGTGCGTTTGCTACTCGGAGGTCGACTTTGCGGGTGTAGGCTAAACCACGAAATCTTGGGTTAGCATTTGTCTTTCGATGAAGGGGTTGAGCAAGTGATTGTGTTCATAAAATACTCCCAATTCAGGTGGGGAGTAGCCACTTCCTAAGACGAAGAGGATAAAGCTCTCGGCAAAATTGGCTTTACTTACTTTGGGTTGATATTGAGTAGCATTTTTCGAATCCTGCCTTCTTGCAGAGAATCTCGTTCAACTTGTCAATCTTGGCTCCGTCATTGTGGAATATCTCCATGAAGGAAGCCTGCGTGCCGGTCGTGCCTTGGGCACCACGGAATCTCAGAGCTGCTCTAACTAATTCGATGTCTTCGAGGTCCATCATCAAGTCCTGAACCCCTGCATAGAATTAGCATATACATATCGAGGTGAGAGAGGCAGCTTGGGAGCCAGGAGTTATGCTTGAAAACAAAGCAGCTCTCAACTTCCAAATTCTCAACGGATAGAAGGTCAGCAACATGAAAATAAGCGCTTACATTGCGCGGCACGACGACCAACGGTGATCAATTGAGCGGGCTGGTAGTGCCTAATATTCCAAAAAATCAGCATTGTTTCACGAGGGGAAGTCTCAAAAGCTGAACGTTTGTTTGGAGACGAATTGAGTATAGAGAGATCACTTACGTATATCCAAGGGTGGGCATATCCTTATATTGAAGTGCGAATCGAGAAAGTCGGTGGATGACGGTTGCAAGCTTGGGTAAAAGGAGGTCCAGACCATCTCTCAAGAAGATCAAATCTGCATTATCGGTAACATAACAGCTAGTGGCTCCTAGATGGATGATACCAGCTGCAGCTGGAGCTACTTGGCCAAAAGCACTAAGTCTGGCGTTAGTAACCGTGTCAAAAAACTCCATATTAGTATCCAGCCTGAGTCCACGGATCCACAACCGAGTTCCGAGAGCAAGTATACGTACTGTACATGACCCATGACATCGTGACGTCTCTTGGCCTCCTCCTTACGAGCAATCTCCAAGTCGTCATCAGTAATCAGGATGTGTGCCTTCATCTGTTCAATAGCTTCATCGCTGATCGCAATTCCGAGTCTAGAGAAATGTATTGTTAGCACAGTATTGTATGATAGGGGCAAGCAAAAGGTTGGTCTATTCTAAGAATAGTATTGTGAACCCCAATTGACCTCTGAAATGCCTTGGATTGATGCACAAAGGAGGATAGAACTTACTCCTTCTCAGCTTCTGCCAACCAAAGCCAAAGCTGTCGCCATGTCGAACCTCTCTTCCTAGCACTAAACAACTCTCTCATCTCTATTCAATCACACAAAACGTCAGCAATTGAACTTAAAATGGGCAACATACATGCAGTGCGGCTGAACCAAGGGATGCGGGGGCAGGAATGGCGGGGTACTTACCAGAGGAAGCATATCTCGACGCCAATGGCGTTTGGTAGTTATCGTGTGCAGACATATTGGTAGTATCCAAGGATATTCACAGATCTGAGGTGACTGTGCAAATGAGTGCAAAGCAAGGTGTTGAAGGAAGATGGGAAAGTGGTGCGGGCGAAGACGGATCGTCCCATTTCAATTAATTTTTCTGCCTCGAATGATCGGTAGCTAGACCGTTTTTGAGAGCGGTGTAAAAATGCCCCTCCATGAAGTGGCAGCTAGCCGAATCGGGTAATAATGGCCTCTTCATCGTGGAAAAGTCATTGGCACACAGAGATTTGATTCTAGCTGCAACTTATAATGTGCTTCTACATTGTCCCACCTGAACATATTATTACTACACCGCCATCTGGAAACCCAAAGCTTTCTTAAGTGTTTTGTGTTCAAATATAGCAGCATAAGGCTCTATTTGCTCGTTGCCGAGCATTTCAAGATTACCAATAAATATTGTAAGTTGCAATGAATGTACAATTAGCTGCTACAATATTTCAATGATCACTTCAGTGTGTGAAATCTAGTTTTGGAATCTTTCATGTGAAGTGGATTGGTCTCTCAAATCTCAAGCATGCAAGAACTTAGTTCACTTGGTTGAAGAGGCCTTGAAACAAAGACACAATAAAAATCCATGCCATGTGAAGAGATTGAAATGATTCTCTCTTCTGTGGTTTCCTCTACTTAGTTTCATGGTTAGTTGCTATTCGAGACTTCAAATTTCACATATGTGCATGATTTCTTTGTCACTTGCTCAATTATGAGACAAATGCTCCACAGGTTGTGAAGAGGATTCACTTAAGACTTCTGGTTATTTCCATGCATACTCCAAAACTTGATAGCCAAACAAGATCAAAGAAAGCTGATCTATATCTCCCTCATCTTCTCCCATATGTTTGACTGCATCAGTCACACTGCAAACACTCACAGCTTAAATCAACCTTCAACCCAACCCCAGAAATCAAACACTTCATTTCCGTCGTCAGCAAAACTTTGGTGGTTACTACACATCCAATATGAGCACCCAATATCAACAAACTACATCCTATGGAGGTGGAGCAGGCGGGGGAGCAGGAGGACCACCTGGTCCATGTGACTGCGGAGAAATGCACTGGAAGAGCGATTACCCTCGTAGACTCAAGAAGAAGCAGAGTCGCGCATCATTGAAGTCAAACCAAACTGGGAGGGGAAAGCAAGGAAACCCTGGAGTTTGGATCGAAGAGGCCAGGAAAAGTTAAATTTTCCAGGGTGGTTGTGGAAAAGCAGGAAATGGGAAGATAAAATGACATATAGGTGTGTAGCTCGGTTGGGATAGACCTCTAAATGGTTCTGCGGGGTTGCTTCATGTTGTCGGCGTTTTCAGATAGACTTTTGCTTGGTTTTGGGGAGTGGTGGAGTGCTCATGCTCTTGCTTGAGCTCGTTGCCGTTTGATGTACAATTCCACGAAAACTATTTAGTTTCGTACAATCAAAAAGTCTCGTCAGTGTTTGAGATAAAAAGATTGCTGCCTTAAACTTGGTAGTCTGTGGTTCTGAAATCCAGACTCGATATCCAAATTTTATGCTCCCATGCCACCACGACTTTCCTGAACAGTAGTCTGCATTTTGGATGGATAAAGCCGCGTTCAGACATAATTGAGTTGCCAATTGCTTCATTTCGCTATACCTCGTTAACTTTCGCAGGTCTCAACATCGGAGCCGCCGCTTTTCGCTGTATCTTATCAGCTTGCTCCACAAACCCAAACTTCTCATACAAAGGCTGCCCCCTCTTCCCTCCATCCAAATACGATTCCAACCCCTCACTATCCGCTATCTCACAGACACATTTGAGGAGTCTAGAGCCAAGACCCTTTCCCTGATACTCCGAATCAGCTGCTAAAACCTCGAGGACTACTCCCATTAGCTTCTACTCATCATTCGGAGTGGCGAGAGACATACAATAATGCGCCCTCTCCTCCATAACTGCCCGATGCTGCCTCGCCATGGGATCCAAAAACCCCTCCCCTACTTTCTCAGGCTTCATATCTTCTGCCAAGACCGGCTCCCACCTCGACCTCCAATCTTCCTCGAACTCACCCTGACCATACCTAAACCACCTCCCAAACGCCACAACTTTCTCTTTTCCTTCCTCGGAGTCATCGGTGATGATCATGTGCGTGCAGTGCTGTGAAGGCGTTTTCATGCTCCGCTCATATGATTTGCGCATCCACTCTCGTCCTGCAGGTGTATCAGGAATCAGTTCTTGCACGGCTGGCTTCCAGAATGCTGAGTACCAGACAGCAATTATTCCGTCGATGTCTGCTTCCGTTGCGAGCCGGAGCGTAAACGCCATTTTTTAGTCCCGAAAAGTGGATATTCGTGTCGTTCGTGATCAATCCAGAAGGCAAAAGATGCTGAGTAATCGAAGTTTAGATAGAAGTGAGAGATTTGATGCGGAAAAAATGTGAAACACTCAAGCTGGAGTACAGTGATCCGAAGAAGTTATAAGAATTGATAGTAAGCAGCGCAGACAGCAAGTTATCAACATCCTGGATCAGAGTTCCGCCTTGATTGAGAAAGGAAGGTGCTAAGCTCCTAAACAGTGTTGCTCCAAGCTTGGCGAAATATCAGGTTTTCCGTTGGTGCCTCCCGCACGGACGAAATTTGTATGCGAAAAGGCGGGTCCTGGAGCAACACTGTGTAGGAGTTAGATGGCAAACTGCATTTACCAATTGGCACCTGCAGACTTACCGAGTGAGGACTGTAAGACCAGGGCAGGGAATAGTGCAACCGTAGTCCAGTCGAGCGGTGGTCTAATTGCTCTAGTCCAGCCCAGAGAGTCCTTAGTCCGGTGTAGTCTGGCATTCGAGCACCGCTGTCACAAGATCCTCTATACTGTAGACTGCAGAATATAGAAAAATGACAGTCTAATGTAGGCTATACACCCCTGGACACAGGCGCCTAACAAGAAGTCTTTATTTTCTAAGAGCAGTAAACACTACTTTCGCAAGAAGAAACGCGATGAGAATCAGAAAACGAAAGAGATAGAAGAAGTAAAATTCAAGGTTCGAGCATCGAAGAAGCCTTTGCGAACCATAAATCACAATCTTGGTCTATCGCAGCGCATTGGAGCATTGATGGCATTTCACTGAGTCTCCATAAGAGATCTGCTACGTAGAAATTTGTTCATCCACGTGCGGCAGCATACATGCTCACATTCCTGCACTTGCAAGTCACCTCCCCTAGCTGTCACGAAAAAGATATGTAAGAGCCAACGGATAGAGTATTATCAGTGCGTGTCTCTAAAGTGCCAACAATGTATCTTACACACGTGCGCTTCCATAATTGCCCATTTGCGCCGAATATTTTCCTCCATGCAGACCCAGGCTAGAGAAGCAAATTGAACCCCGCATATCATCCCAAGCCCCTCTATGGATCTTTACCAGCGGTGCCGAGTAGATCGGTCACGTATGGCAACTAGAAACGTATTAGCATACTCAAATGTTTGTGAGAAATGAGGAACTCACTAAGCTATGATTGTGCGCCATGATCTCAAACAATCGTCTCTCAACTGACTTGAATAGCTTGTCGACCCAAGAGACCCCACCCTCAACCTTCATCGCAACCTCTTCAGCCTCTGTCTTTGCTAGATTTCTGGCCAGATTCCGGAGAACCAGAACGGCACTGAGAGGAATACCAGCTGCCTCCTTACGCTCGTCCATGGCGGTTTGGATGACTTCAAGAGGATAGCTCGGAGGAGAAATGATGTAGGACAGCTTCGCCTTCTTCGCTGGTGGAGCACCAAAGTAGTTAGAAGAAGTCTTGGCTGGAGTGGCCTTGGGCGGAAGATGAACTTTGATATGTCTAGCCAGTTGCAACAAGCTAGTGGCATGTTCAGACTTGAATCGGTGGCATCGATCCCAATGGCATGTGTACTCCCCAGACTTATTCTCGAATTTTCCGTCTTCCAACTTAGTAGCGCCTTGATGATCTTGGAGGATGTGTTGATACATTTCCTCTGGAGCCATGAAGAATTCGCCACAGGACTCGCCGTTCGCGCTTCGCCATAAGCACTTGCTGAATTCTTCCCCTTTCATA
>Ga0302140_10011043_pt1 | contig 11131 bp, 8 predicted proteins | sample I_Bog_E1_1_FD_202095 | JGI IMG/M metagenome (GOLD analysis project Ga0302140, IMG submission 202095) | Peat permafrost microbial communities from Stordalen Mire near Abisko, Sweden - I_Bog_E1_1 | ecosystem: Environmental > Terrestrial > Soil > Wetlands > Peat | place: Sweden: Abisko, Stordalen...
GCCGCAAGCCGGAGCAGAACTGGTTTAACCTCCCGTTCGAGAAACGGAAGGAACTGATGGCCGGCCACGGCCGGGTTGGCCGCAAATGGCATGGCAAGATCCTGCAACTGATCACCGGCTGCACTGGCCTGGACGATGCCGAGTGGGGCGTAACTCTCTTCGCTCACAACACTTACGACATCAAAGGCATCGTTTACGAAATGCGCTTCGACCCAGTGAGCGCCGATTATGCCGAGTTCGGCGAATTCTACATCGGCCTCCAGCTCCCCCTCGACCAGCTCTACCGCCGCCTCCAACTTTGAATGGTCAATTCCCCTAAAGCCGAACATTTGCAAGCGATCCTGTCCGCGAACGCCCCCTTGGTGGTCGCCTACTCCGGCGGCGTCGACAGCGCCTACCTGCTCGCCGCCGCCCATGCGGTGCTCGGGGAGCGCGTGCTCGGCGTGATCGCGGACAGTCCCAGTCTGCCCCGCGAGTCGCTGCGGGAGGCCCTGGCGCTGGCGGAGCAAATCGGCGCGACGGTCGAGGTCGTCTCGACCGAGGAACTGGAGGACGAGCGGTACTCGAGCAACCCGCTCAATCGCTGTTACTTTTGCAAGGCCGAGCTCTTTACAAAGCTCGACGCCCTTGCCCGTGATCGCGGTTACGCCGCGATCGCCTACGGCGAGAATGCCGACGATATGCGCCAGGTCCGCCCCGGCCGTCTGGCTGCCGAGCAATTCAAGATCCTCGCCCCCCTCCGTGACGCCGGGCTCACCAAGGCCGAGATCCGCGACCTCTCCCGCGCGCTCGCCCTGCCCACCGCCGATGCCCCGGCGCAGCCCTGCCTCTCCTCCCGCATCCCCCACGGCACGCCGGTGACCGTTGAGGCGCTGGCGATGATCGAGCGCGGCGAAGCGCTTGTCCGCAGCCTCGGGTTCAAGGTCTTCCGCGTCCGGCACGTTGCCCTCGATCACGAAACCCATGCCCGCCTTCAAGTGGCCCCGGAAGAAATGGCGCGCCTCGCGCCGCTGACCGAACCCCTCGTCTCGGGCCTCCGCGCCGCCGGCTACGACGCCGTGGAAATCGACCCCGCCGGGTACCGTTCCCCGGCCGGGTAGAAGCCGGGAATCCCGCCCATGGAGCACCCCGGAATGGAGCGGCTCAGGGAGCACCTGCACCGACACAACCAGTGGGTGCTGGCGCTGACGCTGCTGACCTTCGTCGCAGCCGTAATCCTCTGGGCGCTGCTGTATTTTTTCGTGGTGTGGATTTCCGTATTCATGAGCGCAGCCATCGCTCCGATCGATTACCATCCGCCGAAGGGTGAGGTGCTGGGCGGCTTCATTATCGGGGCTGTTGTGCTCTGCGCCGTGGCCTGGATCGTGCGCCGGCTGCATCCGAACGAGATACCGGAGGATAACAAAGGACTGGGCGGGCACCTGCTGGACCTGCTGCTGGCCGTGCCGCGGGTGACGCTCTCGATTTTCGGCAACAGCGGCGCGGCGGCCCGGCTGACCGATGAGGAATTGGGTCACGCCTGGCACCTCCTGCGCCGCATGGACGAGGCCGAGAACCCAGTCCCGATGCAAATGCTGCCGGTGGACATCCCGGATGGCAAGATGCGTGAGAAAATCATCCTTACGCTGCAAGTGGCCAACCTGATCGAGATCCGGCCGACCTCGACGGGGCCGGTGCTGGTATTCCGCAACAAGGAAGCGCGGCAACTGACGCAGGAGCGGGTTCGGTTGCGGGTTTAGACGGGCATCCGGCCTGCGACCGCAAATTGTAAGCCAATTGTAACAATCAGGGGTTTCCCTAGCCGTGAAATTGTATGCATCCTGCGTCTGATGGATCACATCTTTGGGTCTCTCGACACGATTCACGTCCTCTTCCTGGTCCTTGCGCTGGGCCTTGCATTCAGTTTTGAATTCGTCAACGGCTTCCACGATACGGCCAACGCGGTAGCAACCGTGATCTATACCCACAGCCTGCCGCCCTATGTGGCCGTCATCTGGTCGGGACTGTGCAATCTTACCGGGGTGCTGGTTTCCACCGGGGCTGTTGCTTTTGGTGTCGTTGCGCTGCTGCCGGTGGAGCTGGTGATGAATGTCGGCTCGGGAGCGGGGTTCGCGATGGTGTTTTCGCTGCTGATCTCGGCGATTGTGTGGAACCTGGGCACCTGGTACCTGGGGCTGCCGGCATCGAGCTCGCACACGCTGTTTGGATCGATCATGGGGGTAGGGCTGATGAACTCGATGATGAACGGGGGCGGGCTGATGGGAGGGGTGAACTGGGCCAAGGCCAAGGACATCGGCGCGTCGCTGCTGGTTTCGCCAATCGTCGGATTCGTCTGCACTGCGCTGCTTTTTCTGCTGGTCAAGGCGTTGATCAAAAAGCCGGAGCTCTATAGCGAACCCGATCCCAAGAAAGCGCCTCCGCTGTGGATTCGGACGATCCTCTGCCTGACCTGCACGGGCGTCAGCTACGCGCATGGGTCCAATGACGGCCAGAAAGGAATGGGGCTGATCATGCTGATCCTGATCGGGGTCGTGCCCGGGGTTTATGCGTTGAACCTGACCGCGGCTCCCGGAACGGTGGCGACCATCCTCTCCCAGTCCCATACGGCATCGGCCATCATCGCGAAGCAGGCGCCTGCCGCGCCGGCTGATCCTGCCACGGCAGCTAAAACACTGGGCGCATATCTCAAGGCAGGCGGCTCGTTCAGCAATGCGGTTTTCCCGGCACTGGCGGAGGAGATCCATGAAATCGTGGTGATGCTCGACGGGCATCAGAGCATCGCCGAATTGCCGGAAAGCCAACGCGGGCCGGTGCGCACGGCGATTTACTACACGGCGGAAACCATCTCGAAGCTGAACAAGACGAAGCAGATTGCGGCGAAGGAGGATGCCTCGGCGCTGGCGACGTATGAATCGGCGCTCGAGAAGGAGACGAAGTTCATCCCGGTGTGGGTGAAGGTCGCGGTGGCTTTGTCGCTGGGGCTGGGGACGATGATTGGGTGGAAGCGGATCGTGGTCACGGTGGGGGAGAAAATCGGGAAGAGTCATCTGACTTATGCCCAGGGGGCGTCGGCGGAGTTGATCGCGATGATTACCATTCTGCTGGCGGACAAGTACGGGTTGCCTGTCAGCACGACGCATGTGCTCTCCTCCGGCGTGGCGGGCTCGATGGCGGCGAACCGGTCGGGCTTGCAGATGAATACGCTGCGGAATTTGCTGCTGGCGTGGGTGCTTACGCTGCCTGTTTGTGTTTTCCTGGGAGCGCTTTTCTTTGCCAGCGGGCTGTTGATGCTATCGAAGGTGTTCGGGTTGCATTAGGGCGGTGAACGGATTTTTGGGGTATGGAAATTTAATTTTTTTGGCTTAATGGACCTTAATTCGCCTTAAATTTGCCCCGCAGAGGGGAGGGGGAGAACCGCGGATGGACGCAGATCAACGCGGATAGGGATGGTGTGGGCTTTTTGGGAACTTGTGGCGCAAAAACGAAAATTTCCGGTTTGAATTGGTTTGAATTGGTTTGAATTTATATCGGAGGACGAGATGACATTGCTGATTGGCCGGATAGGAGCCGGGATTTCGGAAAAGTGGGATTGAGGACTTCATGGCGTCGATTTTTAGAAATTTTGAAGCCGGAACCCGGATAACGGGGTAAGGGTGGACTCTTGGGGCAGATTCGGGGACGAGGATAACGGTCGGTGGTGAAGGTGAATGCAGCGAGTCCGGTTTTTACCCATACTAGACAGATTTGGACATTTGTCAACATTTTAAGCACTGTAATGAGCATTCGTGTCGGGTGCCTGATCTTCAGCAGTGACTCAATATCGATCTCGAGGCGGAGGGGGAATTCTAACGCAGAGGGCGCAGAGACGCGGAGGAAAGAAGATCCGGGATAGACCGCAACCCAAGATTCAGGGAGAGGGAGGAAAGGGACTTGTAGGGAGCGAGGGGAGTTTTCGATTTTTTCTCCATTTTCGTGCTCGAATGGGGTAGGCACGGGGATGATGTTACCCCTCCCCCTGATTCGCCGTGCGCTGGTTCCATTTTTCGCGTTGCTGTCCCTGGCCTGGGCGGCGCCGCTGCAGGGGGCCGACGATGCGCGGCCAGTGGTGGATGATTCCAAGGCGATCCCCCAAGTGGCGGCGAATCCGAACCTGCCGACGCTTTATGTGGTGGGCGATTCGACTGCCAACAGCAATGCGCCGCTGCGCGGATGGGGCTCTGAAATCGGGGCGTATTTCGATCCTACGAAGATCAATGTGGTCAACCGCGCGATTGGCGGGCGGTCGAGCCGCACCTTCATGGCCGAGGGCCGGTGGGACAAGGTGCTGGCGGAAATGAAAGCGGGGGACTTCGTCATTGTGCAATTCGGCCACAATGACGTGGGGGATTACAGGGATCCGAAAGCGAAGGGACGGCCGTCTCTCCACGGGGAAGGCGAGGACACGGCCCAGGCGTTCAAGGCAGACCTGAAGACGATGGAAACGATCCACAGCTTCGGCTGGTACATGCGCAAGTACGCAAGCGACGCAAAGGCCAAAGGCGCCACCCCGATCCTCCTATCCATGGTGCCGCACAAGGACTGGAAGGATGGCAAAATCGTGCGCAATGAGCAGGCGACCTTTGTAAAATGGACCAAGGACGCAGCGGATGCGACCGGGGCGCTATTCATTGATACCAATACGATCATCGGCACCGGGCTCGAACGCCTGGGGCCGGACAAGGTCAATGCGTTATTCGGAGATCTCCGGACCCATTCGACGCCGGAGGGAGCCAAGTATAATGCCGCGGCGGTGGTGGTGGGGATGAAGGCGTTGAGCCCGGATCCGTTTGCGGGATACTTTAGCGCGCTTGCGGATAACCTGCCGCCGACGCTTACGGGGCAGTAGGAACGGAGCTATCCCAACTGCGCCGCCAAGGCAGAGAGTCGCCTCACCTAATTCAGGCACCCGGATTGATTCTTGCCAATAATCCAAGGTCGAATCACGATAGTCCACTTGGACTCCGATGAGTTTCAGCCCGGGAATATTGTCCTCCAGCCGCCCGATTTGGTCCAGGCTCTCTATCGAAGCATTCTCGGGCGTGAAGCCGACCCTGGCGGCCTTGAGCTTTACACGAGCAAGCTGGCGCACAATACGAAGTTGGAAAATGTCGTCACCGATTTGCTCGGATCGGACGAGTTCCGCCACAAGGGTATTGCGGCACTCTCCGCGGACCTGGTGACGGCGGCGTACACCGCGATTCTCGGCAGGCCTCCCGATCGCGCAGGCTTCGAGGCTCATCAATCCCGGCTGATTCATGACAGGGATGTTGCGGGATTCCTGAGCGGGATGATTAATTCCGAAGAATTCCGCCAAGCCTTTTGGCGCCAGAACGCCGAAAGGCAAGCGCGGACGCCGCCCGTCGCACTGCCTACAGGCGAGGCGAAGCTTCCATCCATCATCTTCACCCATCATAAGTGCGCGAGCACGTGGCTGGTTCACCTGCTGGGACAGTATTGCGCCGCTTTCAACAAGCCATTCTTCACGACGCACTTTAGCGCGGTCATTCCTCCGGAAGAACGGCATTTCGACGTCCTTCTCTTTACCAATAGCGAGTACCACTTTTGCACGCGATCGTATCAGCCATGGCTCGACTCGGGTCGGGGCCTTGCGGTGCACGTTATTCGAAATCCGCTGGATATAGTTGTCTCGGCCTACTACTCCCATCTTGCCACCCATTCCGTCGCCGAATGGCCCGAATTGGTCAGTCAACGGGAAACCCTTCGCAACCTCGATAAAACGTCGGGAATGCTTGCGACCTGGACTTTCCTGGAACGCAGTGACTTCGACAACGGAATTGTCGGCCCGCTCTACGCACTACGGCGCTGGAACTACAGCGACCCAAGAATCAAAACACTGCGAATGGAGGATCTTGTCGCCAATCCAGAATTCGTTCGATCCGAACTTCGATCGCTCCTCGAGGATGATCCCTCGCAGATTCTCTCCCAACTCACGTTCGAAAAGCTCTCCGGAGGGCGTGCCACTGGCGTGGTGGATAACGAAAGCCATTACCGCTCTGGCAAACCGCAACAGTGGATCCACGAAATGGATGCCCCGCTCGCGCGCGCCATTTACCAGGCCTACAGAGGCATCATCGACGCATACTACCCGGACGTGCAGCGCTTATTGACGGCGTGTCCGGCCCCGCCGGCGCCCGATCGGCCGTAGCCATTCATCGATAGCAAAGACAAATCCACGTGCCACTCCAGATAACTGCCTCTCAACGAAATGCGATCCGTGACGATATCTTAAGGAATTATGCGTGGCCGGACGGCACGGAGTCGCTCAGGGCGGCGCTGCCGAACCTTTCGAATGCGTTGGACGTGGATCGATTGCTGCATATTGCGGGCGAAGTGCAAGTTCGCCGGGCCGTTACCATAACATTTGCGTCTGAGGAATACCTCGAGCTTGCCCTCAAGTGGACTGCGGCCCTCGACCGCCTGCATTTATGCAACTACCTCGTGGTCTGCGCAGATGCACCGAGTTACAAGGCCATCACTGCCAGCGGCATTCCCGCCATCCACGCCAACATCGATGCGGGCTGCGATGCTTTTCCCAGTCATTCGGGCTTTACGCCAAAAGGAGCCTCGATTGTAACCCTCAGATTCCCCGTCATCCGCGCAATCCTCTCCCAGGGGTTCGATGTGGTCCTTTCGGATGCGGATGCCATCTGGTGCGGGGATCCCCACCCTCATTTCCCGCAACACGCGGACCTCGCCTTTCAACGCATCGCGGTGCACCCACCGGAGATGGTTAGAGCCTGGGGATTCGGGCTCTGCAGCGGGTTCGTCTTTTACCGCCATACCCCCGCCACCCTGGCGTTTTTGGACGATTGCATCAGTTATAATACTCGCGTGATATGCGATCAAGTAGCCGCAAACCTGGCCCTCCTTGGGTCGGATATGACCTGGGATCTACCGGAAAGCCTGCTCCGGGAGCTCCCAATTACCGACGCGACGGCGAAGCGACATTTTGGCTCCCATTCCGCACTTTCTTTTCAAGGCGTGGGCTCGACATACCCGCTCACCGCAATCGCCCTTTCTCCCGAACAATTCTGGAGGCATCGCAGTATCCAGCCTTCGGGAATGGTCGTCTGCCATCCCAATTCTCCCAAGTCCCAGCCGGAAAAGCTTCAGATTCTGAGTCAATGCCTGGAAAAATACCAATCCCAGTAAATGATCCGGCTTAAATAGTTACGGTGATCGCGGGCGGCCCTACAGGCCGCAGCCTGAAATGGATCGAGACACAGGCCTGAAGGCCAGTGCTTTGCGCGGCCGGACTTTCAGCCCGGAAGAGGGATTTCCGGGGATCGAGGCCTCTGCTTGCTCGGGGAAGGATTTGCGGGAGATAAAGGCCGGCATCTCAAAAAATGAGTTCCCCCTGTTTTCAGTGGTTTTCTCCCGCAAAGGCATAACGCGGCAGGGTCACAGCCAAACGGGGAACTCCCGCGGAGACGCAGGGGCGCGGAGGAGGAAAAAATGTACGCAGCGCGCGGAAACTTCGAGGTTACGATGCGGAGCTTTTCCTTCCATTCAGAGATACTCCGCGTCCCTACGCCTCTGCGGGATAATCAGTATCTTTCCACCTGGATTCGCTTTCAAGCCAGAGTCCGGCACTCCTGGAAATCGACGCTTTTGAATGCAAGGCCCAATAGCCGTGCGTCATTCGAGATTCCAGCCTCCTTTGGCGAAAGTGGATTTACGATCTCGAAGGCAATCTCACAAGCGCCACCGCGCACTAACGGGAGGTTAATCTGGCATTGCAACGTCAAAAAACCCTTATTCGTCGCTTTCCATGTGGCGATCCGCTCCCCATTGACCCGGATATTGACCTGAAGCTCCATATGACCGCCCGTCAGGAATGCCCTGACGCAGGCGTTCATCTGCAAATTGTTCCGTGGCACCTGGGCGAAGCGTAGAAGGAGAGTTGCCTCGCAGCCGTCCGTCCAAGACCCCCAAGCCTCGGGAGTGCCCCATCCTTTCCGCATGAAAAGGACACCGTTCCCCTCCCTCGAAAAGTTGATTGTCGACCCGATGCTGTAGGTGACCTTTTTCAGGAGATCCTCACGGTCGTTTTTGCAGCATTCCAATTGCTTGAGGAGCCTTATGCTTTCGTTCTTCTCTCTTGTTATGGCAGCGAGAACTCTCAAATGCAGAAATTTCCCTTCGAGCATCCGGGTTTGATAACTCAACTTAATCTGGAGCTTCCGGGGGAGATGCCCATTCTGATCTTTCCAGCCATCAAATCGAAGAAGCACGGGATAAGAAGAAACAAATAACCAGCACGCACGCTCTGTATTTATCACCGCGGCATGTTGAATCACTCGCAACATTGAGCTTAACTCCAGATGACGATAAGTGAGGACCGCAGATTCGCCATCGTCAAATATCAAAGACATTTCTTCGATCTCGATCAATCCAGGAAGGCATCCAAAGCCGATCCGCAATTCCGTGGTCCGAGCATCGCAATCAAGATCAAACTCGAGAGAATGGGTTGCAGCCTGGGGCGCCTGGATCTGCCTTGCAGCGTGAACGCCATGGTCCGGAAAAGGATAGGCCTCCACGGAAAGCAAGGGAATGCTCCCGGTCGTGGAGTCATCCGACCCGTCATTCGCCCCTTCCCCGGAAGAGGCGAACCGCTCCGCCAGGAGAAGCAGTTGCTCCGCATATTCGTCAAAGTCGCCCGGTTTCGAAGTGTAGCGCAAGGGACCTCCGAGGTAATGCAAAGGATCCGCAACAACCGCATCATGATCGTGTGGAGGGAGATAGGGAAGCGGCTGCATTTCGAAGTTTCTCGCGAATGCCGAGTAGCTTCTCTTGATTTGGTTATAGGTCTCCTTGTAAAATGCGCCCTCGACGCTGTGCGGGACATATCGCCGGCGCCGCTGCAACTGTTTCGAAGTTATTTTCAGGGCATACTGGGCGGGTGTTCGCAACGAATAATGAGCCAGACGGACATTCTCGATGACTTCGAATGGCGCTTCACGCGCCCCGATGATCAACCGGTGACTGCCTTGCACCAGGCGGCTGCCGGGTTTGCGCGCCAGATAGCCGGGAACCATGGCTTTTTGGTACTCCCATGGCTCCTGAACGAGCCTTCGGGTCATGCGCTCCACGGGATTTAGGACATTCGGATCGTCTCCCTGCTTGCAATAGTAAGTCCGCATTTGCAGTTTAATACATGGGGTTTCTCCTTCAACAAGGGGCGGGAGAAAGGAGGCGTCATGGCTGCCGCAGATGAATTCGTCCGCATCGAGCGGAATGATCCAGTCGGCGGCATACTCTGTGGCAGCCAGTTGCAGGAGACGGTTTATCTGTGCCTCGCCCATGTGTCCAAGGGTGGCATCGTGGATGACCTCAAGAGGGAGACCCTCGCCCCTCAATTGGTCCAGGATTTGGGCTGTGGCATCTGTGCTCCCGTGGTTGAGGACGATGATTCTCTCGCAGAATGAAAGTGCATGGCGGACAAATGGCTCGATGATGTCCGCCTCGTTTCGCACACAACTGATCGTAACGATTCGCATCCGCGGACTATGAGGACATCCCGCAGGGCGATTCGAACAAAAAAGTCAGCGAGGGTTGCATTTGCGCACCCAGCCGCCTAAGAGGAACGTTCAATGAAAGTCTTGATTCTGGGCGGCGATGGATTTTGCGGATGGCCGTCCGCCCTTCGATTGTCGGCTGTTGGTCACGAGGTAAAGATCGTTGATGACTTTTCACGAAGGAAAATTGACGAGGAACTGGGCGTATTTTCCCTCACTCCGATTGTCTCGTTAGACGAGAGAGTGACCACCTGGCATCAACTGACAGGCCGGAAAATTGAGTTCAGCGTGATCAACGTCGCGACTGAACTTGAGAAGCTTACCGATTGCATCCGGGATTTCAGCCCGGATGCGATTGTTCATTTCGCGGAGATAAAGGCGGCGCCTTACTCCATGAAATCTGCGAGACACAAGGTGCTGACAGTCCACAACAACGTGAACGCCACCAACACCCTGCTTGCATCCGTGATCGAAAGCGGATGCGATCCGCATATAGTTCACCTGGGATCCATGGGTGTGTACGGTTACTCCTGCGAGGGAGCGACGATACCGGAGGGATATCTGAAAGTCTCTGTGGATGCCGGCAACGGGAAATCCGTAACTCGTGAGATCCTGCATCCCACGGCGGCGGGCAGTGTGTATCACATGACCAAGACGTTGGATCAATTATTGTTCAGTTTTTACAACCGCAACGATGAGATCCGGATCACCGACCTCCATCAAGGGATCGTCTGGGGAACTCAAACGATGGAGACCCGGCTGGATGACAGGCTGATCAATCGATTTGATTATGATGGCGATTACGGGACTGTACTGAACCGGTTTCTTGTGGAAGCGGCAGTAGGCTTTCCACTGACCGTGCACGGCACGGGCGGACAAATTCGGGCGTTCATCCACATCCAGGACACGGTTCGCTGCATCGAACTGGCCATTGCCAATCCCCCCGCAAAAGGAGAACGGGTGCGGATATTCAATCAAATGACTGAAACGCACCGGGTACGGGATCTTGCGGCACTCGTCTCCGCCAAGACCGGAGTACCGATCCAGTATGTCGAGAATCCCCGTAAGGAAGCTGCCGAAAATGAACTGGTGGCCGAGAATCATGGACTGCTCGATCTTGGGCTCGTACCCACGCGACTTGAAGATGCCTTGCTCGATGAAATGCTCGAGATCGGCCGCCACTATGCCAACCGGTGCGATCAATCCAAAATCCCCTGCCATTCGAATTGGAAAGGCAATAACCGGCCAGAAGCGAAACTGACACCGCTTCACCCCGAGCAACCGGACAGCGAGTGCCGTAGCGCGGTCGGCGGTTGAGCGCCCAGTCTGGCCTGGATTGACCTCACCGCACCTGCCGGCGGCGAATGCCTAAGTGCGGAAGGTGCAATCTGCACTTGTTGAACCGACGCACTAGGCTTTTATTAACTCGTACATTTTGAGTGTCACAAAACATACAATTCCAATCACCTGTAAATAAATAAGTGCTCTACACATAATACGTTCAAGGGGCAAAGCAAATGCGTCATTCCAACCAGTCACCAACAGCAGCTTGA
>Ga0302140_10011044_pt1 | contig 11131 bp, 13 predicted proteins | sample I_Bog_E1_1_FD_202095 | JGI IMG/M metagenome (GOLD analysis project Ga0302140, IMG submission 202095) | Peat permafrost microbial communities from Stordalen Mire near Abisko, Sweden - I_Bog_E1_1 | ecosystem: Environmental > Terrestrial > Soil > Wetlands > Peat | place: Sweden: Abisko, Stordalen...
ATTTGATGCTGGCATACCGACAACAGCAGTTAATGATGAACGCAATGGGAAATCCCCAAGCAGCAGCAGCAATGATGATTGGAGAGGAACACAAGCCATTTAAATGCCCAGTTATTGGTTGTGAGAAGGCCTACAAGAATCAAAATGGACTGAAGTATGTATTTCAAATCCTCGAATTGACAGAAGGTGCTAACATGGTGCAGATATCACAAGACACACGGCCATCAAACTCAACAATTACATGATAATGCCGACGGCACTTTCTCGATTGTTAACCCAGAAACCTCCACCCCTTATCCCGGAACTCTTGGCATGGAAAAGGAAAAGCCTTACAAATGCGATATCTGTGGCAAGAGATACAAGAATTTGAATGGATTGAAATATGTAAGTACTTTCCAGATGATTACGGAACTTCGGCTGACATTTCCAAGCATCGCCAACATTCGCCTCCTTGTAACCCTGATCTGAAGCTGAACAGCCATATGGCTGCCGTAGGCTTAGGGTTAGGAGTCAATGCTGGACTGCCCGGCATTGGCGAGGAAGGCATGATGTGAAAGCAGCATACCTTCCGTCCCACCACAAAATTGACGAGTTCACGGCTCCCCCCGCATTCCGCTTCCCGAGGTCTTTCACATAAAACGGCGTACATTCTCATCAAAAATCACTTGCATTGGGCGGAGTTCATTCATCATCACGAGCTAAGACTATACCCCGGATAGATTGAATTGGGCGAAAGAAGAGACCTTTAGGATGGGATAGAATTTTGTGCTTTTACAGATGTATCTTCTTGGGCAACAACTTGGGCGACCTCCTTCGAACACTTGCCAGCACACGAATCGGCAAACTTCGGAAGGGATCGATCACAAGGCCCTGGTTCAATTCACGATTCTACCCTTCTCTGGTCACATATTTGTTTCGCCGGCGGGATTCGCTCACTGTTCAAAAGATTCAGATTAAAAGTTTCCTTGGTTCCCGTTCCTTGTTTTCATGTTCATTCTGTCTTCGAAGGGAGGAGTTAATCGGGCGATGGCTGGGGAGGAGGTGTTTATAGATCGTCTCTTCAGTGTCGGATTATCTTTTGTACCCTGTATGATGCGTACATTTGCTTGCTTGGATAGCGGTCTTCGCAAGGGGGGATCTGCAGTACAAAGCGTGCGAGTTTGGAAAGGCAGAGAGAGAGAGAGAAATATCGTGGTGGATTTTATTCCTCTGCTTTGTGTGAAGTCTAATAGATGGACAATGCAGTCTATGTTTGATCTATCCTCCTTTGCACTTACATGACATGTGAACTCACGAGGAATATCTCTTGAAGCAGCACCCAACACCCCAACCCCAAATCGTCACATGCAAGCACATGACTCGCTCCCAGGGGCTGTACCACCTACCCTTTGGGAACTCCCGCCATTACATTACATACTGAACCATCCTTCTCCTGACGATCGCCCATCGAGATCTCAACATTTCACCTGCCAGGCCCCAAGGCCATGTTCATACGAAAGTGTTCGTTCCTTTCATGTGATGTCCCACTTCGTCGGAAGCCAGATCTTGGTACAGTACATTGGAATCGGGATCTAAAATGGCGGTGGTATTTTGGGCGCGGCGCAGAATGAAGCGAGTCATGATTGTTCTGGAATACAGTGTAATAACGCGTTCGTTACTAGTGTTCTACTGGATACTTATTACTTATTACTTACTTAGAGTTTCCTTCTTGGAAAGGGTATCCTAGCACTTCAAAATAAGGGGCCCTGTAAGTACAAGTGGATTCCATCATATAGTGCCTGAGCAGGGCAGGGCAGGGCTGCAGGCGGTGATGAGCATCGTTACATCGGGACATTCAGTAGGTTGTGGTCCCGATGCCGTGAAGAGCCGATGCCGCTATATTAGGAAGCTGTACCGTCTAAGGAGCGGTGGGTGATGACGGTGGAGCGGGATTCGTTTGATGTGGACGGGAGCGATGCTTTGCAGTGGCGGGTCCCTGCAGAGCGCCAGACACGCACCAATGGCTGCGTGGCTCACCGCTGTGGCGAGTACACTTGCTGCCTCTTGACTTTATGTTTTCTTTTTCTGGAAGGGAAAATAACGCATCTTGGACCATAAAACATGAAACATTAATTGTACAGTTATTATTATTATTTTGAAGGAGAAGTAGAGGAGATGGGGGTTGAATGGAAGGGAAGTAACAGAACGGCCTCCTCCGATTCCTGCTGTCATACAAATGTCCCTCGTCCTCGCTGCTCTAAGGCAACGTCAGCCCCCGCCAGCTCATGCTAAGTGCTCGCTTCCAAGAGCTGGTTAGAGGAGACAGGGGATTTAGGTGTCTTGGAATGTTCTTGGGGCCGTCTAGGTCGGCTAGTGTGTGAGTGCCGGGCCGGGATATGGCCGAGGGTTCATGTTCATGGGCAAGGGGAACTGGACGCTAGAGTGTCTTCTTTGGGAGGAGGCGTGGTGACGACGTGTGTTTAGTGTTTGGAGACTGGGTGGATGGGACAGGGCTGGAATACTGTAGAAGGCGGGTGAAGGGAGTGGGAGGCGTGGGTATGTGGTGGCGAGAACCGAGGTTGTGGGTGGAAAGGGGATGTGGAGTACGGCCTTATGGATGGGAGGTTGTGAGGTTGTTGTGGGCGGCAATGATTGTTCAAGCGGCGAGGCATGAAGGGAATGGAAGATGGGTAAGCTGTTCCTGCAGGGACGAGGGAAGGAACTGGAAGAAAGGGGTTCGGATGAGGCGTCTGGGTGGCGAAGTTCATGATGAGGCTGAGTGGAGGTAGGTGCTCGTTTTGTTATTATGCTGAGATGAGATGAGTTGTTTTCATTTGCGTAATGTTTTCGGGAATATCCCAGGCAAACAAGTGGATTCTCCAAGTGGAGATCGGAGGAGATGGGATGAGGTGTGTCAGGGGCCAAGGTACATGTACCTTTGACAGCCCCCCTTTCTATGGGATTTGCCCGGCGCTTGGACATGCATTGGGCTCGACAAGTTCGTCTAGGTTTCCTTGAATATAAGAGGCAAGAAACTTAGTAAGTTCTTGCACCACCTTAAGCAGGTAGTTGCTTGATCACGTGTCGTTATGCTTCACGTGATAGGCCAAAAAAAATGCGGAAAAGGGGGGGGAAAGGAATTATCCAAAGAAGCAAAAGAAATCCCGAAAGACCCAGAAACTCAGTACGAAACTTGGTTTGCTGGGGCAGAGAACGTTCTAACCCTTCATAGCCGTACCATTAACAGAATTAACTGTTAGTGGTGAATACTTCGACTGTGTTACAGATGGTTCTTCTAGACGAGCTTACGCTTAAGTCTACAACGTGGGGATCTCTGCACAAATATCGCTTATTTGAGTATATAAGGGTCAAATCACTGCGAGGTCAATTTCGAAGGTTCTTGGAACTTATTTGCCTATACGGCTATCCCTTTTCGAGTGTTTGTTGTTTTGAAATTCTTTTCGTAACGAGGCAACAGAGCAAAACATTAGATTTGGAATTGTTATTATCATACTTGTTTACTTATGCTTCGGCTTCCCAGCCGTATGGTAAGCTCACCTTGTGGTCGAACGCTGCAAAGCAGGAGCCTGTCTTGGCTCAACGGCTGTCGATCGTACGATTCCTGGAACTCACTGCGTTACGCTCACCTTTGCACTAGATCTCTTTGCCTTTGCTATAATTGTTTGCTCTATTTGCTCATTTAAGGCTTCGCTAGCTCCTTTCAGGCTCGATTCTCGAATACAAATTGGCCCCCAGACACGATCAACCCCACACTCCCTTCTACCCCACAACCACCTTCTCCGCAATTGATCGAGAAGTCCTTATTGCTTCTTGATCATTTTGCTTCTTTATTATCAATTGCCGAGAGATAATTTGAGCACCTGAAGCTTCAACTTGCGGCAGCGTTTCGTTTCAACATTTATGTACTTCGCTCACCTTCCTGGCCATCTCCGCAAGCCTTTGCTTACGGCTGATTCATGATACTTCCCTTTTAATCACATACTCTTGACTTCGATTGCCTTGCAACGTCAAAAGGCGAGGTCAACTTCGATTTGCAAATCCTCGTCAACTCTGGCGACCAAAACTTATGATCTGCGTCACTCGACGGTTGTCCATCTATCAACATGGCCGCCGCTCCTCATCCTGGCCTGTTCCCGGACATGGATGATGCAACTGCATCACTCATACTTCAACTTCAATTGGATGACAGCCGGGAGCTTGCCGCAAAATCCACAGGTAAAGGTCCGGCGGGCAAGCTTCCAGACGCGGAGATTGCCCTCAAGTTGCACAAGTCAGAGTTGGAAACTACAGCCAGTCTTGTTCGAGATCATTCGATCGCATTTGCTTTGGATCCCTAGGGTAGGGAGACTGCCAGGGCTTTAAGAAGATGGCCTCCGCTTCGCCGACGTCCAGCACTTCCAACTCCTCGTGCAGGTAATTAAATTCTTAGCTATTAGAGAGGGCTATGCTAACCCATTGATAGTAGTAGCCCAAACAATCGAACACCAACCAGTAGTTGCTACCGCTACACAAGGTCGCGCGATCACGCAACAACAACCTGTTGTGAAAACGCCTGAGCCAGCCGAAGTTGAAGAGCCCATTATTGAAAGTCAAGTCTTGCAGGCTACTGCTGTTAAAGATGAGCCAGAATTGGCATCGTCAAGTCTGGACCTCCGCCCAGCTCCACAGGGCCTGCTTCAGACATCGTCATCACCTGTACTTGGTGTATACGATACGGTCACGCCAGCAACAGGACCTGCTGAGGTCAAAGCTGAGCCTGAAATGATCAACCATGTGCTCGAAGAAGGTCCATGTAACATCCAACTTCCTCAACCTGACGAGTCGAAGGACAAAGAAACTTCTGATAACGAGCAGTCTTCAGCTGACAAAGATTACGATGCTCGAGATACTCCTGCTGCTCTCAGCTTGGCACTCGTAACTCAAGAAGAACTGGAAGTTCACGACAACAAAGAAGTTGATGCTGCCGCTGTATCCTTGCCCGAGAATGAGTGCCTCGCCTGTTGGGATCAGTTCCCTAATACGGAGGTCATCACACTTCCATGTGGACACCACATGTGCCGGGACTGTCTCCAATGGCGGTTCACTCGCGCAGTCAAAGATGAGAGCTGTTTCCCGCCAGCATGTTGTGAGCCAATTTCTCTCGAGAGTGCATTGCCCTTGTTGCCACCCGAGATGGAGTACCAATATCGGTGGAAAAAGGTCGAGTTTGAGACAGTGGATCGGACTTACTGCTCGAATGCCGAGTGCAGTCAATTCCTCTCTTATTCCGGCATGATCAAGCGGAAGTGGGAATATTGCGTGGATTGCAAGATCAAGACATGTACAATGTGCAAGAAAGGTTATCACTATGGCAACTCTCCCAAGGACTGTTCCGAAGATGTTGCAGACCTCGAAGTAAAGCATATGGGCCAAGAAGAAGGTTGGCAGCAATGTCCCAAATGCAAATTGATGGTTCAGCTAGTTTCCGGCTGTTTCCACATCGAGTTTGTATTCCCCTTGCTCTAATATTTCTCGTGCTAACAAGTGCAGATGTCACTGCCGAATGGAATTCTGCTTCCTCTGCTAAGCTCCATGGAAAACCTGTGACTGCACTCAAGGGACTGAAGCTGTATTTATGGGACGCCGCGGGCGCCCTAAGGAAATTCCAGCAGCGTTGAAGCCAAAAAACGTTCAGCTTGAGAAAGATCACTTGTTGAAGCTGCGAGAGACTTGTGAGCATCAATATTGGGCCACGGAACGAAATGAGCACACATGCGAGAATTGCTTTCAGTGGCTCGATTTTGTCAAGCGTTGCACTGTCTGTGGCTGGCAACTATGCTATCGGTGCCTTGAAGCTAAGCAACGCACCGAATGGCCACTATCTGAGGAACCGCAAGGATGTAAGACCTCCAGATCACGGACTTAACTTGAGCTAACAACCTACTAGGGTCGACGGCTCGAGATATTTTCTCCCAATGGTGAAAATCTGAACATCTTGACAACCCTGCAACATCTTTCATTTCATGAATGTCTTTGATATTACGGTTTGGTTTGGCTCGGCTGGTTCGCGCGATTTTCTGTTTCTCCTTTTTGGATTTTATTCTTGGGTTACGTCTTAATCAACAGCAGGCCCTGGCAGCTGGTCTACCGGAATTGTTGATCAAGGTGAGCCTTTATAACTCATTCAGCATTGTTGATGTTTTGGGCACACGAGATGGAGCGCAAGAACTTGGTAGCCTTTCGCTTTTTGCTTCAGCAGAATCGGAAAGGGAACTTCATGTACTTTACGGGGTACTTGACATAGCTGCCAAATACAGACCGCAAACTTCTGAGAATTCCTTGTTTCACACTTTGTTTGGATAAACCAGTCTCTTTACCGAAAGACAATTCACATCTTCTTAGGCTATTCTAAACTAACCTAAGCCAGGCATTAGGACTTTCTTTGCCAGAGCTCGTTAACCTGATAAGTTCAAGGAAAGATTGGTATGCCCCATGCTTGTCAGTGGGCAATCCGCTGAACTGCAAAAGATCATCCGATCGGGGACTTAATCAAGCAGACACATAAATCGATAGCTCGAGAGATTTCACAGCTTGACTCACTCATTACCAGCTCACTAAGTGAAGAATGTCGAATATTCTCCTCGCCCTCCGTCCCCTTCAACGTGACATGAACAAGCTGCCTCATTAGTGGACGGGGAAAATACAGAAGCTCTGAAGACACGACTCCGCCGCTTTTTCGAAGAAAACACGAAGCAAGAACTGTTCTCCACTATTCAGTAAATGGAACATGCGGCATGAGTAAGAATATCTATCTGATTCGTTGCCAAAGACTTAAATCAAATTTCAGGCGAGGCCAACGGCATTGAATGGCCTGTACCAAGCCCATTAAGTCGTCACAATCATCCACAACCAAACTTGCAGACCAGAAGTTTCCAACATGCATTTAACCCCTAATCTGATTTCGTCCCACCACCTTCTCCTTCCGCATCATCCAAACCTCCACAAACCCACAACATGTCAGTAATCAAAAACCTCAAAGTCCTCGATGAGCTTGACGATGTAACCGCAGTCGAGGTTATCCAGATAGCGATCGAGGAAATTGAGCAGATTCTCGAGAATGAGCCGAGACCAAGAGAAGGATCTACGAAAATCACTTAAAAGCAAGGAGAGGGTTCGAGCGACAGCGAGCTGAGCTGCAAAGACGCTTGAGATTGCTGTGGTCTAAGTATAAAAACAATGGAGGTGCAAAGAAAGATAGTGAAGTTGTAGAGTCAGTGGGAGGAGGCAGCGAAGCTTTGAAGGAGACCAAGCAGGAAAAGACTGGAGAGCTATCGTCCGGTCCTGAGACTGGGATGGCCAGGACTGGAAGATGGTTTTCCAATCTGTTGCCCACCTTGCCCTTCCTACAGCCTACCATCACTGATCAACCCTCAGCACTAGCTCAAGATATTCCGCAGGATGAGAGCGGGGAAAGCTCAAATGCAGCGTCTCAAACACAGTCAGCCCCACCAACCGCAGATGCAACACCATCAGAGGGCAGAATGGAGACTTGCAACGTATGCATGGAATAGTTCTTCTGGTATCTCGTACTGACCCTAGCTTGCGGACACCACTTCTGCAGTTCCTGCATGACGGAACTCTTTAAAGGCGCTACGAAAGATGAATCACGCAACCCGCCACGCTGCTGCGAGCCCATTTCTCTAGACGAAGGCCGCGCAATAGTACACTGGGAAGCAATGAATGAATACCTCGAAAAGAAGTTAGAATGGGATACTGTTGCCAAGAACAGGACGTACTGCTCAAAGACAGATTGCGGCGTGTTCGTCCGTCCTGAGAATGTGAATCTTAGAGGCAGAACGGCAACATGCCAGAAATGTGGGATGAAGACGTGCACGAAGTGTAAGAAAGAGCAGCATCCGACTTACAAGCGGTGTCATGATCTTGATTTCCAAGGGGCGCTAGACCTGATTCAGGAGAATCGGTGGCAGCGCTGCTCCGCTTGTGGGACGGGCGTGGAGAGAGAACTTGGGTGTAATCACATGCGGTAAGTGATGGTTCCACAGCCCTTTTTTCGCAGGCTAATTTGATAGGTGTGTATGTGGTAGGCAGTTTTGCTACGAGTGTGGAAGAGATTGGAAGGTGTGCGGTTGTCCATACTTCCCGAATAACTTCGTGACGAACCCAGATGAGCCAGAGATGCCACCCGATCTTGAGGGCGAGAATCAAGTTCACGCATTTGCAGAGAGAGGACGAAGACAACCCTGGTTGAGACGCGAAAGAATGAGAGAAGAGAGACTGCGAGAGTTGGCAGTAGGGATGCCAGTAAATTTCGTGCCTTTTCTAAGACAAATGGAACGAGACGACCGCAGGCTGAGAAAACCCCTGGAAATGAGAGAACAGGAGCCGCGTCTGAGAAGACTGCCCGGCTTAAGAAATGCTAGAGTCCCACCACGGACTGGAAATATTAACGGCCACGCAGAGCAGCAGGAGAAGCTTCAAGAAGCTATAAGAGAGATGAACGAAGGATACGAACAAAGGCGAGCGGATCTTCAGGAAACTGTGAGAGAGGTAGTTTCCCAAGGCGTCAACAGTAACGGCAGAACCGGTTTTAATGGGACTCAACCATACACCATCATCGGTGATTAGTTAAAAGAAGTTCGATGTGCTTGTAATCAGTATTAGAGGCTGGGCATGAGAGGTTTCGATCGCGGGTACCAGACCACCGATACCTTGGAAGGAAGAACTAATAAAATCACATCCAGCTAAGTACTTGATACATAAATAATGAAAGCTTCACGCGGATTATCAAGCACCCCGTCCCTCGTGAATGTGAAAATTCTTTCGACCAGTCGAGGCAAGAAAGACTGTACTATCTCGCAAACAATAATCTTTCATCCGTGATTCACAGACATAATCTATAGATGCATATATCTCAGATCTCTTTACACCAAAAAATGGCGAATTTTCCTTCCCAATAGCCTTCCTCAAAGAAAACCATGGATATCATCCAAAACCTCAGAGTCTTGGAAGAAGTAGACGACGAAACAGCAGTGACTATCATCCAGCTCACACTCGAGGATCTAAATCAACTCTTTGAAGCAGATCAAGCAACAGCACAGCAAGGAACGAACTCCGAAGCGAGAAGAATCTTGGAAAGGCAGAGAGACGAGCTGCAGCGACAACTTCGCAGACGAGGCGGGACACCCGTGAGAGGTCCGGGTTCTGCAGTGGCTCAGCCAACACAGGAACCGATCAACAGACCGTTTCATCAGGAGATATTTGAGGCTCTGGGAGGTGATAGGCCTGTAGCTTCAACACAAGGAATTCCGGGGGCGTGGCCTTCACCTCCACTGCCTGCCTCTCGTCCACAAGGCGAGGTCAGGGAGCGTCTACGAGACGAGCCTCAGCTGACATGTCAAATCTGTATGGATGACTTCAACACAGCCGAAGGGTTGACGCTCAGCTGCAGTCATCACTGTTGCCGTGATTGTCTGAACGAGATATACCGAGGAGCAACAGCCGATGAGTCGCGATATCCGCCTCGCTGCTGTGCGGACCACGGGATAGACTTCGAACAGAGCCGGCCTTTGCTAAACGCCCAAATTCTCAGAGATTTTTTGGACAAGGCAGTTGAATGGGAGACGCGAAACAGGACATACTGCTCGAATAGAAATTGCGAGGCGTTTATTCGTCCTGAGAATATCAGGGAAAAGGATGCGAGGTGTACGAGGTGTAGGACGAGGACTTGTGCGGACTGCAAGAAAACTGCGCATGAGGCTAGTGTACCTTGTGCCACTGATGAAGAGCTGCAAGGGACGTTGAGGGTTCTTGACAGGAATCGCTGGCGGAGGTGTGAAGGCTGCAGAAATGGGATTGAGAGGACGCATGGATGCAACCATATGATGTAAGTGGTATCTCCTTCCTTTGACACGTATATGGCTAATTGAAGTAGATGTCCATGCGGCAGACAATTCTGCTACCAGTGTGGGTTGCCCTGGAAAACATGTCAATGCCCCTTGTTTCCAGACGACATGGCGCCGAATCCGGATGAACCAGTTGTGCCACCCCCACCGGCTCCATTGCCAGATGAGGAGATGGAGCAACTCCTTCGAAATATGGAGTTTATAGACGACGACCAATTTTTCCTAAATGGTGAGATTCAAGATGCCGTTGATGAACCACTAACACAAGAGGATCAACGTGACTCAGATGGCGATTGGCAAGACATTAACGATTATGAATTTGAAGCACCTGAAGTCGAAGACAATCCATATAGAGCTGAGATAGACCGCAGACATGAGCAAGAACTCGAAGAGCAGCGTCGACGCCGTGAGCGAGCAAGTGAGGAGGAGGACCGACAACGCCGAATGACTCGAGATCGTGAAATTTCGGAATGGCGAGATCGAATTGGGATACTTCGGCAGCAAATTACTCAACTTCGATTTCGATCCACCGCTCTTCATATTGGCCCAAAACTGACTCGATCGGGGCAAAGGATGCTGAAGGAGTTAGATGATGAGATTAAAGAGATGTCGGACCGTGTCATGGCCATGGAGCTTGAGCTTGAAGAAGTGACAAGTCCCACGAACAAAGTACCTTCGTCAAGTTCATTGACTGATAATCTGTTGGCATCTTGGACCAAAAGTTCTGGGAACACTCTGTCGGCTGCAGGGAAGGGTACTTCATTGGCATCTTGGTTTGACGATGACAGTCCGGCAAGTTTTTGGAAAGCTGACTTGACTCCCCTCAAAACTACTCTATCAACTTCCGGGAACGATGATCCGTTGGCTCGTTGGGGTATGAAGGATGATTTGTTGGCTCGTTGGGATACCAAGAATGATGGATCGTTGGGATAAAGAGAAAGCTTCGATCCCTTCGGAAAGTGACTTGACTTTCCTCAAATCTGCTCTGTCAACTTCCAAGAAGAATGATACCTTGGAATCTTGGAACACAGGCTCAGAGAACACCAAATTGAAATCGTGGAGGGATCCTCCGACAAGCTCTTGGGCAGCCGACTTCATTATCCCTAATATCACTTCATCAACATCCAAGAAGAAAGATCCCTTGGATCCTTGGAAAACAAGCTCGGAGAACACTGAGTTAAACTCATGGAGGGATCCTTCTCCAAGCTCTTGGGCACCTGACTTCACTA
>Ga0302140_10011045_pt1 | contig 11131 bp, 8 predicted proteins | sample I_Bog_E1_1_FD_202095 | JGI IMG/M metagenome (GOLD analysis project Ga0302140, IMG submission 202095) | Peat permafrost microbial communities from Stordalen Mire near Abisko, Sweden - I_Bog_E1_1 | ecosystem: Environmental > Terrestrial > Soil > Wetlands > Peat | place: Sweden: Abisko, Stordalen...
CACACCGGATACGCGGGTTTAACTCCTTGAGCCGGCGGGTGGTACCCATGAAGGTTCCGCTGGTGCCGAGGCCAGCAACGAAGTGGGTGACGTTCCCTTCGGTCTGCTCCCAGATTTCGGGGGCGGTCGTGCGATAGTGAGCCTTCCAGTTCTCTTCATTGGAGTACTGGTCGGCATAGTAGAAGCGGTCGGGATCGGAGGCCGCCAGTTCACGCGCCTTTCGAATGGCGCCGTCCGAGCCGTTGGCCGGGTCGGTCCAGATGACCTCCGCACCGTACGCGGCGAGATACCGCTTACGCTCCGGGGAGACGTTGGACGGCATGCACAGGGTAACGCGGAAACCCAGGGCTGCACCCAGCATCGCATAGGCGATGCCCGTATTGCCGCTGGTAGCATCCAGCAAGCCGCGACCGCCTGACAGCATGCCACGGCGCTGCGCGTCGGCTACAATGGCGGAGGCCGCCCGGTCCTTCACCGAGCCTCCTGGGTTGGCCCACTCGGCCTTGCCAAGAATTTGGATACCCGGCAGATGGGCGCTCAACCTGTCCAGGCGAACCAGAGGCGTATTGCCTACACGTTGCAGGATGGAGGTTCCTAGCGGCTTGAGAATGGTGATCATGAGATTCCGATACCGTTTTATGATTCGCCACCGGTGTCGTTTGAAGGACGCTTGCGGATGTGCGACAGTTAATCGAGTCTAACGTATGGCAACTATGGTAAAAAAAATCCAGCACCGAAGTTTTAACGATGTTCTTTCCATCTTGGGCAGCCAGCGATTTGATGTTGCCCCGGCGCAGGAGGGTGCAAAGCGCACCCCGAATGCCTTTCAGGTGCGCAAGTTCGGCTGCGCTGCGGAGATCGCGGCGGCTCCCGATGGTAGTGTCGAAGTGCTGGCGCGACCGGGCTGGCTGTTGAATGGCGAGATTGCGCGGCTTCTGGATCGCGGCTATCAAAAATTTATTAAGACAGCCAAGCTGGAGATTCCGGCGACTGCTGACCATCTGCGCGCCATTCATGAATTCACTGAAGAGTTGAATGAGGCTACCGGCGCGACGAGCCTCTACAACGAGGCGCTGGGAACGACCAGCAACGTGTACACCTACGATCGGGTCAAAGGACGCAAATAGCCCTCGCACCGGAAAGGCGGCTAAAGGCCGTTTCCAACGACGTGCGAGGGACGCCGAGCCGTTCAATCTAAAGCCGAACGGCTTCAGCAGGATCTCCGGCTCCGTCGCGCCTTGCCGACCAGTAAATTACATCCATGATCAGCTCGACATCCCTGGATATTGCTGTACGCCATCGTTGCGCCCATTCGACGACCGCGATCAGCGTCCCCTGATCCACCCCCATGCAACGGCAGAACACAATCACCTTTAATGAATCTACAATCAAACGAAAGCACTCATGGGAGAAGCAGTGAATCGTGTTGTCGTTACCGGACTAGGCTGTATCACCCCCATTGGCAACACCATCGCAGCCTTCCGCGCCGCTCTCTTCTCTGGATTCACCGGCATAGCTCCCTTCCCGCCGTACCCTGAAGCACCTGGCGAATCCCAGGGCCTACGCTTCACCCAGACCGCCGCCGTCAAAGACTTCGACCCCCGCCAGCACCTCGAATCCGGCATCATCGCCGCCACCGACCGCACGACTCAGTTTGCCATCATCGCCGCCCGCCAGGCCGCGCTCGACTCGCAACTCACCCAGCATCACGCCCCCGAAAAGATCGCTATCGTCGTCGGCTGCGCCTGCGGTGGCCGTCAAGCCGAAGAGACCGAGACCGCCAAGCTTTACACCCGCGATGCGCGCGTCCATCCTCTCACCGTCATCCGCACCATGGCCTCTGCAGGCGCCAGCAACATCTCCATCGATCAAAAAATCACCGGTCCCACCCTCAACATCTCCACTGCCTGCTCCTCCGGCACCCATGCCATCGGCCTCGCCTTCAATATGGTCCGCTCGGGCATGGTGGAGGCGGCTATCGCCGGCGGCCACGAAGCTCCCCTCACCTTCGGCTTCCTTCGCGCCTGGGACTCCATGCGCGTCGTCTCGCCCACCTTCTGCCGCCCCTTCTCCGCCGACCGTGACGGCATGACCCTCGGCGAGGGAGCCGCCATGCTTACTCTGGAAACGCTCGAATCTGCCCGCAGCCGCAACGCCATCATCTACGCCGAGATCGTTGGCACTGGAAGCTCCGCCGACGCCGGCCACATCACCCAGCCCCATCCCGACGGTGCCGCCAGTGCCATGCGCCAGGCCCTCCGCGACGCCAATGCCAGCTGCGATGAGGTTGAGTACATCAGTGCCCACGGCACCGGAACATTGGTGAACGACACCATCGAAGCCGCCGCCATTCACCAGGTCTTCGGGGCCCGCACCCTCCACATACCGGTCAGCTCCACTAAATCCCTCCATGGCCACTCCATCGGCGCCAGTGGCGCCATCGAAGCTCTCGCCACCATCCTCGCCCTCCACGAAAGCTTTCTCCCCGCCAACGCCGGCGTCACTCAGATCGATCCCTCCATTCATCTTGACATCATTCTCGACGCCCCCCGCAAAGCCGCTCCCAAGCTGGTGCTGAGCAACTCCTTGGCCTTCGGTGGCCTGAACGCCGTCCTTGCCGTTCGCCCAATTTAGACCGGATCGTCATCGGGCGGGCCCGCCGTCGTCACTACTTGTTTACTTGTCCACTAACAACCTTGCCACTAGCCTTGAAGCATGAACCGACGAGTTTTCTTCACCCTCCCCCTGCTCCTGCTGTCTCTCCTTCCCCACACCCTCCACGCCCAGGCGAGGCTCGCAATCTACGGTGCGGTCGGCGGCGAACAAAGCGGGCTTCGCAACCAGCCTTGGACACTTGCCGAAAACGCCGGCTTCTACGTCGGCCTCAACCAACGAGGCCCCCTCAGACTCTCCATCGACGCTCGCGCCGATCTCTCCAGTAACGCCAACAGCGGTCTGCTCGGGCCACGCCTCGCCCTTCGCTTTCCAGCACTACCCGTCAAGCCCTATGCCGAGATCCTTATCGGATTTGTCGACTTCAGCAGAACCGCGGCCGGCCTCAAAGCGCCCAACCAGTTCTCCCCCCGCGCCGTTTTCGGCGCAGACACGAGCATCCTCCCACATCTCGACTGGCGCATCGCAGACTTTAGCTACGCGCTCAACAACTCCTCCAACGGCGACCAGGCCAAGACCCTCTCCACCGGCCTTGTCTTTCGTCTCTGAAGCTATCCCCTTTGAATGACAGAGGTCATCCCGCCATGCCACAACCGATTACCATAGCCAGCAGATGATCTCCGTCCTTATCCTCACCCGCAACGAGGAGCGCGACCTCCCTGACTGCCTCGCCAGCGTCTCCTGGTCAGACGACGTCCACGTCTTCGACTCCCACAGCACCGACGCCACCGCGACCATCGCGCAATCCGCCGGAGCCCATCTCCACACCCGCACCTTCGACGACTACGCCACCCACCGTAACGCGGCCCTCACCGCTGTGCCTTTCAAATACCCCTGGGTCTTTCTCCTTGACGCCGACGAGCGACCCACCACCGAACTCTCCCGTGAGATGCAGCAGCTTGCACTCGCTGCTCCCGACCAGATCTCCGGCTTCCGCCTTCGCCGCCGCGACTTCCTCTTCGGCACGTGGCTCCGGCACGCTCAGCTCTCTCCTTTCTACATCCGCCTCGTCCGCCCGGAACGCGCCCGCTACACCCGCGCGATCAACGAAGTCATCGAGGTCGATGGCCCCATCGCCAATCTCAGCTACCCACTCGATCACTTCCCCTTCTCCAAAGGCATCGCCCGCTGGGTAGAAAAGCACAACCAGTACTCCACCATGGAGGCCGAGCTCATCGTCCGCAACCAGGGCCTGCAGAACCCCTCGCTCTTCGCTGCCCTCCGCGATCCAGACTTCCACACCCGCCGCCTCCACCAGAAAGCGATCTTCTACCGCCTTCCCGCCCGCCCCCTCATTAAGTGGCTCTACATGATGTTCGTCCGCGGTGCCATCCTTGACGGCGCTGCCGGCCTCGCCTATGCAACACTCCAATCCTTCTACGAATACCTGATCGTCCTTAAGACCAAAGAGCTTCGCCGTGACGGCGCCTGAGTCAACCTATCCATCTCTGGCCCGGCTAGATTTTGCTCACCCGCATCCTAAGATCCTTACTTCAGGCCGATCTCCTCGGACCTATCCCCTAAATAAATTTCTTGCAAATTCTTTCGAAGCGATTTAGGGTGGGGAAACTCTTCAAATAATTTGCCTTTTCGCCACACTTCTATTAGCCGTTCGGCCGTTGGAACATTGTGACGCACCTCGCAGCATTCCGCTGCGAAGCAGGCTTGCATTAAAAATTCGCCGACAAAACATCGCCCTGCAGGCGAGCACGAGGTTCTTGCTTTTTTCGGAGGTCATATGCAACGATCACCCGTACGATTCCTACAGGCTGCTGCGTTCTACAGTCTCGCCATTCTGTTCACCATCGTATCCACGCGCTCCACTTACGCCCAGACCTTTCGCGGTGGCATCACCGGCACGGTCACTGACAATACCGGCGCGGCCGTCGCCGGCGCAACAGTTACCGCCTTGGACACCGCAACCAACCAGTCCTACCCGGCCGTCTCCTCCAGCGCCGGGGAATTTAGCTTCACGAACCTTCCCATCAGCAGCTACACCGTCACCATCAGCTATACCGGCTTCTCCACCGCCAAATACGATAAGGTCGAACCGGTCGCAGGGGGGAGCTATGTCCTCGCCGCCAAGCTCGCGCTCTCCTCCACCAATCAGCTTGTCGAGGTTACCGCCGCCGCCCTTACCCTCGATACCGCATCTGATGTCCAATCCACAGTTCTGCCCGAGGTTGTCGTGCAGAATATTCCGAACAGTGGTCGCGACTTCACCCAGCTCGTCGCCCAGACTACAGGATTCGCCGGTCTCACCGCGGGCGGCGGTGGAGGCATATCAAGCGTCAACGGAACTCGCTCCAACTCCGTCAACTGGCAGATCGAAGGCACCGACAACAACGACTTCTGGTGGAATATCCCTGCCGTCAACCAAGGCGGCGTCTCCGCTATTGCAGGCGTTGTCTTCCCCATCGATGCCATCGAAAGTTTCACCTTCGTCACCACGGGTTCAACCTCCCTTGGACGTAACCCCGGCGGCACCGCCAACCTTGTCATCAAATCCGGCACCAACAGCCTCCACGGCTCCGCCTACTACTACAACCACAACGAATTCTTCGAACGCCAAAATCCCTTCTCCGCGACCAAGCCCGCATCCAGGCTCCAGGACTACGGCTTCTCCGTAGGCGCGCCAATCATCAAAGACAAGTTCTTCTTCTTCCTAGGAGGCGAGCACCAGAACTTCCTCATAGGCGCTCTCAATCACGCGACTGAACCGTCGGCCGCCTACCAGACCGCCGCATACAATATCCTTGACTTCTATCAGGTCCCCCACAGCCAGGTCGCATTCAATCTACTCAACGGTAACGGCACACTTTCTGGTTTGTGGCCCTCCTCAGCGCTTACGGGACCTGCCAACCCGGAGAACTATCAGGCCTCCGGCAATCTCACCGGGCACAGTTTCAACGGTCTGATCAAACTGGACTACAAGCTCTCCGACAAAGATCATATCTCCGCCCGCTGGTTCGTAGCTCAAGGAACCCAGACCGCCCCCACCACGTCGGATCTGACACCTTACTTCGAAAACGCCCCCATCCACGTTGAGAACTACGGCCTCATCTACAACCGCATTCTTTCCTCATCAATGGCCAACCAGCTTGCGGCGGGCGTCGGCTACTTCAACCAGGTCTTCGGCGACTTTGACACCGGCTTCAATCCGATCGGCCTCGGCCTCAACACCGGTGTTACTGATCCCGCACTGCCCGGCTCTCCGCACCTGATTATTGGACCCACTGGCAGTGGCGCCGGACTAACCGCTGGCAACACTGGATTCGACCCGCTTGGCCCCACCGCCCCCTCCGGAAGAAACGACATTACGGGCCACCTCGACGATGACCTCACCTGGACCAAAGGAGCCCACCAACTCCACTTTGGCGGGGAGTATCGCGCGGCCCAGGTCGACGACTTCTATCAGACCGGACAGCGCGGTACCCTCTACTTCGACGGCTCTCAGGGACCATGGACAACGGCCAACTTTGCTCCGAACACCAATCAGCCGCTGACACCGTGCGCCGGCTTGGCCAAAACGAACATCGGCGTCGCACCACCCTCTGGCACCACATCCAACACGCTCTTCCTGGCCGACTTCCTCGCCGGTTGCATCAATCCCACGGCATCCAGCATCATCCTTGGTAATCCAAAACGGCAGGTCTTCGAAAACACCTTTGCGCTCTACGCCCAGGATGGATGGCAGGTCAATAAGAAGCTCAACTTCAACTACGGAATCCGCTACGACTATGAAGGCCCCGTTCACTCGGCCTTCCCGAACCTGTCCATCTTCGATCCCACCAGCCCGACCGGGCTCGCAGTCGCCGGCCAGGGTGTGGCCAACATCTATCCCAAGTTCTGGGGTGGCGTCAGTCCCCGTATAGGATTCGCCTATCAACTGGATAACTCCGGCAACACCGTTCTGCGCGGCGGGTACGGCTACTACTACGATTCGGTCTACGTGAAAGGCCTTCTACAGAACAACGGAGTACAGAATATCTCCGTCTTCGGACCTGGACTCAACCCCGCAGGCAGCGACCTCGTCGTCAACGCCCAGGGAAACAATGCCGTCATTCAGTCCGGTGTCGATATCTTTCCCACCCTCGCCCAGGCAAGCCAGAACCCCACTCCCGGCAGTCAAAGTATCTCTACCTTCGACAAGCACTTCAGACCCTCCGATACCCAGATCTTCGACCTGAATCTTCAACACAGCATCACAAACTCCGTCATCCTGCAAATCGGCTACGTGGGATCAAAGGGCACGCACCTGATGGGCATTTCCGACATCAATGCCGCGGCTCTGGGAAGCGCCTACATTCCCTGCCCTACCATCGATGTCTTATCGAGCGGCTCTTGCAGCATCAATACCCAGCAGAATACTCGTCCGTACAACGCACAGTTTCCCAACTTCGGTGTCATCGATGAAGAGCGAAGCAATCTTGGCTCCATCTATCACTCTTTGCAAACCACCCTGCGCGTCCAGAGCTGGCATGGTCTTACATCGCAGTTAGGCTACACCTGGTCTCATGCTCTCGACTACGAGACCGGACTTCTTCCCTACCTCCCGCAGGATCCCACAAACGAAAAAGCAGAGTACGGGAACTCCGACTACGACGTTCGCAACACCTTCACCGGCTACTTCGACTACGCTGTCCCTTCCTTCCGCGGACCGGAGCGCCTCACCCACGGCTGGGAGCTCACCTCCGGCTTCTCCTTCCACGGCGGTACCCCCTACACCGTTACCGCCAGCTCAAATGTCAGTGGCAACGGCGACAGCGCAGACCGCGCGGTCCAGGTCCTCGCCAACCCCAATAACGTCTCTCACTCCATCGTGGGAGGCTCCGTCCAATGGTTCGATCCCGCGGCCTTTGTTGATCCGGCAGCCGGAACCTATTCGCCCACCCGCCGCGGACAGAACTATAACCCCGGATACGAAGACTTCGACCTTGCAGCTACAAAAACCACCGCGGTCACCGAAAGGGTAAAGATACAGTTCACCGCCAACATGTATAACCTATTCAACCACACCAATCTTGCTCCAGTTGGATTCCCCGCGACCGGCGAGGGTGGAACTATAGGCTCGACCATTGGGCCATACCTTGGCAATCCAACCGTCGGGCCTGGCGAGCCCTTCAGCACCGAGTTCGCTCTGAAGGTCCTCTTCTGACCAAACCATCCACCCCAACAGAAAGCCCCATCTTCAATTGAAGATGGGGCTTTCTCCGTCACCAACCATATTGTGTTCGAACAGTTTCTATAGCGGGACTAGAGGTGGTCTCATAAACGTCTGAGCATCATGTGGATGCAAGCTATCTGGACGAATCCGAGGAAGTTTTCGATTTGGAATTCCCATCGCGTGACGAGTCTGCGAAAGTTGTGCATCCATGCGAAGAGCCGTTCGACCTTCCATCGCTTCTTATAGCGGCGAAGCTTTCGCCGGTCCTGCGTTTTGCCTCGGTTGCGGCGGTTCGGGGCGATCATCTCAATGCCGTATTCGTCTTTGAGCTGCTGGTCGAGCCTATCTGAGTCGTAAGCCTTGTCGCCGATCAATCGGGCAGGGAGTTCGTCGAGGAAGCTTCCGGCAAGAACTTCCTCAACAAGCTTGCACTCGGCAGGCGAAGCGCTCGCGACAGATACGGCGAGAGGAAGACTGTTGCCAGGGGCGACAGCGACGATCTTCGGGCCCTTGCCCCGGCGCGTGGGGCCGACCGCACAGCCCCCTTTTTGGCGCTCGCGAAGGTAGCATCGACGAACGCTTCTTCCAGGTTGAGCTTGCCTTGGTCGTAGAGCAGCCGCGCCAGAAGACGCAAAGCCTCTTCGAGCTTGCCGCTCCGGATCCACTGCGGAAAGCGGCGATGACAGGTCTGAAATGGAGGGTACTTCTCCGGCAGTTCGCGCCACTGCGCTCCCGTGCCGAGCACCCAGAGCACACCGTTTAGCACCGCACGGGTCTGGTGCTGTTCTCGCGATGACCGATGAGCACACTTTGACCGGCGTACTCGGGCGGCAACGAATACCGGCTTCTGTCGAAGCGCCCGAAGCTGTCGAAGCCAGCCTTGCGTGGAACCAGCTCGCAAAGCTCGTAACGGGCGATGTTGGTGAGCGCTGTCAGTCCTTCTTGAGGCCAGAGATCCAGCGGCCTTCGCTGTGTTGTGGCATGAACGCGGGCATTGGCGGTATGCGTGAGCCAGTGACGTGCCTGCGCATTCAGATCGGCAAATCGGAGAAGACGCGCCCGTTCAGAAAGCCGTCCTTCACGTAGTGCACCATGCGCTCGACCTTGCCCTTGGTACGCGGACGGCGAATGCGATGCGTCTTGATGGCGAAGCCGTAGTGGTTTGCAAAGTCGGCGAACAGAGGATTCAACTGCTGCTGACTGAGCCGGACCTGCTTCATGTTGTCGTACAGCATCTCACTGGTCCAGCCGCCGAAGACCTCGAAGGCATTCATGTGGCAACGGACCAGTACCGGCACATGCATCGAAGAGGTCAACTCGAAATAAAGCATCCGCGAAAAACTCAGCACCACGACGAAAGCGTAGACCGGCACCATCCGACCCGCAGCATCGGCAAAGCGCCCGCAGTATCCCCAGTCGGCCTGCGCCTGCTTGCCGGGCGGCGTTTCGAAGCGCACGGTAAGCCTCTTCAACCGTTCCTGCGCGGGTCTGAGCGTGTGCACATAGCGGCGTAGCGTAATGACTGAACCGGCATAGCCCATCGCCTGGATCTCCGGCAGCAGACGAACCGCGGACAGTCCCGTGTTCTCGAATCGTTCGCGGAGATAGGCCTTGAAATTATCTAGACACGAGTACCGCTCCGGCTTCTTGAACCCCGCCGGGCCGGCTTCCCGCAGCACGCGTCGAACCGTATTGCGGCTGCGGCCCGTCTGCCGCGCGATCTCCTTGATCGGGTGACCCTCTTTGTGAAGCATCCTGATATCCATCCATTCCTCCAGTCTGAGCACCCGGCCTCCCGTCGCCATAAAGGTTTCAGGCTATTGGTGCCGGCATCGCAGCTGTGGGGCGGCATTCCGGTGTCTCTGGAGGAGGAAGTCGGCGGTTCGAGTCCACCCGCTGGGGCCAGATTTAAGGAGAGACTGTGCATTCGAACAAAAGATCGGGGCTGCTAAAACGGGCAACGCGAACTGCAATACTTCATCACCGTCGATGACGTCCTACTACTTGCTGCCGAGAACGGAATGGCGATCGCGAAGGCTATCGCTAAGGAGTTGCTCAGGGACCCGGAGACTGGCGCAGAGATTGAGGAGGCCATCGACCAACATATCATCCGCAAGGCGTCGGGCCTCTTCGTACCAGACCTTCAAACGTGCCGAGTCTCCAGACCTTGGGGGTGAAGACAGACTCTCTCAATCGTCTTCCTACACGCATGCCTTCGCGGAGCCGATTCAGGTATTGCGTCACCAGACAAAGAAAAGTAGGGAGAGGTTCAACCAGTGAAGGCGTTTCATCCACTTGATGATGCGGAGGCCAAAGGAGTCGTCCGCAAGTACATTGATGATTTGATCGCGGCTAAAGCATCGGGGAAAGACTAGGACGCTCTCAGAGCTAGGAGGCGTGACGACTCAGGAAATAGTTCCAACCCCCGTGTGATGATTCCATCGGCCCTCTGTGCGTGGCCCATCCGTATTCTAAGGGCGGCTGCCTGGGCGAAGACATGCTCCAGCGGGATGTGTTTCAAAATACCTTCGGCAGCTTCGGCAGCTCCGACGCCATCTCCGGTGACAACACAGGCTTTTACTAGCCGACTATGGAATTCGAGCACATTAGGAGATGCAGTTAGAGACCGACGCAACAGGGCCATCCCCTCCTCCGTATTTCCAAGTCTGACCTCGACGTAGCCTAATTGATTCTCAAGGGAGGAACGCCAGGCACCTAGTGCGGAGTTGCGATTACATTCCTCCAAAGCCAACTGGAGGGCATGTCGAGCCTCATCGAGGCGGTTTAGGTCGTGGAGGATCTTTCCCTTGAGGTTGTTCTTCTGCAATCCAAGATCCCCTCTATCCCCGATGGGGGACAGGGCATTCAGCGCTTCTTCGAACCTCCCTTCTCGGTGATGAATGGCAGCGATGTAGTACAGGGGTATTTCACGGCGCAATAGAAGGTGGGCCTGAGTCATACAACGCAGCGCCTCGGCGTTGCTGCCCTCATGGAACTCAGCGATTCCGGTAAGGAACCAAGCGTCCTCGTTGAGTGGATCAGCCAGGAGTTTGCGGTGTCCCAGATCGCGATAGTAACTCTGCTTGTACGAGCGGACTGATTCGTCCGCGAGAAGCCCATAATGACGAATCCGCACGTTCGCTTCCTCAGGCTTCATCCGAAGAGCTACAAGGCTGTGATCAATGACTTCGTGGACGCATCCCTGAAAAGTAATTCGTGGATCTCTCTTGAAGAGGCGTGTATTCCTAGTCTCGTAGAAGTGGGGAGCAGATAACGCTCGTGGAGCGAGGT
>Ga0302140_10011054_pt1 | contig 11128 bp, 14 predicted proteins | sample I_Bog_E1_1_FD_202095 | JGI IMG/M metagenome (GOLD analysis project Ga0302140, IMG submission 202095) | Peat permafrost microbial communities from Stordalen Mire near Abisko, Sweden - I_Bog_E1_1 | ecosystem: Environmental > Terrestrial > Soil > Wetlands > Peat | place: Sweden: Abisko, Stordalen...
AATCTCATTGGTCACAACCATTTCAGTATTGATGGCGTCTATCACCTCCTGTTGCAGGTAGGCCGCATACGTTGCCAGCATTGTCCCGCTTCCGTCCGTGTTTAGAGGTATTTCATCGTCCACCTCTTCTATATACACACTATAGGTTATAACCTGCATCTTATCTACCACACGGCCATTACTAAGGCTGCAATAATCATCCGTAGTTGCAGTCAGCATCGGGTCACCCTGCCAAAAGAAACCGGCTTTATTTACGTAGGTTGTAAAAGTGATATAACCCTTACCGCTTATGGTAGTTACATCCGGGTTACCGTTGATCAGGGCCACAGTACCCAGGTAGCAAGTAAGGTTAGTAAGCGGGCCGTTCTTAACTCGGCTTATCTTCCTTTGCACAGGTAGCGATGCTATTGTGCCCAGGCACAAGCCCATAGCGGCACTTGTATGCGTAGCATCCCATACCTGCGTATCGCCTATTATCATTCCCACCCTGTTATTGGTAGTACCTGCCGTTTCATTGGTCAGCGCACTTGCAGTACCGTTATAAGAAGTACCGCCGATCAGGCCACGGCATGGCTGCTGGTTCGCGGTAAATTGCGTCAGCATCACCTTCAGGTTAGCTGCTGCCGTATAGCAATCCGCATTAATACCATTCGTTATGGTTATTGCAGTTACCCCGTTCACAGCCACGTCATCAGTTATACAGCCTATTACCTTGATATTACCGGCCCCATAGTTCAGTAACTTAATAGCACCACTCGCATTGCTTTCAGAGCATATCATTGCTATGGTCTGTGTATCGGCCACGCCCATAAAGTAAAGCTCTGCGCCGTCCAGTGCCTGGTTATAGAACTCCGTAATGTGCCTGAAGGCATAAGGATTGTTCGCCTGCGTTATTCCCGCCGTTGCCACGCTGGCCATCCCGGTTAGCAGCAATGGCGTCCCTATGGTATACCCACCTGCCTCACTCACCATCGTTGTCACAAATCCCACCACACCGTCATTTGTCTGTAGTGTACCACCCAGGCCGCCATTGCTCAGGCTGATCGACACGCCGCCCATCGTCTGCATTCCTGCCCGGAGCTTCACAGGTGTCATGAGCGCATAGATCACAAACGTCACCCACAAAAGGGATAGAATAAAACTATGCTTCTGTGCCACCGGCCCCATCATCCCGACACCAAACAGTGCCATAAAACACTTACCTATAAACCTCAGACTCTTTCTCATCTATAAATTTTTTTTATTGTCCAAACTTCACTTTGTCAGTCAACATTCGCAGTCAGGCAAACTCTCCTCCTTTTTTCAAGGAGGAGTACCCGAAGGGGGAGGTGGTATTATTCAGCCGCATTATCCAGCGCCAGCGTTGCTTCGTCCACCGCTTTCTTAGCAGCCTTTACAGCATTGGTTGCCCTGACCTTATCTTGAGCAGTTGCCGTACCGGTTGCAAGCAGATCAGCCTGCGCCTTAGTAGCGATCTCAAGGTTACTGTTTGCAGTGTCCAGGTTCTTTTGCAACTCATCCTTGGTTAAAGGAGTTTCAGGATCAGCGTCCGGGGTAGCCTGTGCAGCCGCAGGCAATGCCGCAACAGCCTTGTTAGCCGCATCCAGTTCCGCCTGGGCTTTCGCCACATTGTCGGTCGCCGTCTTTAATACCAGGTTAGCGCTCATTCTTTGCGATGGCGTATTGCCGGTTGTCAGGTTATTTACAGCCTTCTGTGCCGTCAGCTCATCGGCTTGCGCCTTTGCCAGTTTATCAGCGGCAGCAATCACTTCCTTAGGCGCTTCTGTAGCCCACCACGCCATGATAGCATCACGCGTTACAGTAGTTACAACACCCGCTGTTTTATCAGCCTTATTTGCCGCTTGCAGATTAGCAGCATGTGGAGCAGCCGCAGGAGTAGTGGTAAACGCCTGTCCATCGCTCGTGAAGTAAAAAGTATTTACCGCAGGATGGTTGACGAAATAATATAATTGCTTCTTATTCATAAAATGGTTTTTAAACGTTATTGCTTTTTGCCGCCAAATCCCGCACGAGGCGGGTTAGCTGCTATTAATTATTCCACTTCATACCGCCATACTTTCTCACGATATACTTCACCCACCGCGCCTGTTCACCTGTAAATTGTGTCCAGTCGTCCGGTACACCACCGCAATCCTTATTCGGGAATATGTACCCATGCCAGCGCTTCACCTTCGGTATATACATCACCTTCCAGCAGTAAGCAGGCACAAACACTTTATCCGGCCCTATCTCCCCATCCTTGCCAAACGACCCCACAAACGTGATCACACTGCCATAGGTAGTAGCGCTATCCCGCTCGTTGCGTTCCAGGGCCAGCCATATACCCGCGTTCAGCTCATGCACCTGCGGATACATGTTCGTGAAATAGAAACACTCATCCTGGATCGTTTCATTGCACCGGTTATCATCGCTGCTCATGTTATGGCCCTTATCATACCCGCTACCCTTATAGTCACCATTCAGGTTCGTACCCGGCACCAGCGGATCAGCAGTCATACCCGCCTTTCTACCCACAGCGTCCTTACAGTCCAGATCAGCCGCCGTAAGCGTATACGTCACCAGCACCGGTATATGCGCGCTCTTCACCCACTCAGAGGTATAAGTCGTGTGTTCTACCTTGATCGTGTCCTGGGCGTTCGCTTCTATCGCGCTCAGCTCTAGCAGCGCTGCTGCCAATAATGCTACTAATACATTTCTCATATATGGTTACTTAAAACGTTATACAAATTATTGGCTCTTGCCAGCCATCCCTTCAGAAACTTAGCATCAGCAGGCACTACAGCCACGTGGTCATTGTAAAACTTCAACCGGCGCTCGTGTATTGACAACAGCAGCTTATCACCGAACTCATTGATCCTGTCCACACCCACCTGGTCAAATGGAAATTTCAAAGCCAGGTCACCCATACCCAACACCTCGTGAAGCTTTTCTACGGCCTTACTGGAGCTGTTGATTAACCAATCAAAGAAGTATGCAGCAAATACCTGGCTGTCTATCTTATCGCCCTGCATCTTGTCCCAAAACTCCTTTTTATAGAACACTCGGACTTTACTCTCCAGTGCAGGGTCATTGATCACCTCGTTATACTCCAGTGGCTCAAAGCTGTCTACAAGCGGCCAGCCGTCCCAATCTGAATGGCTGATCCTTGATATACCCCTATAAGTTTCGCCGCCCCGGTCTCCCGGAACCTTGCAATAACCGCCCTCGTTGATCTCAGCATACTTAAATGCCGCCACAAACTCTGCCATTGGAAAAACTTATTACTTATCAAACAATACACAGCATTATGCTGCCTTTTTCACACTTATCGAATACGCGAGCTGCGCTGCATCATCCGCCTCCACTTCTATCAGCGATGGGTCAAGAGCCATGAATATGCAGCTCAGGAACTTCATGATGGCCGCATTTCGAAGTTTAGGGCTAAGTGTCTGTAAATACTGCACAAACGCCACTGCCTGTGAGTCCAGGCTCTCACCGCTATTTGCTACGAGTTCCGTAAGCATCGGTATGGCAATGCCCACAGCCTTGGTAATAGCAGCGATCACGGTAGCTTCCCATGTTCCGGGTATCAGCACCTGCACACCTACCTCAATGAGCTGCACAGTTGGCGATGCCAGGAGCGCCTTGATCTGGTTACAAACCGAAAGGCCCTCATTACCATACAGCTTTACTACTGCCGGTATCTCCTTGGTCAGCTTTGCAGCCTCTACCTTCACCCAATCAATGATCTTGATCTCTGTAGTATTCATAAAAAATTATTTGTTTATCTCAATACCGGTTAGCCCGGTAATATGCACGTTCTTATTAGGCGAATAGCCGTCTATTTTGTAATGCTTCCTGCCCAGGAACCATTTGCGTTTCCAGTAGGTAGTGATCTTCACCGGTATAGTCAGGTGATAGTCCACAACCGTTTGCAGGCTATCCACAATCCCCTCCTCATCTATAAAATCATCCTTGTAAGTAAATGCATAGGCAGGCATTAAGCCCTGAACCGTTAGCTCACCCACTCTTTGGGTTGGCGCGGTGAACCGTCCGTTTACCTGGCTCACCACATCCTGCATGCTTTGGAGCTGTGCAGGTCTTATGCGGAGCACATTACAAATACTATCCTCACGATGCTTGTAGAATATCCTGATCACTTTAGCATTACCCTGTATCAGCACCTTATCGGCATGCTCCTGGTTATACAGGTCACGGTAGTACTGCACACTATCAAACTCATGCTTCACTATATTAGCCACCTCAGCCACAGCCGCCTTTTGGGCCACCTTCGCTATATGCGCTTTACTGCCATGGTTACACCGCAGGTCTGCCACAAATGCCCCACCAAGCAACATTCCTATTAAAATACATCCTAAATACCGCATAACTATTGTTCTTTTATATCAACAGGGCCTGTAGCCGTATCAATCGTTTTTACCGTGCCTTTATCGCTGCTACCCCAGAAGTACCCCTTCAGGTCTGTTACTGTAGATGATAGCGCCATGATGATCATTCCCACGCCCTCAAGTGTTTTACCCGAACGGAAAGCAGCTATACCAAAGCCGATCAGAGCCAAAAGGCACACCACAAGTATGATCATTCCCCACGTTGTCTTCGTCCACTTTCTCATTACTTACCTTTTACCATTGCCGCCACCGTTCCAAGAACTCCCATCCCGATAACAATCAATGCGTTTATCATACTAAGATTTATCGTCCTTTTCCATCTTCCGCATACTCATGCGCTTTTCTTTGATCGTCAGTATACCGGCCCATATGGACACCGTCACACACACCATCCCAAGAAGCCCCATGATATGGTAGTCCGTCACAAACGACACAAAGAAGCTCATGATTGACCCTATGCAACTACCAATGCTCAGATACAAATTGTTATGGTTACCGGTCTCAAAATTCATTTCCATGACTATTGACTTACGACTTAGCTAAAACTCTCCTCCTTTTTCAAGGAGGAGTACCCGAAGGGGGAGGTGGTTATTTCACATACAACCCGCTATACCAAGAACTCTCCTGCGTCCCTGATCCGGTAAACGTCCAGAACCAATTCGTATAAGGCCATCCTGTCCATAAGTAAAACCCCACAGGGTTAGTTGCGCTCACGGTAAACGTCTGTATAGGTATGAAGTCCACACCTGCGGAGCTATCAGCGCTTACCCATAGTTTAGCCGTGCAACTTGTATTTGTCCCGCTAATGCCGGTTACATGCACCCAGGTATATACACTCTCCTGCGGCCCTATCAGCTTACCCTTAAACGTATCCACAGCTGTATTGATCACCGTGTCCGTCTTAGTATACCAGGGGAATGTCTCAGGAGCACCTACCGCGCTTACAGGAGAATATTGCGCCGGTTGCGAATACCCGCCTGCCGGTATTACCGAATGAGGATTGCTCACCTTATACTGCGCAATCTGCGCACTGGCCGTAATGCTCAAAAACGAACAGAAGAGCATCGTAACAAAAAGTATCTTTTTCATATCGTAAATTGTTCTTTTGCCGCCAATGGCCCGTGCCTTATCAGGCTACGGGCTATTGGTATGGAATATTATTGTTTAATGTTTCAAATCATTGGTATCAGCTAATCATCACATTAGCTAATCAGCTAATTAACCCGCAGGCGTTCCCTGCATCAGTGCATATACACCCAGGTTATCAGCCCTGCGCACGCGGCCACCTGCCTTGATACGCACATTCTTAATGTCACCGGTATACAGTGGATCGTTTTCCCTGCTGAATAAATGCACACTACCCATTGCCAGTTCCAGGCTCTGTTTCTGCCATGCCAGGCATCCCACATTATCAGTAGCTCCTAATGCCGCATTAAGCGCATTTAGTGCAAGGTTGCCAGTAGTTAATCCCGCTGTAGCCGTGATCACAGAGCTACGTGTCATAATCGTAAATCCGAATAGATTACCCATTGCACCGGTCTTAGCATCATACTCACGGGAGAAGTCTCTATAAGCAGTTGCTGAAAGGCTGTCCGTCAATTGGTCATACATATTCGCTTCCATAAGCAATATGCGGTTGTCCATCGGAACATTGTTTTTATTCATTAAGCGTTGCAGCGCCTTCACATCCTGGTATTGGCAAGTATTACGATTGCCCATCTGGCCCGTCTCAAGCATTCCGGTAGCAGGCCCGGTAGTATATACCACATTCGTTGCACCCGGTAGTCCGTTGGCCCAGTTTATAACCTGGTCATCAGCAGCCGTTTGCACAAGCGTTTTAAAATGATCATTATATACGCTCTCGCTCTTATCATAGCTTATGGCGTCCAGCTCATCAAGCGTTATGAAAGTAGGCACCGTTACATACGTATTCAGCGCATACATCACAATGTTATCCGTTCTCTGCACGGCCACCATTGGGAAAGAAACGTTATTCTTTATCACCGTTGGAAGGCTGCCAGGGTTAGGAATTACCACCGCAGTATTGTGCACTACAAACTCATCCGCACGGACGCAGTAGTTAAGAAATTTGTTATCCTTAAAAAAGTGCTCAATGATCAGCCGTGCCCATTGTACCACATTCGTTGTTTCCATACGGGCAGGCCCAAATTCTCCATCCGCGATCTTCTTACCCCCGAAGGCGGCAAGTATCATCGTCACTATCAGCAATGCCCCAATGCTTACCATCGGCGACATACCAAACTTCACAAACGCCTGCTTAGAGGCATAGGAGGCTATAAGAAGCCATGCTATAAACGAAACCAAGAATTTCCCTACACTTTTCATTATCACTTATTTTATGTTTAAAACAGATTTTAGATGTCCTTATGCCCTTACCCCGGATTACGCCTGTGGTATATAAACGGTTTTATAATGCCCTTCATAAAGCGTCTTGAAATAATCAAAATGCTCTTTTTTCAGCTTAGGCAACAAATCAGCCTGGTGCAGCTCATCCCATGTCTTGTCCTTAAACAATGCAGGTAAGTCGCCGCCTTTGTTAGCGATCTGATCTACCACGCTGGTATAGCCCTTCAGGTTAGCCAGTATTGTTTTTAAGCCGGTTGGATTTGTAGCATAGTCCGTTTCAAATTGCTTGCTCAGCTCCACGGTGATCTGCTTACCGTCCAATGCCACTTTGAGCATATCGGTTACTTCCTGTTTGCTCACGCCGGCCAGTTTCACTTCAAGCGCCGTCTTTTCGGTCGTTAAGGTCGTATTAGCTAATACGGCATTATCATGCTTTAGCTTCAATTCCTTTATCTGGGCTATCAGACCGGCACCATCAGCCACGGTCAATCCCAATTCTTTGATTGCTACCAGGTCTGGCAGGCTCAGTTTGATTTCGTGCATAGTATTCGTATTGTTTTTTTGAGTATCATCTATACCGGCCATCAGATCGGCCAGCTTAATTTCATTTCCTTTTTGGTTGAACAGTTTGCAGAGTGCATTGCCATTACCCGGAATATCTACAAGGCTATTTTCGCCATTATACCACTTGGTAATGGTTGGGCCTGTTTGCCCTTCAAGCATTAATGCAGGGTCAAGGCTATATTCCAAAACAACAAACTCCCCCATGCTGGCAGCATTAAGGAAACCCGATTCTATTTCATCCACAGTTTGTTGCCCACGTGCATTTGATAAGTTAATAACCGGCTTGCCTAATACCTGGTCACCTTCTATGCGCAAGTCTTCCCATTTTACCAATACACCACCATCACGATTGTGCATATAATAACCTATTGGGTTCTTTCCATAAGAAGCAAGCTGATAGCCGGAGGTCAATAAACGAAAGCCATAACAGTTAACACTGCTATCGCTCAGTACAAAATCCTTTTCTATCTTCTTTGACTTATCGGCCATGTAAACCTTTTAACCTTTTAACTTCAAAAACCCCTCGCGGGGGGAAGCGCCGCTACTTCACATCGTCCTGGGCGCTTCCTTTCACGATGTAAAATTGCATACCCCGCAAACACTTGCCAAATAAGCATTTCAGCGTTTCCGCACTTGTGGAAATGAAAGTGGCAATCATGTCCAGTTTTCTAAAAATTACAAATCAGCATTTTTTACGCGCCCTTTATATAAGTGAATTTTGTGCTAATGAAAGGCGATAAAAGCAAGTCATTACAGCAAAAAAAAGAGTACGCCAAACTGCTGTATATCACCGGCGATCTTAACCAGAAAGAGATCGCCCAGCGCGTAGAAGTAAATGAAAAAACCATTGCTAAATGGATAGAGGAGGGCATGTGGAAATACCTGTGCAAGTCACTACTTACATCCAAAAGCGATCAGCTCCGCAGGGCTTATGACATATTGGATGCCGTCACTAAGAAAATAGAAGATACTGAAGGCGGTTACGGGGATACTAAGTTGGCAGATATGTACGTGAAATATACCGCCGCTGTAAAAAATCTGGAAACCGAAACCTCAGCCGGGCAGATGTATGAAACCGGCATCCCTTTTATTCGCTTCGTTTCAAAAGACAATAACGAGCTGGCAAAGGAGATTACAAACTATTTCGATGCTTTTATCATGCAGGAGTTAAACCGTAAGTTTTGAAAGAGCAGCTCACTAAAAAACAATGGGCCGAAATATGGCTGGAATTTAAGGAAAGCATCCTTAACTCAGCTACCGTGGATACCAGCGAAACGTCTGATCAAAAGAAAGCACGTATCACCAGGCTCGAAAAGCACCCCGAAGAGTGGTTTAAATACTACTTTGGCGAGGATTCCTCATCCGAGCCTGCGGCCTTCCATAAAGCAGCCACAAGGCGCATTATCAATAATCCTGAATGGTATGAGGTACGCCACTGGGCGCGCTCATTTGCTAAGTCTACCCGCTCCATGATGGAAGACCTTTTTTTAATGCTCGTGGGCCATCCCGTTGTCATAAATGGCAAACCCGCCCGTGAAAAGAAGCGGTTCAAGATCATCATATCCTCTAGTTACGATGCGGCTGAAAAACTATTTATGCCGTACATGATACACCTGGAGACCAATCCACGCATCATAAATGACTATGGCACCCAGGAGAAAGTAGGCGCATGGAAGTCAGGAGATATAGCAAGCCGCTCCGGTTTCTACATCAAAGCGTTTGGCTCCGGCGTTATACGTGGTACTAAGAAAAGAAACATTCGCCCGGACATCATTGAGTTTGATGATCTGGATACGGATGAGGATTGCCTTAATGCCGATATCATCACCAAGACATGGAACTTTGTAACCCGCGCCGCAATACCTACACGCGATATATCAAAGCACACCATCGTCCGTTGGAATGGCAACGTCATAGCCGAGGATTGCTGCGTAGTCAGGGCGGAGGAGTTCGCAGATCATGTAGATACCATCAATATAGACGTGGATGGTGTACCATCTTGGCCGGAGCGCGATACCCCTGAATCTATTAAGCGCTACCTCAGCACACTGCCATGGTCATCGCAGCAAACGGAGTGCTATAATAACCCATACACAGACGGCAAGGCGTTCAAAAAAGTAAAATGGGGCAAAGTACCGCCGCTGCATAAATTCCCATGGCTGGTACAGTACGGCGATCCTGCCACATCAAATAAGGATACCGGCAAAGGCAATAGTAAATCGTCATATAAAGCGGTCGTATTAGTCGGGATGCTGGATCAGAACTACTATGTTATAAAGGCACATGTCAATCAAATGACAAATGCCAATTTCATAGAGTGCTTTTACAACATAGAAAAGTTTGTCAACCATCGCGCGCAATTGTTCAGCTATATAGAGAACAACAGCCTCCAAGACCCTTTTTATGATCAGGTATTCCGTGACTTATTCTATAAAAAAGCGCTGGAATACAATGTCATGGTATCCATTATTCCAGATAAACGCGTCAAGCCGGACAAGTATACCCGTATAGAGGGGACGCTAGAACCGCCTAATAGGCTCGGTAATTTGATTTTTAATGAAGCCGAACAGGACGATGAAAGCATGAAACTATTAGTCACTCAGCTAAAATCAGTCTCTCCCCGCTCTAAAACAATGGATGGCCCTGATGCCTTAGAAGGCGCTGTATGGATAACCAATACCCGGCAGGCATACGCAGGAGGTATAGAATTATTTGATCGCCCTACAAACAATAAACGCTTTTAAAATGTATGAAAAAATTGAAAAAGCCAAATGCGGCAATCAGGTTGTTATCTATCCATGGGATATGGATCAGCTCGAAGACCCTGCATCACCCCTCACTGTTGCAGACCTCATTAGCCTCTGTACCTCATTCAACTTACCCTATGCATTTAACGAAACCCCACCATCATTCACAATCAATCCAGCAGTAGCATAACATGGCAGTATACGCACCAATTATCGCACCCGCAGACCTTTACACCCAGCAATACGCCGAGGTTACAGCTATAATTACCCGTGGTGACAATACTATACCCACAAAGGCCATTAACAGCGCCATTTCAGAAATGAAGATGTACCTGTCTAAGTTCGATACCGTACAGTTATTCGGCTCTGTAAGTCTTAATGTAATGGCTACCGTTTATGATGAGTTTCTTAATGACCTATGCAAATCCATAAGTATATGGCACCTATTCCGTTTGGCTAATCCAAACGTAGATACCGAGTTGGCCTATACCTGGTATAAAGACGCTATAAAAACCCTGGAGAAAATACAAAAAGGCATTATGATGCCCGAACAAGGTACATGGCCATACAAGGACACTACTGGCGAAACCGCTCCGCAGGGCGATGCTATTTATTCAAATTCAAACCCACGCCGCAGGGAACATTTTTAATCATCAGCCAATTAGCTAATCAATGACAGAGAATAGTGTAGAGATAAAGGCCACGGATTTTGATCAGCATGATGGTCAGGAAACCCAATACAGCCACAAGCCGTTAGACCCAAAAGAACTGAAGCTCGTCATTAATGAGACCATTGTTCGGCAGGTCGTACGCATACCGCTTGATATTCAAAGATGGCGCGCCGCACATATTAATGCCGAAAGCCGCTATTTCCCTAACCGTATATGGCTTTATGATCTCTATGATGATTGTCTCCTGGATGGGCACCTTACAGGAATTATCGGTAAGCGCTGGGATACTGTCCTTAATAAAAAAATAGAGTTCAAGCGTAATGGCAAACCGGACGACTCATTTAAAACGCTCATAAAAAGCGTCGCATTT
>Ga0302140_10011059_pt1 | contig 11123 bp, 11 predicted proteins | sample I_Bog_E1_1_FD_202095 | JGI IMG/M metagenome (GOLD analysis project Ga0302140, IMG submission 202095) | Peat permafrost microbial communities from Stordalen Mire near Abisko, Sweden - I_Bog_E1_1 | ecosystem: Environmental > Terrestrial > Soil > Wetlands > Peat | place: Sweden: Abisko, Stordalen...
GCAGCTATTTGCTCCAAAGGCTTTCACGCATGATGAACGAAGCTCACAGGATTGGCAGTCCATGGAATCGTAGAACAACCGCTTCACGAGTCCTGGCTTATCAACCATTTCAAGGTAGGTATCCACCATACCAAGCAACATCTGGAAGTGCTTTTCATTCCGGGAAGTGCTGGCTGGATAGCTTGCGTCAAGGTAGTGCAGAGCCATGTCCAGGTCTTTCCGGTCGATGTCAAACAGGTTCACAAGCACATGCTCGTATAGCGTCAACTGCGGGGAACCATCTGCGGCTTCCTGATGCTCTTCGGGCTGGTGCGCCTTGCCGCTCTTGTAGTCGGCTAGAACCCAACGACCGCCGAACTCAGGCTTCAGCTTGCCGAAAACGTCCATGAACCCAAGGAAACGAACTTCCTGACCCTTTGGTGTGAAAGTCACAAAGTCGAACTTCTGTTCAACGTAAAGGCTTTCAAAGTGATCGCGGGGAATGAACATGCGGCTCTTTGAGTAACGCTTGATGAGGGTCTGAACCCGATCCACCATCTCTGCCACACCACCACCAGGAAGCTTGATGTCGCCCAGCGTGACGTTCTGAAGCTTCTCCTGCATGGCTTCAAGCCCTGATTCCTTGACCAGATTCTTGTAAACCGTAGTCATGCGCGGGGCAGTGTACTTCTCGCCTTCGGGGCATTCCTTGGTGGGCTTCTTCCTGAATTCACCCTTCTCAAAACGGACGATGATCTCCCGTTCCTTGGCGGCGACTTCAAGGGCAAGCTCAAAAGCCTTCTCGACTTTATGCTTGATGAAGACTTCCTTGAGTGCCTTCATGGCACCTTCAACTGGACTGTCAACCTCACCCTTGTAGTAGGCTTCCAAGCCTTGGTGGATGGTTCCACCTACCGTGAAGTGTGGTGCCTGATAATCCGCCTTGGCTCCCAGGTTATAGCGCAGGAATGCCATTGCTTGGCATTTTGCCCAAGTGCCGAGGCGGGAAATGCTGATCGGTTTCAAGTCGGGTCGTGTAGCTCCTTCAAGAGCCTTCGCCGGGCTGTTGCAAACTGCTGTCAAGAGGTTTCTCCATTTTCTCTTTTTCCAGCAATGCCAGCCGTTTATTTCGTGCGTACTGCGTATAGTAGTTTGGGTTCTCAACCCTGTAAACGCACATCCGTGATTCCGACATTCGTTTACATTCTTCTTCTGACCGCTTTCTACCAAGGGTAAGGGTTCGCAAGCGCTCTGCTTCTTCAGGTGAGCGTTTCTTCCCTTTTTGAACTGCCGAAATTCGCTCCTTGGTTTCTTTTGTGTGCTTTCGCCCAGTAGCGGCTTTACTCAGCTTTTGTCTTGTCTCAAGGGAAGGTGAACGCCCTTTGAATGGCTCAAAAGCGTCCAGAATATTCAACCCAGTTGGGTATTTTGAATGCAAGGAATCAATGTAACTCTGTTCTTTTTGGGTCAACTGTGATTCCTCACAGCGCTCCACAAGATAGAACCTTAACCCTTCGATCCCTTCAATGGTGTAAATCTTCTGTAGAAAATAATTGCGATGCCTACCGGTTTTTAGATATGACTTGTGATCCCGAAGCCTTGTATGTATATCTTTACTCTGTCCAATATAAAGCTGCCCACTAGCAATGTGTTCAATACAGTAAATGCCCGACACATCCTTTAGCTCAAGGTTATTAACATCTGCCTCTGATATCTCGATGAAGTCTTGAATGCTATTCTCCATTGCTCAACTAATCCTGTTAGCAGCGCATGGAGCTTTTCTTGTGGATAATCATCCATATCCTTGTATGGCGCTGGAAGATTGAATACCGCAACATTGAGGAATGGTCCTGCGTGGCGGTACACATCTTTGACAAGGCGAAGCCCTGCTTCGTCCTGATCAGGAATTACAATAACTAAATCCCAGTTACCAATTAAACTCTGTGCTTGAGCGGCACTGAATCGATTGGTCTGTGACGCGATCACAGGGAAGCCTTCATCGGAGGGTTTAATGGGGTCTAAGCTCCCCTCTACCATAAATACCACCCGTAGCCCGTCAATCTCTAAAGGACGGGCAAGCGCTTGTTGGGCACCGAAGATGAAACGCCCTTTTTCGCTATTTGGTGACTGCCAGATATATTTTGGCATTGTAGGGTCGAAGGTTCGTTCCATCATACCAACAAACGAGCCATCACCAAGCGTAACTGGGATGATGGCTCGATTGTCAATAGAACGAAACGTCAATCCGAATTCGCGGGTAATTCTTTCACTATAACCGCGACCCTTCCAATACTCATGGTGAGGATACATCTCCACTAGACGCTTCCATGCTGAATTATCGTAGAGACAAACAGGGGGAAGTTCTGATACCTGAAGATCAAAGGCATCTTTCTCATAGTCGGGAACAAGAAGATCGTTGCGCCCTAGAAGCTGGGCAATCCATATAGTTCCGGCTTCAACACTGGTGTGATGAATCTTCGCACATAGCCACTCTAGCATCGATCCAGATACACAGGAGCCAGTGAAGCAGGTTGTGCGCCAAACCCCAAGGGGGTCTAGCCAAGCCGCAAAACCTAAACCATTGTCTCCTGCGTGAACCGGACACGCGCAGCGGACTGAATTAGACCGAATGTGGACTTTATTCGCACCAAGGTTTCGTAGAATCTCTGATACTTCTTCGCTGGAATAGTAGTTCATCCGAAATCCTAAATCCTAAACCATGACCGAGCAGCTAAAAAGAAAAGTAGGTAGAGGAGTATTTGTAGTGTCCTTCTCCCAGGAATTCCAACGGGGCAGGGGAGCGTTGACCGCAACCACTTTCACGCATTGCGGACAAGTGGTATAGCTCACGTTCCTAGTGGGTCCAATCGCCCATGTGCGGTTGCACTTTTTGCAAATGTGAGTGGTCACACAGCCACCTAGTAAGAGGGTTCCTGGCTGGGGTCCACGGCTGGCATCTCCTGCTCTACATCGGGTCCACAGCTTGTGGTAGGCTCCAGGAAGCACCGGGAACCATCGAACCCCATCAGGACATAGTTCAACCCGTCAAACGTGGCGTGGTTACGGGCTTTGGTGCAGATCAGACGCCGGTTGAATTTGGAGTATACCTTGGTTCCCTGTGCATCAACATCCATGTGCTTGGTAAGGATGTAAACATCATCGCTATTGTCGGCAATGAGTTTGCTAAGACCAATGCTCGTATGATCCGGGTGAAGTTCCTTTTCTTTTGTGATGTTCCTGGCACTACCGCCCCGGTTAAGCTGGCAAGTCGGGAAGAAGGCGATGCCCTCACCCTCATACTTCTGCGCCATGGACTTCATCTTCTGTGCGAAGAAGCCAACCTCAATGTAGCTATCGTTGCCGTTCTGCATCTTGATTCCGTCCACGATGATGATCTTGTGGGGGAACTGGGCTACAGGGTACTTGCGCAGGAAGCGGCGGATGATCGGCTCCATCCTTTCGATGGTCATGTCAAGCACCTGTCGCCAGATCAGGGGCGTCTTGTCCATGATGGCGATTGCCTTCTTCATATCGCCGTAGTCGGGACTTGCGGGGCTGAACGCATAGCCGTTGAAGATGTTCTTCAGACGCACGCCGCTGAGATTTGCCAGGGTTCGGTTGCGGAATTCCTTCTTGCTCAACTCGTTATCCAGCACGAGGGTAGGGATGCCCTGCTGATGTGTGAAATGTCGCACAAGCAGTGATACCCACTGGCTCTTGCCGATGTTGGTTTCACCAGCCAGGGTGTTCATGGAGCCGTGCGTTACCTGATCGCCCAGGATGCGCCGAAGATGCTCATTGAGAACCGGAATGCCGTTGGCGGTAAACTCACCGGCAAAATACATCGCGGTCTGCTTGTCGAGCCATGCCGAATTCAGTTCATCGGTATCCATGGTTTCGTTTTCTTTGACGAAATCGCCGCCCGAAAGATGCGTGTCAATGATGTCCATGACTTCTTTGGGGTCATTGATTTCGGTATTCTTGATGGCATCCAGCGCCATTTCAGCACGCGCCTTGGTTTCCCGAATACTGAAGCGCCGATGAAGCTCACTCTGGTGCAGCTTGAAGTTCATGAAGTCCGGCTTTGCCGCCAGATTCTCGATGAACTGGTAGCCACCATGCTTCTGCACGATCTCAGCAAAAGCATCGCTGTGATCAAAGAAGGTGCGGAGGGTGCTGACGTTTACCGTATTCCCTTCATTCTTGAGATCAATAACGGTGGAGTAAACCACTCGCATTGATTCATCTTCAAAGGCGGCAACCGGAAGATCAACCTCTTCCAACATATCCACATTGGTTAGAATGCACGCAACGATATTCCGCTCATGCGCCTTGGATACGATTGAATACTTTCCTGCTTCAGACATTTGCACCATTCCTGACATACTGCGCACCCGCAACGCCAACTTGTTTCAACTGCTTAAACGTCACCTTCTCGAATGCTTGAATGGCGCGGGAAACCGATTCCAGCCGTTCCGAGATGACACAAATGATCAGACGATTGGAGATTTTCTCCTTGCTCATGCCCCGCATATGCTCTTGCTTCTCTTTGAGATCATCTCGTTCAACGCAAAGCTCTGCGTAAGAAAGATCGTCGATGCTGGGGATTCCGTTATCACTCATGGTGTGACTCCTTTGATTATCAATTACCACCGTCCCTTCCTTGAACTTGGCGCACCGGTAGGCATTCGATAGCCTGTCGATGACTTGGCGCTGCTCCTTCTCTAGCAGTTCAATCCAGGGTTCAACCATCGAAGAGCGACCCTCCCAAGGCTTCCTGGCGCGGATTAACCGGTCCTCAATTTCCGAGGCGGAAAGCATGTCAAGCCCTGGGGTCAAAGCCTCAAAGTATTCCTTGGATGGATGTATCGTTCCTGGCGTCATTTTTCTGCTATATCGAGCAATCCATCAAAGATGAGAGGAATTTTGGCGTGAAGCTGCTTGAAGTATTCTGTGCTGACTACGCGCATATCGGGATGGGCTGTCGGGGGAAGACGAAGCCCGAAGAAATTGCGAAGGCTGCGCAGGTTTTTCGTCACAACGAATTCCGTCTTCAAGCCGTTGGGCAGGATGTCCCTGGCTTCCTGAGGGGTGAGCCGGTATTCGCCTTCCTTGTCCACCCACTCACAGTAGGTTCTCAGGCTCCTATTCTGCTGCTCATACCACTCCCGCTTGAACCAATCCGGCTTGTCGTTGATCCAGGCTGGATAGATGATGGTTCCGGCTTTCTTCTTGTAGTTGACATAGCGAGTGCTTTCCTGGGTATACGCCGCAATGCGGTGCCTGACCCATTCATGCGATACGCCCCGGTTGGTCGTGATAAGGGTTGTGAGATTCACATGCTCAAGGGTTGACTCATGCCCGTTTTTCAGGATGAGATTCACCAGCCGCTCATGCGAGTTTTCGGTAATGGAATCTTCGCTTTTATACGCAACCCGGATGATGCGTTCAAGCTTCTTGAGGATGCGGATACCGTCAACATCTTCGCCAAGGAAGCCCATATCCACGAAGGGGAGAACAACGTCCGTATCCCCATCGAAGATACCGTGCTTGGTATCGTTGAACAGAGCGGTCCTAAGGTCTTCCAGATGAACAAGCATCTTAGTTCTCCAAGTTGGGGTCTTTTTCAGCCTGTTCTTCAACTTCTGCTTCGATAGCAGCGTGAACTTCGGCTTCCGATTTCTCTTCCACTTCCGCGACAGCCGGGAAGGCGTTGCTATACAGTTCCCCGATCTTGGGATGGTTCTTCAGGTCTTCCCGATGCACTTCCAGCCAATCCTTGCACTTCTGGTCATCCCGGCGCATTACGTCCAGGAACAAGGCGGTTGCGCAGATATCCACGCTCTGCTGGCTGAAGCCGAAGCGCTTACCATCATCGGTGTATTCCTTCTCCAGCTTGTTCATCCAAGCGTTGAAGAGGGTAGGGGCTTCTGGACCGCTCCAGGCTGTGACAAGGGCATCCAGACACACGCCGTTGCCGCGATTCAGGATGTGGTCCTTCAACTCAATGTAGCCAGCTTCCACACGCCGCTTGGCACTGTCACGCCGAGCAAGGGGAATCGTGTCATGCTTGATGGTTTCCTGATCAAGCTTGCCCTCAAACGCTGGCATCCATGGCTTGAGCCATTCAACTGCTTCCCGGAGTCCAACCTTCACCGGCTGGCGAAGATGATCCGTCTGCTCTTTGTCGAAGCGGTCGTTGACGATTTTGCGCCACATACGAGCCGGGGCAGTGACACCACCACGTTCCATCGCAAGCTCTACTTCTTCCCAAGCGGCGGCGAAGTGCGGACCCTTCTTCTCCTTCAGCATCTCATCAACATCATCCAGAAAGCGCCCCTTGTGGTTATCTGCCACTTCGGCTGCAATCGCCTTAATGGTGGTCTGCACTTCCGGGTCAAGATCGGTGTATTCCTTAGCAATCGTTTTCGATACGTGGGTCAACATCGAAGGGACGAATTCGCCAGGATGACGCCCTGCGCTCAAGGTTTTGGCAATCCCTGGCTCGATGACCTTTCGCCACTCCTTGAGCCTTCCAAGCTCCTTGGCGTCCACTGCTGCATTGATCATCAACTGAAGGACGGGAGCTTCTGCGCCAGCCTGAAGGAGTGCGGTCAACTGTATACGAAGGAACTCAAAGCTCTGAGGAAGATCGTTCACATACGTTGCATCCGTGGGCTTGGGTGCTGGGGCTGCTTCCTTGGGTGTGTCGTTCACGCTTTCCTTGACCGGGGCGGCTTCCTTCTCCTTCACCAAAGACTTCTCAGGATCATAGACAGCGCTTGGCGTGCCCAGTTCCTTTACGGGAGTAGCCATCTCTTCCAGCGCAGCCTTCTCGTGTTCGGGAATCCCGGTCACATCACAGGTCAACCCGTCTGTCTGGTCTTCGGAACTTCTGAAGTAACAGCTTGATTCAGGGTGATACCAAAGCCGCTCCTTGGCGGGTGCAGGGATGGGTGTTGGCTGCTCTGGAAGGGGGTCAGGAGCCTTGGAAGGTTCCGGGGTAGGGGAAGTTACCGGCTCCGACTTCGGGGCTTCCTGGGGCTTCCTGATGAAGTCAATTCCGATGGATGAGAACGATCCATCCAAACCCTTGAGCATGACCTCCAATACCAACTGGAACTGCTGGACATCGCGGTTGCTTGTGCTTTTGGGAAGGAAGATCCGATCCTGAATCATCACCCCCACACGATCATTCAATAGAGCCTTGACGTTAAAGGGAGTGCCTTTAAGCGCCTTCTCCAAGTTGTCCATCTGCGAATCATTCATCTTCTGTTTCCTCTCCGAACGTTATTTCGTACCACTCTTTGAATTGCTTCCCGCGCTCCGCAGGGTTCTTGATGTTGGCGATGGTTTCCAATTCCAAATCAAGGTTGTCCAAGTACTCTTCTTGAAACGCTGAAATGGAAACCCACTTGGCAAGATCCCCTGCCAAGCCAATGCCCCATTGCATAATGAAGGCGTATTCATCGCCCTTCAGGTTGATTGGCGTTCCATTCTTGGCAAGCTCGTAAATGCGTGCCAAGCCTTTTGAATTCTCGTTGATGAACTGCATTGCGCGTTCCGGCACGTTTGAGCCATGCCCTTCAAACACACTGCTTCCATTTGAGATGATAGAATCAGGGATCAATTTTTCATTAATCAAACAGCGCCACGGTTTCCCAGGAGTCGAACTAACAACTTCCTGCTGGACCGTTGGCGCTGTCTTGGCTTGCCTTGGTTTCTTTGGTGGCTCTGCGGACCCTTGCCCAGTGATCATATAGACTCTCCTGGGGATTCTTACCACCCTACCTTAGAGGGTGATGTTCACTGGCTTCCGGGTGTGATTGCTCACATCCTGGTTGTAAGTGGCAAGGCTTTTCTCGTAATCCGCTGCGGTCATGGCAGGTTTCTTTTCTACCCACGGCGACTTTACCTGGGGAAGACGCTCTGCGTGTTCCTCCGTAGTTCCGTGAATCTCAGCATTAACAACTGAAGGGCGAACAAGACCATGCGACCACAAACGCATTTTTGCGTTCATGAAAACAGCCTCCACCAGCAGCTTTCCGGCAAGGTGCCTACTATGGCTGTAGGTTCCATTGATGGCTTTCATCACAGCTTCAAGTTCCCATGTGTAAACAAACATGAGATGAAGTTTTTCGCTATCATCATGCACAAGCACAAACACTTCATTATCATGATTCCACTGCCAGCGAGCCGCAATTAGCCACTGCCCCACCATTCCTTGATCTACTTTCCCTGGCTTCAACCCACGAACAAGGGTTGATTTTTTCTTACCCAACGAGACTGGCATCTATGTCCTCATACAACGTTGCCAGAATATCCAGCAATTGAAGTTGAACCTTTGCGTCTACTGCATGGAAATTTCCATTTGGGTGTGCGATCTCCTTGTGAAAGTCTTCGCACAACGTAATCATGAACCGTGGGTTGTTGAACAACTCTGGATGGGTTTTTATAGGGAAGACATGATGAACCTGGAGGCGTCCACCAATCTCATTGCAGTGGCGACAACGGAAGCCATCTCTAACAGACATCACCCACTTCTTTGTTGGTTCACATTCTGTGTGTCTACGGTCGTTCTCTGTAGTCAATGGGATGCTGGGGTCTTTCCCTTTCGCAATTCGAGCCTTAATTGCCTGTTTAGCAGCGTTTCGTTTTCCGTTTTTTGACCGCTGTTCAAATGCTAGGCAACCGCATGAACGGGTATATCCCCCGCGAAGACTTGGACCTCTTGTTTCAAATACCCTTCCGCAATAACACCTTGCCACCACCCACCAGGATCTTCCAGGTCTACCAATGTTTGGTTTTCGTGTCACTGAAAGCACAACAATACTTCCCCACTCAAACACAAAAACATCCCCAACTCTATAATCAGTAGAATTAGCTGGGGATGTAAAAGTATCATTGCTACCCACGCTTTACACCAAGGTAAATCCGTGAACCGCAATGGGTCTTACTAGGTTCCAGTTGTCATTGGCAATTAGCGTTTCAAATGTTGACATCCTGTAAACACAATTGTGCAACACTGGGTTGGGGTTGTTCTGAAGCCATGCTTTACGCGCAGCAACGTAAGCCTTAACCCAATCCTTTTCAGTAAGGCGCGGGGTAGTCGTTCCTAGCCCTTGAGAGCCGTAGAAATGCCCATGAACGATGCCATCAAGCACCAGTGCGAGGGTCAGAGGCAGAGTGTACTTGCGCCCATTACAAAAGTTCTGCGCAGGGGTGACAAACTGCTCACCGAAAAACTCATACTGCACGGTCTGCATGAGGGTTTCCGTTGCCGCTGAAGCGAACTGCGCCTTAATGGCGGGGTCCGTGTTTTCCGCTGGATTCTTGGCAACGACTCCCGCAATCTCAGCAGCGGAAATCAGTGTGCCACCAGCAGCAGCGTAAGCCTGAAGCAGCTTGCCGAGGTTGCCGCTTGCCATGGAAGCCATGAACAAGCCGCCGCTGATTTCGCCCGAGTCACCAGGGATCACGACAAGCTTACCGAACTGGGCTGGCTTACCGTTTTCAAAGGTGCCCACGATGTCAATCGCGGTCTTCTGTGCAGCCGTGACAGTCATTAAGCCTCCTTGGGTGCTTCCACAGATTCAGCAGCTACAGGAGCCACCGCAGGTTCAGCAGCCGGGGCTTCTTCCTTCACAGGCTCCGCTTCCACAACCTTTGCAGCCTTGGCGTTCTTGCGGGGCGGCTTTACCGGGTTGGGGAACGGGTTGGGGCTGTTGGGGGAAGCGGTTTCCTCATCGGAACCGTCATCTTCCGGCATCTCAGCAGGACCGCCCTTGCCGGGAGGAACACCGTGCGCGTTGGGGCGACCGGACTCATCCAGGTCCGCATCGTGGAAAACCTCAGGGGTCTTCTGCGCGGGATTGAGAACGGGTTTGTTGCACACCGGGCAAACTCCAAATACCTTCACGCCGCAGCAGAAGGCGCTATTCGCGTGTTCGGGGGTAGTGATCGTTTGGCTCATGCCAACTCCTTTGTTGGGTGCATTACCACCCATGGTTAATTGAGGTCAGACCTCGTGCGGATGTAAACTGGGAAACGGGGCTTCCCGTCATCGGAAAGATTCTGGTATTTAACCTCGATCTTCAAACCGATCCAGCCATCCATAACGTCACGATCCGTGTCAACGAAACCCGAACCGCATTTGAACTTCACGCCGGTTTTCAAATCCTGACAAAGCAGCTTGCCCATTTTGGCTTTATACTTGCTTGTCTTTGCCCCGAATTCCCAACCGAGGACTACAGCATCCATGCTGAGAAAGTCCTTGAGCTTCATGATCCCGTATGACCGCTTCCGGCAGTAGGGAATGTTGCCCTGGATCATGGTTCCTTCAAAGCCTTCAGCCGTGAAATGCTTGTGCCACTGCTCAAGCGCGTCTGAATTGTAAATCAGGTGGTGATGGACAAGTTGGATGGGCGTCTTGATATCCTGCGCCTTCGCCCTGGCAATGATGTTGCCCAGCTTTGAGAACCGCTCTTCAGCAAGCATTTTGGGATCTTCCCAATCCGACAATTCCACCCGATCAAACAGGTTGTAGAACACTTCCTCATGCAGTTCATGAAGGGTGTTCTCCCGCTTGCAAATGGAAACCGTGGTCTGGAAACCCAGCGTGGGGTGCATCAACTCGCCATCATAGACGCCGTAAGGAAGGGCGCGTAATGCCTTCAGGATGTGCGGAACGCCTGTGATCGGGTTGCCCTCGCGGGACCAAAGCACACACCCCTTCTGATCGTTGATTCCCACTGCACGCATACCGTCAAGCTTTGAGCTGACATAGGCTGGGAATGGAAGCCGCCCTGTTTCATACTCATGTGCAAGCTGCACCCCGAAAGTCGGAATTAGACTTGGGAAGATGGCATTGATACGTTTAGCTTCCATACCAATTGAAAGTCGCTGGGCGAAAATAGCCTGGACCAGCTTACGGTAAATGCGGGGATAGCGAGTAATGTGATCTCTCACAATAACAGCAGCAGCCCCGCCCCGAAGAGTTCGGTTTGCAAGCTGGTGGCAAATACAGAGGAAATCCAAGGGCTTCACAGAACCAAAAGGAAGACCTTCTACCAAATCGTCATAAGCAACTACTCCCACACCAAACGTCACGGTTGGTGCGAACGCGAAGTAAAGAATGTCACGAA
>Ga0302140_10011060_pt1 | contig 11123 bp, 9 predicted proteins | sample I_Bog_E1_1_FD_202095 | JGI IMG/M metagenome (GOLD analysis project Ga0302140, IMG submission 202095) | Peat permafrost microbial communities from Stordalen Mire near Abisko, Sweden - I_Bog_E1_1 | ecosystem: Environmental > Terrestrial > Soil > Wetlands > Peat | place: Sweden: Abisko, Stordalen...
TTTTTTTATTTTTATATATTTTTTTCATTTTTTATTTAAGAACATTTCTCATAAAAAATGAAAACATAAAACATAATGTTTTAATAAAATAAATGAATCCCCAAAACAATAATAACAATTCAAATAGCAAAAACGAGCAAAAAACAACCAGCCGAACATTGGACATAAAACCAAAAAGTTTTACTGTTTCAAAACAAGAAAAAAAAGCAAACCCACCTGCAAAAGTTCCTCCAATTAAGAAAAAAATAATAAAATTCCATTTTGCAAATCCTTTTGAATATAAGATGTTTAAAAATCTAGTATTTTAGAAGTATAATAAAAAATATTTTAAAAGAATCGCAATGAATGATAATGACACCAATTTTTTTAAGATAAAGCTTGAACTGTTCCTGAAAATGATTAAGGAAAAAAATGAAAACCAAAATGTTAATCAGAAATTGGAAGAAATGTTAGATCATTCGAATTAAAAGTTATAAATTTTTTCAAAAATTATAGGCCTCCACAACCTCAAAAGAACAAAAAAATAAATCCTTCTAGCCTTTTAGTTATCGGAATTAAAGCCATCTTTAGAAAGATAATGAAAAATGAAATCGCATTAATTGTTCTGTTTTATGATAAAGAGTATGACAAAAACATTTTGAAATTGAAACAAATACATTTTTTAGAAAATTTGAGTTTTTTGAAAAACTTTTGTATTTGGCTCAAAAAAACCAAGTGAAAATCATCATTCTTCACGAAATCTATAAGTATTATGCTCTAATAAATTTTAATTATTGTTTTGTTTCTCCTTTAATTAAAGATCTGGTTTCATAAAAATGATAGGCGTCAAAACTTTAAATGCCTTGGGCATAATTAATAATGCAAAATATGAAAAAGACATTGATGATTTAAGTTCTTACAGTTTAAAAAGCAGTGTTGATCTGGCATGGATGGTGAATGGTATTTAATATATTCATATTTAAACTATCTATTGCTCATAATAAAATGATAATAGTTGATGAATACAAACCTTTAGTCATCGAAAAAAAGGAGACCGAAAAAAATGAAGAAAAATAAAAAATATATAATTTTGCCAAAAAATCACATTTAAACACAATTTTTTTATTTGCAAAATTTAATGAATTTCATGTTTTTATTCATTTTATTCATTTTCGAATTTAAATTAAAAATAAACCATTTTCGAAAAAAACCGAAATTTCCAAAAATGGGCCAAAACGAAAGTTCAAACGGTTGCCCAAATTCATTGTTTTTAATTATCCTCATCTTATATTCCAGCTTCCAATCTTGCCTTTGAAAACAACAGAGTGGCTCCAACAAAAAGTCATCTATAAAAATAATATTTATTGCTATTTTACCAATAGTTTATTAAACATTTTAGATGATATCAAGGGTAAAGATCCCAGAATCCATAGTAACGTCCCTCCAAATTCCTCTTTCAATTATATTCAAGTAAAAAACTATAAATTATACAAAAATTAAAACCAAACTAATGACTAATAAAAAGAAAGATAGCCCAAAATATGACACCAACTTAACAATCCTGAAAAACAATATGACCGAAAACAAGCCCAAATTTCTTCCTGATAAAAAGACAGAATACCAAAATTCAAATCGAGAAAATGGCGTTTATTTTGTATTTTTTTCAACCATTTCAAAAACTATATATAAATTATATTTTTTACAAAAAAGGAAAAACAAAATGCTTCTACTAAAGATTTCGTCAGAGAATCTCTTTTCGCAATTCAAAATTCATTAAATTCCCAGATTCAACCATCAATTGCAGGCAATAAAATCTTCAAATTTGGGTCGAAAGAAAACCTCTTGACTCAAAAACCTAATGAAAATTCAGTTAAAAACATAATTGAAAAACCAAGGCCCCCAAATAATTTGATAACAGTGAATAAGGAAATCGATTCCTTATCAACGCGTAACAGAGTGAAAATTTTCGATGATTGCAAAAAACATGTCATTCAACAGGGGAGCCACCATTTGAAATTCAATACTGGTGATTTGGAGCCTAATTTTGAAGAAGTTTTTGATGAAGAGGAAGTGACTTTTACTAAAAAGGAAGAAAAGAAGATGTTAACAAGAAAGGGTGATTTGAATGAAAAGTTAGCACTTTTAAAAGAGAAATATGGCAAAAATAGAAGTGTAAATAATGAAAAGAGAAATAAGCAGGATGAAGAAAAACCTTTGATGAGAGAAAATAAAATGAATTTCTTAAATAAAGAAGTTGTGAAAGAGAAAGGAGAGTCACAAAATAATTATAATCAAAGGATTTTTCAGAACGAAAGGGTAGAGATAAGCCAAAAACCAAAAAAGGAAATTATGCAAAATAAAGGGAGAAAAAAGGGAGAATTCTATAAATTTCGGGAAGAAATGCATAATGAAACTGGGTCTCATGAAGAAATGAACCAAAATGAACAAAATGAAGAAATGGAAGAAAATGAAGAAAATGAAGAAATCGAAGAAAATGAAGAAATTGAAGAAAATGAAGAAAATGAAGAAAATGAAGAAAATGAAGAAAATGAAGAAAATGAAGAAAATGAAGAAAATGAAGAAAATGAAGAAAATGAAGAAAATGAAGAAAATGAAGAAAATGACGATGATAATGAGGAAATGAAAGCAATGGAACAAAATGAAGAAATGGAACAAAATGAAGAAATGGAACAAAATGAAGAAATGGAACAAAATGAAGAAATGGAACAAAATGAAGAAATGGAACAAAAAAAGGAAGTTGAAGAAAATGAAGAATTGGAAGAAAATGAAGAATTGGAAGAAAATGAAGAGGAAGAAAATGAAGAAGGTGATAATCATTATGATCACTCGCAAAAACGAGATGATGAGCCAGAAAAATACAATGAAGATGAAGAAAATGAAGAAGAAAATGAACTAAATGATGGTAATTTCCACTTCTTAACATTAATTCTTAGAAACTATTTAAAAAAGATAATGAAGAAGAGCCTCCAGAAGAAGAAAACGAAGATATTCAAGATATTGATGAAACCACCTTTCACAAGAACCGTTCTAAACAAAATCATGCCAAGCTTTCTTCAAAAACCCAGCTTCTAAACAAAACCCATGAAACAAATTCCAAAATTCTTCAATATTCCCCTTCTAACCATGAGGAACATAGTTTTGACATTGGTGAGCCTGATTATCAAAAGAACAAAAAAACTACCAAAGTCCAACCCACCAAAACAGCGGGCAAAAAAACGCTAAAAAATAAAAAATTGAAAAATGAAATTCTTCAAAAAATTGATCAATTCAAAAAATCAAACCAAAACCACATCCTCAAAAACAATTACATGCGTCACCCAAAATCCAAAGAAATTATAGCGTCTTCCGCAGAGGAAAACCCCTCATATGATGAGTCAGGTTCTCAAAATATGCAAAATCCCTGGAAAAACAAACAAAAAACCAAAAGTTTCAAAAAAAACCATAGTCTTGATCGATTGAACTCTGAATCAAGGAATTCCCATGACTCAAGAACCCCCACACAATACATTTCCAATCCCAACCCTGCCTCATATTATGCCAATGGAAAGGATAAGAATTTATATCATTCTCCAAATAACTCATGGTTCCCTCCTAACCCCCATCTTGACCTATACAAGCCAAATACTTACATCAACCCCCAATATAACATCCCAACACCATATACAAATTTCACAAATTTCCAAACAGTTGTATCACCACCACTGAGCAATTTACAAACCTTGAATTCACCACAAGCCATCCACCCAATGAATTTCCCAATGTTTAGCCCAAATTATATGCCGAACATGCAAAAAATGGGTAACAATTTTAATAATTACCCAATGATGAGTCCCCCACCAGGCAATTATAATTTCATTGGAAGCCCACAATATATAAAACATACAGGATTCATGATGCCTCCTCAACAAAACAATTATAACAGTCCACAATATGTGATGAATAGCCCTCAAATGCCTGCATTCACCCAAGGCCAAATGAACGGGTTTATGGGAAATCAGACCCCAATCATAATAAACAATAATGTGGTGAGTCCGACGAAAAAAATAAACGGCAATGCGAATAATAATAATTATTTCACGACACAAAACAAGGAAACAGCGACATATGTGAAGATAAAAGATGAAATAAAGAAGAAAGATCTATCCAAAAGCATGTCGGAGAATAATTTCGAAACGAAGAAAACAACCACAAACGATGAAATGGCTGAGAATTTGAAAAGTGACAATCGTGAAAATTACATTAATGTTAAAAGCACGGAAAGTTTGAAGGAAAAAGATACCATTCCAAATAATTACAACAGAACAAGTGCCAAACCGCCTTTGAAAAGCTCACAAAATGTGAACAAAACGGATAGAAACGAGAAAAACGAACGGATTTCATGCAAAACAAATGAAAATTTCACCATTTCTGATGATAAAAGCAACCAGAAAACGTTGGCTGAGCTGTTTCTTGAAAAGAAAGGGAAAATGGTTGAGAAATTGAAAAGAAAAGACTCAGAAAAACTCAAGGAAAAGGATATTACAAATAATGAAACTGCATTGAAACGTAGTAAAGAGGACATTTTAAAACAAAGAAAGGAACTTATGTCTAATTTTCGCAAATCTAATAAAAGGAATAGTCCAACTAAATCTTCAGAGAAAAATCGAAATCTAAGACCGATGGGGGTCTCAGAGAACCCTTTTGAAAAGAGCAATGGTAATTTGAAAGAAGATAGGAAAAAAACAGCAGTTTCAATGGAAAAATCTAACGTTTTGCAAAGGCTAGCGATGGGAATTAAACCAAAAGTTGGATTTTTTAAGTTTTTTTATAGAAATGTTGAATTTTTAGATCTCAAAAAAAGAAATGTACGCATTGACGAATAAGAACTATTTTAATTTGGAGGAAAATAAACAAAGAAGGGAAGAAATGCAAAGAAAGGAAAAGAAAAAGGAAGATTTGAAAAGCAGAAAGGAAAAAGTCAAAGAGTTGGATGATGTAAAATAAATTTAATTAAAAAAGCTGAATTTTAACAAATTTTGGATTTTAGAAGGTGAGAAGAAAACTTTTGACTAAAAAATGAAGTCTCAGGATTTGTCTATAATCACATAATAAGAATAAGTCATTTAAAACCATAATATTAAATGAGACATTTGAAAATAAATTTTAATTATAAATAAAATCCATTTACATGAGTCGCAATGGAGCTGAAAGTTCATCAGAAGAAAGAGAAAAAAAACAAAGTTGGCCTTGGATATAATAATATATATACTCTTCCTTAAATTTAATATATATTTTTATGAAAAGAAATCAATTGATTTCATAAAAAATTGGAAATCAAAATTCCATAAAAAATTCAGATTTATGCAAAAAACCAAAAAAATAATTTTTTAAATAGTTCAAAACCCAATATCAAATTTTTGTTTTGTAATAAAAAAAATATCAAAGGTCCAATAAATTGGTCGAGGTCAGGAAAAATACCTTATCATTTTTTTTTTTGTAAAATAAACAAGAAGCATATTAAAATTTTTTCATTCTTCGTTCAAATTTTCGAAAATAAAACAAACATTATTTAAATTTATTGAATTTACGAATTTTTTCTTTGTCTCTGACATAAGTCTGCTTTAAAAACGTCTTCCAGAGAAACGGATAATTTTTTTGGTTTATTTATTCCATCTTTTCTTTGTCAGCATTATTCCAATTTAAAAACGTCTCTCACGGAAACGGATAGTTCTTTTGATTTATTTAGAAAAAAATGTCTTGCTAAACTATCTCTAATCTCGAACCTCATAAAAATGCTCATGAAAGTCATTTTCTTTTTGATTATATTTGTTTTGTTCTCTGACTCAAAACATATATTAAAAAAACTAACCTCCTTAAAATCCATTAACAAAGGTGTTTCATGTCCACAGCCCTTCGTTCTCATTAATTGGGGTTATAACATGCCTCTATATCTAACTAATATCGTTCGAGATTCAAATGGAATAGCCTCATATGCAGATGTTGCTCTTGATCAAACACTTTCAACACATCAACAGTGGTGTTATTTAAATGATCAAAGGATCCAACATATTGAGACAGGTCTTTATTTAGATATTCATGGACCAGGGGAGGTTTGCTGGGCACAAGACTCATGTGAATGGGCGACACAAGTTGATGCCTATGGTTCTGAGGGAACAAGTTGGACTTGGACGAATGCAATTGTTAATAATGGTTATCATATGTTGGAAGCAATGGGTAGAACCCTAACTGGATATAATCAGGGGTATGTGAATATGGGAGTGATTTCTTCAGGTGTTAATGCTTATCAACTTTGGATCTTCCATTAAATGAAGCTATTTTAATTAAAAAACCTTCATTAATATTTATTGTTAAAAAAACCGTTGAAAAGAAATATCCTATTTTTTTTTTCAGAAAGTTTATTGTTGATTAATAAAAATTATTTTTTTTTTCTTTCAGAAATTAGTGTTAGGCTTTTAGTTTAGATTGCTTACTGAAAATATCGATGTGTCCGGAAAACCTCCAAAACTTACAGGTGCATTGGCCATAATCTAATAAAATTTAGAACACAGATCCAAAAAAAGTAAAAAATAAACATTTCTGAGATAAAAGTATTGCAACAGCTCATTTTCCGTGAAGTTTAGTCCTGATGAATTCCTAAATACTTGATAAGCTTGAGCCTAAAATAAACTATTGATTGATAAAAAAAATGGTAAAAAAGAACCTCAGCTTTAACAATAGCAGCATTACCTTCAGAATTGGCCTGGGCGATTATTTGTGAGGCAGTGGTGTTGGCTACTGTGAGCAACTGATTGACCTGCAAATCAGCGTTTGAAGCAATAACACTTATTTGTCCTTGAATAATCTGAATAAAAATTTGCCTCAGAATAAAAAATAAGATTATGCGAGACTTGGACAGTTTGATTTTCTTGTGATGTAATCGTCTGACGTTTTGTCACTTGCTGAGCGATTATTTGTTCTTCATAAGTGGTCGCAAGAAGTATTTCTCTCAGTGAAAACATGGTGAGCTATTGAAAAAAAATCAAAGAAAATGTTAAAAAAATGAAAAGACCTCACAATAGAATTTGCTTTTGAAAATACTGTTGACTCCAGAGCTCATCTGGTCAGAAATCAAAACTCTATTAGTAAAGAAATCGTCATTGTTATAATTCGTAATCACATTTTGAATTGCACTCTATTAAATTCTTTCAATTTCATTCAAATGTTCAAAAAAATCACCTTCGCAGAGGTAATCATATCAGTTTTCTGGTTCTGACTAGGGTACTCAAGGAACAGGTCAAACAGAAATTCATATTTAATTCTATAAGTCAACGCTATTTCTAATTGAATTGCAGACCCTGCTTGTGTTTTCCCACTAATATAAGGGTTGTCACCTTTAAATGATTTGTTTGAAAATGCATTTAAATTAATCAAAATTTATTTTACTTCCTGCTGCATTCGAATAGGTTATATATAGCCAAGTTGATGGATAAGTAATGAAGGTGCCTTGCAGGCCAATGAAATATCTAAAATTTGATTATTTTTAATTTTTTTTTGAAAAAACCTTCCAGGCATGTAGAGGTCGCTGGTGGGAAAGGACATCGTGTATTTGTTCTTGAGAATGGCGACATTGTTAAGAGGTACGATGGAAAATGAGACCCCGAACAATGAAAGCCCCACAATCATCATAATAACGAAACAAATGGAATAACAAACACCACAACTTTTGTTCATATTTGATTGATTTTTAATTTTTCTTTTTTTTTTCGAGAAAATTTGTAAATTAGAAGGTATTTTTTTTTAGATTTATTCAGATCAAGCATAATCTCAGATAATTATTTAAATAAAATGTTTGAAAAAGTTCAAGATGTGGAACTCACGGATGTGAGACAAAACACGAACAATTTGTTCCCTGAAAGTGATAGAACGACAAAGGAAAAAATCGATTTGTACTTCAAAGATCTTTCCTATTCCGTCACCATCAAATACAAAGCCTCACGATGTTCCTTCAAAAAAATTAGTGAACATTTTTCCAAAGAAAAATATTCATTCATTTTTAAATTTCAAGCCAAGGAAAGACAAATCCTGAATAAACTGAGCGGAATTGCAAAAAGTGGCGAGCTTTGTGCTATCATGGGAGCCTCTGGTTTTTAATAAAAATTCTGTTTTTTCTAACTTTGTTTAGGGGCTGGAAAAACCAGTTTGTTGAATATTTTGAGTTGCAGAATACAAAACAAGCCACCAAATACATACATCTCTGGAGAGGTTAGTTTGTTATAAGGAATTAAAAAAAAATAATTTTTAAATAAAACATTCAAGTTTTATGCGAATAACCGCTCCTATACATCATTCGACTACCCAAGATTCGCAGCCTATGTCATGCAAAACGATGTGCTTTTTCCAACATTGACTCCCAAAGGTCTTCTTTATCCTTTTATAATTTCTTAAACATTAAAACAACATAGAATGTTTGCAGTTCGCAGCCAATTTCAAATTAAAAGGTGACTTTATATAAAGTAATTAAAATAAATTAGCAAAATTCAGGCACTCAAGAAAGCAAGAACCAAAGAGTCAAGGAAATCATTTCCGAATTAAGATTGGAAAATTGTCAAAACACATTGGTAATTTTTGTGAAACTTCTGATATTATCATAAAACAAGGTGGGAGGAGATCTGTTAAAAGGGATTTCAGGTGGTGAAAGGAAAAGAACTTCCATTGGTGTTGAATTGATCACAGACCCACCATTGATAATGTTAGATGGTAAAATTTTTTCAATCACTTTAATAAAATTTCAATAATTTTTAAAAAATCTCATAGAACCCACTTCAGGGCTTGACAGTTTCACTGCCTTCGTAATCATCGCCTTATTGAAGAAATATTCCATGTAAATTTAATGAGTATTCTCTAAATTTTCATTTTTTATAGGAAAGGAAAAACCGTCATTTTCACTATCCATCAGCCTGATTCTGATATTTTTTCATTATTTGATAGATTAATGCTTTTGGTAGAAGGGAAATTCATTTACCAAGTAAATAAAATTTGAGATTTGGTTAAGAATTAAAAAAAAATTAGGGCCCTGCATTAAAATCGATTGAATACTTCCAAAGTGTTGGTTTTCCATGTCCGATCCATTCAAATCCATCTGATTTCTACATGCAAATCATGCATCGAGAGTATGATTCCGCCCATTGTAGGCAAAGATTCGATAACTTCTTCGAGAAATATGACAACTTGTTGAAACCTTTGATTGATGAGGAAATAAGTAAAATAGCAAAAATTTGCCTGAAGTTAAAAAATTAAACAGAAAACCATTCCAATGGAGATTTCACCATGAGTACTTATTCCAACAACTTTTTCTATGAACTTGGTGTACTTTCCCAACGAAATACTAAAAACATCTTTAGGAACCCTATTCTGTTGGTTGGGAGATTAATTCAGACTTGTAATTTTTTTCCTATTTTTAATCCATATTTCATTCTTTTTTATAGTGTTTTTGGCTTTCATTTGTGGGTCCATTTACTTCCATTTGGACACAAACCCAAACAACCCTCAAAGCATCACAAATCGTTACGGAGCGTTATTTTTCATCGCCTTGAATCAATTCCAAATGTCGATGCAATCTTCAATTTTAACATGTATGCTAATTAATTTTAAGTATGGTTTTTAATTAATTTTCAAAGTCCCTTCGGAAAGAGCTGTATTCCTTAAGGAGGAAAATAGCAGAATGTATGGAGTTGGATCTTATTTCCTTTCAAAGAATCTGACAGAAACACCTGCTCTCATCTTCATCCCCACAGTGTTTTGTTTGTTGATCTATTGGGCCATTCAGTTCAATGCCACAAGCAATGATAAATTCGCCATTTTTTGTGAGGAGCAATTTTTTTATTTTAAACTTCATTAATTTTCTTTAAAAAGGGTTCGTTTGCATCATTCAATCACTTATTGGAAATGCATTGGGATTGTTGATTGGAAGTATGTTCAGTGATCCGAAAGTCGCTTCTAGTTTTGTGCCTGTAACTAGATTTTCTCCTACTTTATTATTTACTATTTTTAATAGCTTATTTTCGTTCCAATGATCTTGTTTTCAGGTCTTTGAAAAACTCTTCAAATTCCTCATTCTTTATAAAATTGTAGGCCTTTTCAAAAATCAACAGGACTACCCCGTTTGGATTGGATGGATTGAATACATTTCTCCCTACAAATACGCTTTTGAGGCTTTATCAATAAATGAATTTACCGGATTGAATTTCGGAAATACTCTTCAACAGATGGGTACTTCTAATGTTTTTTTCACTTAAAATGAATAATTTTTTGTATTGGAGGCTTTGAACTAGGGATGTGGAACTCCATATACGTTTTGATTGGTTTTTCCTTTGGTTACCGTATCTTATCGTTTTGGTTCCTGAAGAGTCTTGCCAAGAAATTACAATAGAAAGAAAGAAAACAAAAAAAATTGAAATTAACTGAAAAAATAATTTAAATTAACAGAAAAAATAATTTAAATTAGAAAAAAAAATTCAATTAATTAAAAAAAAAACACAAGATTTTTAAAATATAATTTACAAAAAAACTAACTTTAAACTTTATCCGAATTCTTCGAATTATCGGGGTCTTCATTGGCATTGACCATTCTGGTGGATGCCTTCACCTTATAATAATGTCCATCCTTGTTTTTCAAATCTAGCAGAAGCACTTGTTTTATTGGTTTCCTACATAAATAGCATTCAGCTGTCTTTTTAAATATGTCAGTTGCACATGTATAACACATTCCCCCATGTCCACATTCCATAAACACGGAATCTGGCTGGTTTTCAAAACAGATCAAGCAACAATTTATTGATTGATCCATATTGTTGGTTCCACTATTTTTGCGGTTCAATTTGTCAGAATTTTCACCTGTTGTTATTGGGCTTTTAAATCTCGGACTATGAGTGGAATTTGATAGGTTTTTGTGTCCAGGGTCAGAAACGGCAAAATTAATTGCGTTATGACTTTTGGCGCGACGATCTTGATCTGAAATTTGGGAAAGGTCTTGTTTTTTGACAATCACGCTTGAGAGAGGGGATTTGTCATCTTTGGAATTGTTGATGCGGGGTTTTTGGTTGGGATTGAGAACAAACGAATTGCTTTCTGTTTGTAAAGTTCAT
>Ga0302140_10011065_pt1 | contig 11120 bp, 6 predicted proteins | sample I_Bog_E1_1_FD_202095 | JGI IMG/M metagenome (GOLD analysis project Ga0302140, IMG submission 202095) | Peat permafrost microbial communities from Stordalen Mire near Abisko, Sweden - I_Bog_E1_1 | ecosystem: Environmental > Terrestrial > Soil > Wetlands > Peat | place: Sweden: Abisko, Stordalen...
GAATTTTAATTTCAAATAAATATAAAAAATTTTTGATAAAAAAAAATTTGTCTTCATTGAAAAAGAAATGGAATTGGACATATTTCGTGATCAACAAGACGCGATGTGCATCTCAAATAAACAGATTGAATCTCGTTAATGAAAATATAATATTTATGGTTTTGGTCCTTTCGGATGAGTTCGAATAATTCTTAAAAGGAAAAAGCAAGAGCATCTTAGTTTTGATTTCCAACATTTTTGAAATTCTAGATCGATGTCTTCCAAGCATTGAAATATGGCAATAGCCTAAATTTTGATTGGTTGACATGTTCTATCAGCAAGTAATGATTGATGTTTTACCACTAAATGGCGGGCTTTTCAAAAGAACTACTTTATGATAGGAAATTTGCTGAAAACCAGTTTTGATAAACATTGCCCTTTTACAAATTAAAGGGTGGTCAATTCCTTCTTCTCTATCTTGGAAAGTTGAAATATTTTCGATTTGATCCTATGTTAGAAATTTATGGTCTATTTGAAGGCACGGGATTTGGGCAGTCTTTTGGAGACATATACTTGTTTCGAGGAGACAATAGCGAAATTCTATATAGCAGAGATAATTTTGGCTGTGGAATATCTGTATTCCCTTTCCATCATCCATCGAGACCTCAAGCCTGATAATTTGCTATTAGATTCTTCAGAGCATATAAAATTAGCTGATTTTGGATTGAGCGAAGTGGGGTTTCAAATTCTTAACCTTAATGTCTTTTGACATATTTTTTTTTTCCCCCTCAATAATTAAATGATATTTTAAAATTGTTTTCCCTCTCTGATAAACAAGAAGAAAATTAATGAATTGCTAAATTTATCGTTTTTGTGTTCTTTTTTTTAATTACCCAATAATTATATAGTTTTTTTGAACTTTGAATTCATTTTTATTTAAAAATCATATTTCAAAAATAATTTTTGTTAAGATAAAGCCAAATGACCTACTTGAGTCTCTTCCTTTTGCTCTCACTCTTGGTTTGTATCTCACAAGCCTCCAAATTATCTGATATTGAAACATATTTGCGTAAGAAAGCTGATGAACCAAAAATATCAGAGGACCTGTCCTTTGTGGCCTCCAAATTATCTGAAATTGAAAAATATTTGCGTGAGAAAGCTGATGAAGCCAATAAATCAGAGGACCTTTCCTTTGTTGGTCTGACAATTATTGCAGCAGCTTTTGGAAAAGCCGATGTGACATCAGTTGTTCGAAAGGCAGTCGTAAACAACAGCACCTTGCAAATCTTGGTATCCAACAATGTCTTTGGAGATAGTTGGCCTGGCACTCTGAAGACCTTGGTTATTTTTTACAAATTTGGCGATTCCAGAGTTTATACTGCAATTGGTATTGAGGGAGAAACCATAACTCTTGAAGACACTCAATTTTTGGAAACCGAAAGTTTCCCAACTTTACCTGATGATGAAGTGAAAGTAGTTTCTGCAGTTTTTGGAGTGAAAGATGTTAGCGTTAAAACCAGCAAACTCTTGAAGAATGGCAATGGCAAATTGGTGACCCCAGTTGAGGATACAGTGTTCGGAGATGGTATGTATGGAACAGTTAAAAGCTTTGTTCTTTTGTTGCAACAAGGCGACAAATATCAAATGACCATCAGTGAAGAACATAATTCCTTGAACACTTCGTTCTCTCAATAAAATAAAATTCAAATTATAAAGAAAAAGAAAATGAAAATGAAAAAGAAAAATTTAAATTAAAATTAAAAAAAAAAAAGAAGAAGAAGAATTTCCCGAATAAAGCTTAAAGGAAACCATTGATAATGGGAGGAGGACAAGCCTCAAAAATAGAGAAATGGGAAGTGAAACTCACGTTTTTCAATTTGAATTCTGGAAAAAAGCCTTACAAATTTGCAGAAGTTTTTTTTTTTTTTTTTTTTTAATGATCAGCTTATTTAAGGAAAAAATTCAGGAGCCTCCTTCCCACATTGAAAGAAAATTTTCTTTATGAAAAATTAATTTAGCAAAGAATACGACTGGACTTGTCTGAAAAAACGAAGAAAGCTTTCAGAATTTGAGCATAAAATCAATGAAGCTTGTAAACTTTTATTTGGATGATTTTTTTTTGTTATTTCCAAAAATTATGAACAAACTAAAATTTTTATAAAGACAATTTTAGATTACCTAATGCCAAACATCAATGAGAAAAAAAACTTAAATAAGGAAAAAATTTACGTTTTAAAAGAAATGGATATAAAAACATCAAAATCTCGATAATATTTACAAAATAAAGTGGGGAACAAATCAAATGTGTTATAATTAACTATGAATTAGTTTTGTTCTTTTATTTTCATATATCAAATTTTTTTATTTTCTGTTTTATTCTTGAATTTAAATTTTCTTATTCTCTCTTGTAAATATGAGTTCAAGCATTATTTTTTAATGGCAAAAAATTGATATCTGCATTTATTAATTTCTGGGTGACTGTCTGCGGGTGGTTTCATATTATTCCTATATTTTAGGCTGCCTTCCGATCCAAGTTGAATTTCCTTGATTTCAATATCTGTAAATCCGTTTTCGTTAAATAATTGTGTCAGCGATTTAAGGGATTGTAAATATCTAGGTTGAACCCCTTTTGGAATAACTCCCCAAACCGCTTCCTCTCCTATCGCTCCAAGACAGCATCCGATAAGAATTCCTCCTTTTTTGAGCATAGAAGACATTCTTTTAGCCATATTTTCTGTCTGTTCTTTGGATAAGACGTGAAAAACCATTTGGCAAAGCACTGCTTCGAAATTATTTTCCAAACTATCAACCATCCTCTCCGTGCATTCAATAGGCAATGGATAAGGCTGAGCAAAATCTGCAAACAATGTTGTAACTCCATCTAATCGTGTTGACAGATGAGACAAATTATCCATAAAAAATTCACGTCCGGCATTCCAATATCCATCATGAATATCCGCTGCATAAATGTTTTTGGTTTCAACTCCATCCAAAATCATTTGTCTAACCTCTTGACCAAAGCAACAGCCTAAATCGATAATTTTTTTAGTGTTTGGACTTGACTCGGATGATTTGAGTTTTTTAAGCAATGTTTGATAAGCAAAATGTTTTGGAAGACGGGGTTTCAAAAACATCATCCATTCAATGCATCGATATGCATAATATTTTTCTGTGCAAGTGAGCCACAATTTAAAAATGTGATCCTTGAGAATTTCCAAATTTGATTCAGTTGTCCATTTGAATACAAATTCTAAATCATCATCAGTGATGAGATTTTTGCGGTCTTCTTCCATAATTCAATAATTTTAAATAAATATATTTTATTTTTTATTTTATTTTATTTTATTTTATTCAAAATCATGGATGGAAAAAACATCGTTTAGTTTTTTTTGTTGTAATTTTCTTGACTTTTAAGATTTTTTTTTTCGTTAAATATCATTTGCGCTTTCCATTATCAAATTAAAATAAAGAAGGAAAGTTAAAAATCTTTAAATAAGAAAAATCAAATAAATTCGAAAGAAAATTTATCTTTATGAATTTTAATTTATTTATTTCTAAACACCGACTGTTAAAGTTATTAATATCAAAATCATTAAAAAGATGCCAATATGATTTCTCCTACTTTTGCTGGTCGCAGTATAACTTGTATTAAGAGTAGCTACTTGCACATCCAAATAATTCGCAAAACTTCCAGGGTTTTCCTCACTCGCCGCATAAAACACATAATAAACAGTATTATTGTTCAATCCTGTGAAATTCCAAACCATTTCATCATATGCGCTCTTGAAATCCATCACACAAGCTGAAAATGTCCCATTAGAGCATAGTCTTAACTCATCAAAGCTTGGATGATATCCCTGTCCATTTGCACTTATTGCCAAATAAATGAACCCAGATTGCACAAGACTCAACCCTTGAACATTTATATATGTTTGGCTATTGTTTAGCAAGCCAAAACTGAGCGAAATATCATTTAAAGGGTTGAACAGAGGAATGGAAGATGGGACATTTTGAGGGAAAGAGAGGGAAAGCAGAATGGGTAAAAAAGGCAAGTATTGTTGAACTGAATAATAGAGATATGTGATATCAGAAGAAAGGGATGCGATGGTGTTGGTGACTGAATCGGATTCTGCATCCAAAGAAGGCATGAAATAAAGGGAAAATGTCGAAAATGAAGTGGAATTCTGAGGGAAAGATAATATGTAAGCACTTGAAATTCTCGTGATATTAGTGCAATAGATCCCTTCCTTAGAAAGAACACTAAAAATATTAAAAATATCAGAAAATTTGAATTTTTATTAAAAAAAACCTGTCAGTTGAAAAGCCAAAGTAAAAGACTAAATAACAAATCAACCCTTCGATTTGGCTTTTATTCAATGGAGATTGATAATTAAAGGTGATCTTCTGAACATATCCTCCATTCCATTTCGTGGAAAAGGTCATCATCATACTTACACTCATGATATCAGCTTGATTTATACAAAATCCAAAGATCCTATAACTCATATTACTCATGAGATTTCCAATGTTATAAGTGAAATTATATCCATTATTAGTATCATTTATGATAATAAGTCCATATTGTTTCTGACTCCTTTGATTTGATTGATAAGCAGTGAAATTCCATGCTTCTTCCTTTATAGTGCTCGGGTCTTCCATTAAACTATCTATGGTCGAAACTGCATAATAAATCACCCCATTTTGATCACAATTCATGATTATTTGAACATTTGTCGATTCAGTGCTTAAGGGTGGTACAACCATTAGAAAATTCGGGTCTTCAGTTAAATCAGAAGTCAAATAGACGGTTATTGGATCCGGAGGGAAAATTAATGAACTGGCAGAAAAATTGAAAATAACTTGTGTCTGAACTTGAACTGCAGAATCATTAAAACCAGTGATTTTAATCAGAAAAGCATAAGAATTTGAACCTAAAATATTAAAATTGATAATATTACTATAGGTTCCATCATAAAAAGTCATATTGATAGTCGGATCTTCAATCCAAGCCTGCAAAGTCAAATTATTCGCCACATAAAACCCGGTATCAAGAACAATAAGTTCTGAAACTCCATTCATAACCCTGGGGATTGAATAGAGGGACCCTGTTAAAATGTTGATTGTTGGATAAGAAGCCTTTAAATTCACTATTAGAAGAGGCAAATCTCCATATTCATTAAAAGGATCAGCTGTTTTAACGAATTGTAAAGGGAAAACTCCTGGTAAAACAGTGGAAAGATTAGAAACTCTAAAGAAAATTGAGGATTGGCCTGAAGGAATGAAAATATTATCAGGTATTGTTGAAAATCCAGAGGTTTGGAGGTTAATTTGCAAAGGATAAGCAAAATTCATGGTTTGATTATTAATAAGTGGCAGGTAAAATGTGATTTCTTCTGAAAGAACACCAAGAATTAGATCAATTGTAGGGTTATCAGAAGTAAACGCAGTGCTATTCATAAGCAAATAGTCCAAATTTGAGTTAAGTCCGAAAGAATAGTCTTCAGGGATGTTAAGAGTCGAATAACCTGAGAAATAACTTAATGAACTACCGGAAATTATCGCCAAAGATATTTTATTAGGCTTACAAATCACTTCCATAGGATTATAAATGTCTGAAATAGTGAGAATTAGATTGGATTGGGAAGGGTCGGAACTGGTGGAACTGGAACTAAAGCCAAAAATAGCTTGGATTTGATTATTGATAGTCGAACAATTTTGAATTAAATTGGTTAGAGATCCTGAAGTGGAGTTCAAACAAGAACAACTAATATTAGAACTGATAGCCAAAGCGAAATTCCATTCATATGGAAGATCGATTATAATTAGATTGTTCAATTGAATTAAATAGTTCGGAAGTGAAAAAGTGAAGGAATATTGCGAAATTTGCCTGATATTTGTGGCATTGGAGGCTATGGAGAAGTTGGAAACGATTAAATTAGCCGGTTGGGTGTTGGAACTGGGCAAAACATCCTGAACCTCTCCATATTTTATTAGAGTCGTCAGGTTATCGGCAAATGCAACAATGAAATTACCTGGATTAGTATACATATTGGGTGTTTGGACTCCTTGAATCCGGACTACGAAGGTCGTTAGGGCTGGAATATCACTTGAAAATGATGATATCAGAACGACTTGAAGAGAAAATAAAGCACAACTGGCAGAAACTCCATTGATTTGACATATGAGGTTCTCTTGATTAGCAGCTAATGTGGGCAGATAATATGTTGGGAACGTTATAAAGAGTAAAGTGTCATTAGAAACCAAGACATCAACTGAAATGTTCAAGAAAACCTCAGTCTTTAAAAATAAGTCATTCCATACTTTACTTATTAGTATGCTTTCTGAACTTGTAAAAAACAATGAAGTAGTAAAATTAGGGCAAGGGATATCCATAAAAGCCTGGATTATTGTTGATGATGTTGAATCCATGAGGCCCACGGAAACGTTTTGAGTCACTTGAGTCATGGCTGGAACCTGCATGTTAATACATTGGAACATGAATCTCGGGTTATTGTCATATTGGGTGATGTCAACTGTTGCTTTCAAAATTATTTTACTCAAAGAGCTCATACTTAATGAATAGAAACAGTTATCTCGAGTTTCTAAGTCCTCAACTTGATACACTTCGCATTGCAAAGCCGGATTATTCGTATTTTGAGTTGCCAAGGTCCCCAAATTAATAACAACTGTTTCTGATTTATAAATACCTCTATTATTAGGCCCGAAAACGAAGCTGAAATTACTGAAGGCCAATTGTTGCGGATAAGAGAAGTTGACTTGGGAGGAAACAGAGAAATTTGCCACTGAACTTGTTGAATAATCATAGGCAATGAGATAAGTGCCAAAGAGATTGGTTGGGGTGGAATCAACTAATGTTCCAGAGGAAAGCTTTGTCACTATAGAAGTAACTAAATGGACATAATTCCCTACATTAGTAGCGACATAAGCAACAGAAGGGGCATTGTTTCCATAATGGTAAATTATATAAGTTCCTGCTGCATATGGACAATCTGAACAACTGCTTATAGCAAATTGAATACTTGTGCTTGTGAGAAGAGAAGCAATGCATGTGGCAGCTTTGAATCCGAAGTTGTCTTGAATATAACAGGTGCTCCCAACAGAAAATTGAATGCTCGAATTGAAATTGATTATGATTTTCATATTATTTTGCAAAGGATTCGAGAAAGTCATGTTCCAATTCAAAAGAACGCTTTTCGCATAAGTTTTCATTAGAAATGGTAACACGATAAAATATCCAGGGCTTAAAACACCAGGACTTAAACTCGATCCAGATAAAGTTTCTAAGGAAACTAACACACCACTATTTTCGGAATACCCGAAACAAGTATAACTTGGGATCTGAATTCCATTGGCATTTGTAACATAGAAACTCGATATATTCAAGATGGAATTCATATTGACTGCAGTTCCGCTTTGAAAAGGACAATATACTCCATATCTCATATCCGTAGTAGCTATGTTCCGATTATATTGGTAATAGAGGCATTTTTCTGCTAAGGTCACTCCATCATTTTGCCAATTGAAACCTAATGAAGGTGTTGTAAAATCCCAAGCTAGATTCATAGTAAATCCAGCTCCGTTGCTTGAACTGGTGGGGAGATTATTGTTAGGGGTGATAATGGTCGGGTTTTCTTGATGAATTGCTGAAATAGAAAGTGAACTTTTCACTGATCCAATGATTAAAGTATCAGTTGTGGTGCTCCAACCATAATTAATATTTGAAATCCCAGTGGTTGCATAAATGCCTGAAAGAGCAATTGAATTTGAGCTGAAGACACTGGTGAAATCAAGTAGTTGGTTTGTGTTTAAAAGAGAAGCGTCTCCTGTTAATCTATATATACAAACTGGTTGATAATATCTGTTGTTAGGAATGGTTGTATGATAGATCAAAGGAGCCATGAATAAAGTCACAGTAAAATAGTTCATTTTGGGTTGAACTGGTATGAGAAGTTGAAAACTGTTGGCGGTTTCTGTTGGAACGTTCATTGAAAAATCCACTTCTATTCGTTTCAGGTTAATGAAATCTTGAATGCCACTAACTACTCTTGTATTATCATATCCATAACAAGTGGCATTACCTATGGAACTTGAACAGGCGATAGTATAATCATAAGAATTGGCAGTGTTTCTATAGAAGGATAACCCAGAATCCATGAAAAAGGCTAATCGTTGGCATGTTTCATTGAGCACATCGTTGTTCCGTAAGAAACCATATATTCTTAATAAAGATGGCAGATAAGTACCATCATTAGTCACAGAAACCCCATTATAATAATTCACAAGGGAAAAATAGAGATAATTGGGTTTTGGAGTTGAAATAACATAGGCGTTTACAAAGAAACCACCAAGAAATTTGGGATTTGGGTTGAGGATATGATCATAGGAATAGAAATAGAAATCCAAGAGAAATTCATCAGCGTAATATGAATTACTAAATGGAACCACTAGATTCTTCAAGGAAAAACGATTAGAATATGAATTTGTATAGCAATTCTGAAGAGCGGAAGTTTGTGATGCGGAAAATTGAACCACAGTTTTCACAACATCGGATTCTATAACGGTCATCAGGGTGTTGCTAATGTCCAAAGCAGTGTTTTCTAAAGTAGGTGAGCTGGAATCGAATTGAAGTGATGGATTCATTACTATATATAATCCAGCTGAATTGACAATAGAATTAGTATTAGGAGTATCTGTGATTAAGGGAAAAGCAGTGGCTGTGGCCTGTGCGGAGGGGACATTAAGATTAAAAACAATTCTTTGATTATCATTAGTACGGAGATATTGTAGACCTAAAGTAGTGGAGCTTGAGGATTCAGGTTTGATGATTTGGGTTTGTGAGGATAATTGACTTGTAACTACGGTATTTTTCAAGGCTGAGAAGAACCAGGCATTATTATTGATGGTTTGTATAGAGGAAATAAGGACTACACTCGATAAAATTGGGGTTGTATCAACAGTTGTTAGAGTTTTGGTATAGATTGTAAGAGTGGAGAAATCTGAAGGAAGATTAGAAGTTGAGACATCATACTCGAGAAACATTCGAAAGCCTATATAATAGTCGAAATTGGCTTGTAAATTACCCACATGATCGCAGATTAATTGCCGATAATTCGTGAGAGAAGTTTGGTCGTTATTAAGAAGTAAACATCGTGGATTATAACTTGAAAATCCCGGAAGATTCTCCACAATGGACCCTTCCAATACATATGAACCTTGGCTGGCTATATCGCTGGTTTTGAGGTCGATGATCAATTGGAATTCAATATTATCTGGGAAATTCGAAGTAAATGAAAAGTATAATCTCATTGAATTATAAACAAAAGCAGTAGGTGTCGATGCATCCCCCCTGATTAATATCAATGTATTGGAAGGAGCCATATTTTGCTGATAATCCAATCCCCAAGCCAAAGTTAATCTACTAGCTTTGAGCCCTATGGTGTTGGTGCTTAATCCATATGAATTGAATGTCTTTTCCATAATGATATGATTGGAAAATGCCATGAGAACTTGAGCTGTTATATAGCATCCTGAAAAGATTCTTGATGGATTTTGGATCCAAACTTTAATGAGGAGATTGCTGGGAAGATCAGAATATATCGTCATTTGGACCATATTTGTTGATGTATCTACAAGACAGGAATATAAATTGGTTGAAATGATCGAATCTCCGAATGAATCGATGCCTGATTCCAAAGAACAGCTGCCTGTGAAGAGAAAATTGCTATTTGTGAGACTTAAAAATATCCTCGATCTTCCACTCACTGCAACTTCCGGATAAATTGTCAAATAGATAGGATATTGTGACCCTAAATTCAACATTGTACTATCTGATATAGAAAGCAACCCGTCAATATTCGAACTAGGTATTGCAGTATGTGCTAAATTGCAAAACAATGGGTGGGAATCATAGAAAATCTGATTGATATCACTTGAACTCACAGTATAAAGCTGTATCGGACTAGAATATATGCCAATCTGAGTGATAGTCGCTGGAGTTGTCAAACTTAAAGTCAAAGAATAAGCAATTTGGCTTGAAAGACCTAGCGGTTCATTGAAATTATCTAGGAATTGAATATAATATCCAATAGGATTTGAAAAATAAAAGACATTTGCCGAGCTTGAGTTATAGGCAGAACAAGGGTCTGAAGCAAAGGTTTTATAAGTGGCTATGATGTTATTAGGGATGTAGTTGGAAACTGTAGAATGAAGATTATAGGGGAAAATGATTTTGAGGTAATCAGTGGAAAGAAGCGGGGTTTCTAAACTGAAGGAAAAGGTATATTGCGTTGTAGAGCCGATGTTCGTGTAATCAAGTTGAAAGTCCCAAAAAAGGATTTGACCACAGGAAATCAGATGGATGAAAAGGAAATGAAAAGGTTGGAGGAGTTTCATTACGAATTTACGATTGATTTTTATAATGAGACGAGTGAATAGTTTTGTTTTTGTGAGGATGAAATTAAGAAAAAATTAAATGAAATATGAAAATTTGAAATTTGGGAAAAACGAAGAAAAAAAATGGATTTTGTCATTTCTTATAAAAAAGTTCAGGTTAATATTTAAACGCAATAAACCTCTAAAAGAAGAAAAGACATTTTTTCTAAAGAAAATCAAGATTTTAACAACATCCCTTCTTCTTTCTATTTTCATTCGAATCCTTCTGTGTTTCATTGTCATTTTTAGTCAAAACAATCTTATTTCCCTCTAGACTTTTTTCTGGTGACCTACGATCCATAACCCCTCCACTTGCCTTCTTCTTATTAACAGCCTCAATGCTTTCCTTCACTAAACATTGAAACGCGGCATCGATGTTTATGGTATCTTTGGCCGAAGTTTCTAAGAAATTCACGCCTATTTTCTTAGCAAATTCCTTAGCTTGAGATTGAGAAACTTTTCTTTGATCTTCTAAATCGCATTTATTTCCAATTAAAAGTCTTTCTAAGAGACAATCAGCATATTTATCGACCTCGTTGATCCAAGTCTCAAGATTCTTGAAAGAATTCGGGTTTGTTATATCATACACCAAAAGCACTGAATGGGCCCCTTTATAATAAGTATTCGCGACGTTTTTGAACCGTTCTTGACCCGCAGTGTCCCATAATTGCAATTTTATTGTGAAGTTT
>Ga0302140_10011066_pt1 | contig 11119 bp, 7 predicted proteins | sample I_Bog_E1_1_FD_202095 | JGI IMG/M metagenome (GOLD analysis project Ga0302140, IMG submission 202095) | Peat permafrost microbial communities from Stordalen Mire near Abisko, Sweden - I_Bog_E1_1 | ecosystem: Environmental > Terrestrial > Soil > Wetlands > Peat | place: Sweden: Abisko, Stordalen...
GCTAGGAGCCTCCACCAGAAATGTGCACATGGGCCCCCACCAGTGTAAATCCGGCACTGGGTCCTGGAGGGCTGAGAGTAAGAACATGTTGGGACTTTTTGTAATGTTTGAAAAAATATTAATGAAGTGATTAATTTTGCTAGATTGAAAGGCTATCCTACGTAGGCTTATCCTTTTATAATAATTATTAGCATTCAAATGTTAATAATGGGCCTAATTATTGTACATAACATAAATTAAGAAATCACCGTGTCAGACACGGTCATTCAATGTTTCATGGTAGGCCTATTTGCTCAATACAAGAAGCTAAAAGAAAATGACCTAAAGAATCAACACAATTTTGAAAGCTCAACTGGCGTTAGGTTATGTACTACGCAATATGCATGTATTGTAACAGAAAGCGTAAAAATTAACCTCACAAACTCTATTAGGACCTTCCACGAAAGCGCCCCTCGCTCACAAATAGCGTTCACCTCAACCTGCAATAAATCACCAAATAAAAGTCGCCAGTTTTGAAGGCGACTTTAAAGAAGAAGATGAAATTGGAAAACAGAAAAATAAAAAAGCGGAAGCAATATGGCGGATGGCACATGTTTCAAGGAGGTTACTTGTTAATTAAAATTTAAGTAGAAAATATGGATTTAATACCAATAAATTCGCCTAACTCTGGCCCGACTCTCCCGACCGCTAAGAAACGGTATACAGTGAATTGTGTTGCCTTCGGCTGTTCGAATGTGCTGAGCCCAGAATCTCGTCAGCTCGGATTATCGTTTCACCGGTGAGTTAATTTATCATCGGCGTTAATCGCCTTCGCAATCTATGCCTCATTATAGGCTACTTTTCACTATTTCTTGCTCAAGCGTCATACGATATGAGGTAAGAACATGTTGCAACTATACTTTAAAATTAGTTAAAGGATGAACCTTTACACGACCCCACAGACGCGGCATCAAGTAACGCACAGGACCTAGTTCACTGACACAAGGGACAAACACATGTGGAATAGACCTTAGCGATATATCTAGCGACAGCAGCGATGACCCATTCAAAGCCAATCAAACGCTTTGTTTCAGCGCTCCAAACTAATATAAACACAGCAATTTTTCTCTCAAAGTTTAAAAAAAACGCGGCTAGTCGTAAAATAATAAAAATAAGACTTATATTTTCTTAATTTTTAACAATTTAAATCTGAAATCAGATTTTAAAACCGTTAACTAATTAAATCGTAAATTATATCGAAAAGTGACTTTTTTGTATAGAAATGTATTGAAGGCCTAACTTGTTTGTGAGAGTTTCAGAAAAGATCGAAATCTTAATTTATGATTGGCTGGCCACCTTACGCTCCCTTATTCTCGCTTAGGTCTATTAATGAATTAGTATTGGGTGGTCAAAGAAAGTGTAACTGCTTTTCGTTTTCATATTAAGATTTGTGTTGGGTCCCTTTATAAATGAAGTAAATTGATCTCTGCCATTTTTGTATACTATATAGCCAAGTAACTTGGTAACCTCCTCAATTTCAGATTTCCGAAGGATGAGGAGCTCAGACAGGAATGGGAGACGAAGGTTCATGGCCTCAACTGGAAGTCAACCAAATGGTCGCGCATCTGCTCGGCCCACTTCACGCCGGAATGCATCGACCGCACCGGACAAACTGTGAGACTCTGGGAAGGTTCGTTTAAATTAAAGCACTTATTATTTATACGCTTTGTTCCAGAGGGTGTGGTCACAAATTGCCAACAAAAGTGTTACGTCGTATATGTACCCACATTCGGAATAAACTAAGCAGAAAATTTAATTTACGATGCTCGATTTTGTATTAAAATCTTATTTAGTATTCAGGATGATCTTTATGTTTTCATCTAATATATATACATCTTTTATTCGTCATGAAGACAGACAATTACAACAAAAAATACAAAAAAGGACACCAAAAAGTGATAGTTGTATCATTAAAACTTTGAAATAACTTCATGTACACTAATGTATCAGTTTTGACATTACAACGTGTGTACGGCGTATTTATTTTAACGGCGAACTTATTTTAACGGCATACTTATTTTTGTAGTTATCTGTATTAGGCCTAATAACTTTGAGTGTGTGCATGCAATGTTATGTTTTAGAAATGCAGATCGTTTTAAGCTATCTGTAACAAGCTACAACTGTGTGCTTTACTTTTTGAAATTCAAAATTGATCTGTGATGCTAAATTTGGAATTACGTATTTTAATATTCAGATAACTGTACTTTTAAATTCCATCAAATTTTAAACAATTCTCATTCTTTAACTGCTAATTAACAACCGGTGACCGGTTGTGCGGTCGCTGTACTAGGCTTTTTTATTAGCTTATGAGCTGGATTGTGAATGTAGAGGGGCGCGCGCTGTAACTAGCTGACAATTTGTTATTGCTATACCGTGCCAATACGTTCCGTGTTGATTGCATTTAAATAAAACACTGTATTAACTGTGGTTTCATGGTCATCAAATGTTTCTTGGCATGCCTAATTCATTACACCTAATTTCATTAATTTCATTTAAACATTCTGTGGCCATTTCCAGACTAAATAATATTGTAGAAAAATGTTTTAAAATAAAGTGTGGTAACACTGTTCATAACATTGACACATTGTTGCTTGCTTGCTTTGTTTAGGTTCTGTTCCGACGGAGTTCAACTCAACGCAGAAGCAGGTGGTCTCTCAGCGTACTGCACGGCGTCGCAAAAGAAAGTAAGCAAATGAAATTGTAAAACTATGTAATAAATATTTTCTTCATGGCATATCTTTCAAAATTGCTTCAGAAGACTTTACGATCTACAATTGATAATTAATAGCTAGTAATATTGATTAATTTTTTAATATCTTATCAAAGAAACAATAAAGCTGATTGCTGATTGACTCTGCATTAATTTTTAATAATATTTAGATAATTTTAATGATAAGGATCGTGAACATTGCAGACTGCAGAGCAACACGGGGCGGTTTACCGAGGTAATTACAGCGCTACCACAGTCATTACCTTGTTACTGGACTTAACGTGTTACTAGATTACGACTTCTTAATCGTACAATGAGTGTCATAGGCATTATGCAGTGACTGGATTTCAACTGATAATTCCTGGTGCATTTGGTATGCATTTGGTATGCTGTTCCAGACACATCCAGCTGGCAGCGGCTGAAATGGGCGGGTGGAGTTCCTCATCTACGCCTTTGCTGGAGCCGCCGCTGGTGAGTTTAAAACGTGTCCATAAGTTTTTCAAGAGTATTCAAGAGAATTGAAATGATGTCATTATATGCACAATAGGCATGCAAATAGTCAATTTCAGGTTAAAGTTGATTTGCATCCGTGTGTAGTTTGACTGGAAGTGACTGACATGTGTATGTGTGTGTGTTTGATCTTTTATGATGATAAGGCCATGAACACTCATCACTTTGAAGTAAACTGGATGCAGCTACCCCCGAGTCCAGTTACCCTTTTGGTGATAAGCCAGTTAGCCAGAAAACCCTCTCTCAGACCCTCGTCGGACACTCGGTCATTGTAGTTCGCTATGTACTGTAGTTCTGTAGTCTTGTTGGTAACTTTATATCGCGCCACCTAAGGGGACTTACATCCCGGCGCTGCCGCTGATTGCCGACTTGCGCATTCAGCGAGAAAGAAGATGAGGGATAACTGCTATTTAGACAGTTTTCATGAAAGAACTACGACTATGTTAAATTGTGTAACAAAAATATTCAAAAATTTAAAATTTCCTGTGTTAACTTTTTTATAAACCCTATAACCTTTAGTTTTGTCCTTCAAGTCCTATTTGATGAAATGTTTGAAATGTTGAATTACAGAAAGCCAGCAAAGGAGCAATGGCAGACAACCAGCATCAGCCAAGAAGTAGGGCCACTGTCATGCGCCTGAAAAACAGGTGATCATGTATATAAAATTATCCCTTGTGAATGATACTATGATTATGAAAAACGATGATTTTAGCTGCAATGATTCTATTATATAACGTAAAGTTAGCATTATTAGTTCTTCTTCTTCAGTGTTCTGCCACACGGCAGGTCCCTGGTAGTCAAACTCTCCATCCTTGCCGGTCCTCGGCCCTTCTCTTTAAGTCTCCGTACAACTCGTTTTCCATCAACTCATCAATCATCCCTATCCGTTTTCTACCTCGTCCCCTCTTGCCCTCCATTTTCACTTCCATAACTTCTTTCATCTGCCCATCCCCTCTCATTATATTCCCTATCCAATTTTTCTTTCTTCAAACTATTGTCTCGACCATAGACCTATTCTCTCCCACCCTTCTCAGGACCTCTTCATTTGTTATCTTTTCCGTCCAACTAATGCGTTCCATCCTTCTCCATATCCACATTTCCAATGCTTCTATTCTTCTTATATCTTCCTTCCTAAGCGACCATGTCTCTGCGCTATTATTGGTTAACCATTCAAAAATTGAAGTAAACATTTTTGATTGCATATACTTTCAAGGTTAAATGACTGTTAAAAAAATCAATGAAGCATTGGAAAAGTGTTGTTATGGATCTCAACTTTAGCAGCTCATAAATATATAACTGGTAGATGATATGTCACTGCTTTTTTGTCAGTTTCATTACATTTCATTGCTTGGTAGATAGAATTCAATCATTAAGTTAAAAAGACACTAAATTTAACTTTTCTATTCTACTTGAATTATTTTTCCATCCTGCAAAGTGTATTTTCATAAAAAGTTTGATTGATTATAGTATGTTTGAAGCGTTGAAGCAAGTTCTTGGTAAGACAGTGGATATTATTGCATATAATTTTATAATTGTGTTACTACTGTATTCAATTTCTGTAGCTGTTCTCTTCAATTAGCTAATTCCAATTTTGACTATTGAGTTATAGAAAGGTACAAATTTAAAATTCAAAATGGGGTTTGTATCGATTTACATGAAATAAACTGGTGCTCATGTTGCAGAGAGAAGTGGAGAATATTAAGGAAGCTGGCATTGTCTTCCCAGGCAACCCAAAAGGTAAAAAAAGACTCTTACTAATTCCACAGTTTGTGTTTTACATGTATTGAACTATTGAACTATTTATTAAATTGAAAATTTTAAGCCTTGAATAATGTATTATGCATAATTTTGTTCTCGGGACACTCCTGCGGAAAATAAGTTCTGCTTCGGAGAGTTGAGTGCAACCAAGAAAAATTCGGACCCTATCTGAAACTTAGATCTTGTTTGAATTTATGCACAACAATGATGTTAAATAATTCCATATGCGGTATTTTGTTCTAAATCTGCAAACTACGCATGAATACAAGACAGTGACAAAACCGATATTCAGATCTGAAAGTTCAAATATTGTTGCAATATACAGGGTGGCCCAAAAAAAACCCTAGCAAAACCTTCATAACTCAGCCAAAAATTAAAATTTTTATTTCATATTTGTATCGTTCGTAGAGGAGATATTTTGACACAAGATCACCAAATTTCATAAGGAAATAATTTTTGGTTCAAAAGTTATGAAGGTTCTCGTAAAAAGTTGGAAAAACGCGACTGAACAGACATGTTGAAACGTCTGCATAGACTCAGCGCTGTAATTTCATTAAAAAACAGAGTTGCCTTTGTCTGTTGATTTTGCACTTGCTGATTATTGCTCGTTGGACATTATTGGGTTTTGGGTCAAGTTTTGGAAAGCCTAGAGGCTCCGAATTTTTGAAGTGGGCATTTCTTTAAGCATTCCTCGTGCCGAACGATTTGGCGCACCATCGTGGATACTGGACAAAAAGCTAATAAGCGACAGATTTTTGCACAGTACGTCATTAATATTCATTTTCCTCACAAACTGAGGCGAATTCAAATTTAATGCAGGCATTTTCATTGGTATTACTGCACTAATCATGCTGTTAGTCGCGTTTTTCAAACTTTTTACAAGAACTTTCATAACTTTTGAACCAAAAATTATTTTCTTATGAAATTTGGTGATCTTGTGTCAAAATATCTCCTCTACGATCCATAAAAATATGAAATACAAATCTTCATATTTGGCTGAGTTGTGAAGATTTTGCTAGGGGTTTTTTTTTTGGGCCACCCTGTACACATACACCATAACATGCTTAAAAATAATACCGGTACAAGAAAACCATCACAATGCTGAATAGGTTGTACAGGGGTGTCAGTTAAATGTAAGCGCATTCATTTTCAAGTAAAAGGAAAGGAGAGCCTAATTCTTTATATTATATTGTATGTATATTGATCAATGGCATACCATTTTTTGTGTTGATATATTTGGTATGCCATTGAATTAAATATAAAAACAATTTTCCTTGAATTTTATGTTTAGGCTACGAGTTCAACAGTGGATGTGACAGAATCGCTGCCTTCCGATCCGGATTTTCTACCCTCAGATCCGGATTTTCCATCCTCAGATCCGGATTTTCCATCTTCAGTTCCCGATTCTAGACCTTCAGATCCCGATTCTCCACCTTCAGATCCTGATTCTCCACCTTCAGATCCTGATTCTCCACCTTCAGATCCCGATTCTCCACCTTCAGATCCTCCTTCTCCACCTTCAGATCCCGATTCTCCACCTTCAGATCCTGATTCTCCACATTCTCCACCTTCAGATCCCGATTCTCCACCTTCAGATCCGGAATCTCTTCCCTCCGATTCAGAATCTCTACACTCCGGCGAAGAACCCGAAGCAGCTGCTCAAAATAGGGTGAAACAGAACAATTTACTGTTGCTGGCATTAAAACTAAAGCATGGCCTTACTTCAGATGCTGTGGAAGATATTTCCAAACTTGTTAATTATGTCAGTCAAGGGGAAAATGTCGCCCGATCTAAGTACTTGCTGGACAAAGAATTTTCTTCAGCAACTATTGAAGCATGTGAATTTCATCACATTTGCTCCCAATGTCGTTCTTACATTGGTCTCAGTGTAAATGGCAAGTTGAATTGCCCTAATGTGGATTGTAATAATTCTGAGCCTGTACATTTTCATCATAATTCATTTTTTATGTACTTGCCGGTGAAAAGGCAGTTAATTGACCTACTTGAAAACCATGACATGGCAAGTAAAATTGACAAATGCAATCGAATCCCCAATGATACTATTTGTGATATTTTTGATGGCGAATGTTATATGAGAAGTATGCCTGTGAGTGATAAAGACAATTTATCTCTTACATTCAGTTGTGATGGAGTCCCAATTTTTAAATCGTCCACTTGTTCTATTTGGCCAATTCTCTGTACTGTAAATGAATTGCCTGCATCTTTGCGTAAAAAGCATGTGCTTCTAGTTTCACTTTGGTTTGGGAGTGATAAGCCAAATATGCATGTATATTTAGAGCCTTTTGTTAAGGAAATGTCAGATTTATATTCAAATGGTTTTAATTGGACCGATCCAAACAATAAACGCGTTGTACATACTAAGCTTCAAGTGTTAGTTGGTGTTTGTGACACGGTGGCAAGACCACTTCTTCAGAATTTCAAGCAGTTTAATGGCAAGCATGGCTGTGGTTATTGTTTGGATGAAGGAGTTTTGGTTGCTAAGGGCGATGGTCATACACGTGCTTATCCATATGAAGTAGACTCCGAACTAAGGACCGAGGAAGCCACAAACGATTGGGTTGAAAGAGCTTCAGCATCAAACTCTGAAATCTTAGGCGTTAAAGGAGTTAGTCTTTTAAGCCTTCTTCCTGGTTTTAATATTATCGATGGTCTGGTGCCAGACTACATGCATTGTGTAATTCTTGGTGCAGCGAGACAAATAGTGTATCTGTGGTTTGACACGCAGAACCACAAGGAAGAATTTTATCTTGGAAAAGCAATTAAAAATATTGATGCCGAGCTGTTGTCCATTAGGCCAACATGCAACATATCCAGGCTTCCTCGGTCCTTGACGATGCGTAAATTTTGGAAGGCCCATGAGTGGTATGCTTGGCTCTTTTTCTATAGTCTACCAATTCTGAAATCGTATCTGCCTGTGAAATTTTATAGGCATTGGGCATTGCTTGTCGAAGGTGTGAGTATTTTATTGAGTTCAAGTATCACTAGGGCCAGTCTGAATCACAGCGAGCTTATTTTGACACAGTTTGTATTTGAAATGCAAAATCTGTATGGCTTGAATCATTGTTCATTTAATATTCACTTGTGCTTGCATGTGGCTAAGAGCGTCAAAGATTGGGGTCCTTTGTGGTGTCACTCAGCTTTTGTTTTTGAAGGATATAATGCCCAATTGATCGAAATGTTCAAAGGCACTCAGGCCGTTCCCCTACAGATATGTAAAACGTTTTTATTGCGCAGAGCTATTCCCTCTCTGGCGCAGAATTTGAAATCCACAAACCGATGCTCAGTGAAATATAATACACTGTTGAGTTCGTTTTCTTCAAAGAACGACAAGATAGCCCATGCTGCAACGGTGAACCGTATTACGCTTTTAGGCAAGGCAAAATTCAGACGGCTTCGAGATGCTGACCGATTGCCTATGTTGAATGTTTCAAGAGACATTGACTTAAGTTCTTTTGTGAAGTACTACAATAGAATTGTAATTGAGGGTGAATTAGTGCACACTTACAATTATTGCAGAAATTTGAAGCGAAATTCTTTCACTGTGGAACTGCTAGATGGTCAAATATTTGCTGTAGACGATTTTATTGTTGTGAATCTGCATGATTCTGATGTTTGCTGCGCTACTGGACATTTCCTTGAACCAGTGGTGCAACGCTTAGTCACAAATGATGCACAGCCAATTTATCTGAAGCATCTTGTTTCAGTTAAAAAACGTTTCGATCGCACAGTTGCTATTCGAGCAGATGACATAAAGAGCAAATGTGTTGTTGTTCCTTTGTCGCAGAACTGCAATGTTCTTGTAGTATGCAAACAGCTAAATAACATAGAATACTGTGCTTAATATGTGAAGCGAAAGTTTGATTCTGCTTTGTTCTTGATGTTTTGTTCCAATTAAAAAGTTCTTTATGACTACCTTTTCCATTCAATGGCATTCATATTTTCAAATGTAGGCTATATGGTGTACTCTTACATATTATACATGCTTGTGAGTTCGTCGCATTTTCAATCTGTCTATCAGTTCTTGACTTCAAACGACTGAAAATTGTTAACCCCTTACCTTATCTCGTGCAGTACACATGTAATGTCACATAAATGTACGTAATCGTTATGGCATCCGTTCTATATATGTGTTTGTTATACTTTTTACACGATTCGAGAGTAGCGAATCAGTGTTTTCAGGTCATAGAACGTGTAATTTGTTGCTTGCAGCTCAGTAATATGATATGATAATGATAAGTTTCTTATGATAAACCAGTAAATGCATGAGATGCATCAAACAGTTTATTTTATAACGTATCGACTTTTGAATATGGTAGTGAAATGTTACAGTTACAATTCAATTTGCTAAGCTGGACTGTATTTATTGCGATAACATGCGTAAAAATGCAGTAGTATATTGTAAAGAAATGACTGGATTGGCATACGTAAGCCCACATTGTGTGAGAACCACGCAATGCCTGTATGTCAATATTTTAAGCGCCTGAAATTGTTACTTATGTAACGAGATTGTGTCGTATGTTTGTGCGTTTAAAATAAAATTGATTGATGATGAATATTCTCTGAGTATATTTATTATCAAAAAATACTGCAAATAACTTGTATTTTACAAGCGTATTGTTTAATATGATTGCTTTGCGTGACCGTTGTGATCTAAGTCCATTTTTATTCATTTCTATTAGTTGATTAATTTTGTTATCAATTATTGTGCTATGAACAATTGTATTGTGTTCGTACATATATTTCAATACTTTGTATTTGTTTCAATAGGACGCAATATTGACAGGAACTATAAAACATACCTGAGCATATTATTGTATGGCTGCTTGGCTAATGTCATACATGAGCTCATAACGTTGGCCTGCGTGTTAACATGCATATGTGGCTTATATTGAGACCTGTATGATAATGTAGGTATGCATGCAGGTTGACTTTCCTGTGCATGTATGTGTGCACACATGCTGTGATGCATGTGCTCATATATCTGTATGCATGTTGACATGCATTGACATGGTTGGCAGCATATATTAAGACCTGTATGATTATGTAGGTATGCATGCAAGTTAACTTACATGTGCATGCATGGCTGCATACATGCTGTCATGCATGCGCTCATACATCTGTACTGACGTGTTTGATATTGTACATCGAGTTTGATATATTACGCTGAATGTATGTCTTTGCACATTACTGCATACCTTATGGCATCGTGACAATATGCGTTTATACCTTGGAATACGTATCATGAGAACATGCATATGTTCGCCGTTATATCTATATTGAGGTATGCAATTATTGTACTCATTTCTGCATACAGGATATTGTGTATTAAATCATACTGGAGAATAGTAGTCAGTCATAATATTGTTCATATGGTTTCACACATTAAAGTTTGCTTGCTATATTGAATGTTTTATGCTTCTATTTTAGTAATGAGAAAATTTCTATAATGCTCTTGTATCACTTTAGAATTATGAGCAGACTTTTCTTTATATTCAGATTGCATTATTTCTCAAAATAATTTGTTCAGATCAAATTTGCTAAAAATAAAATGTGACATACTGTACGAAAAATTGTAACATTTTTGTGACTTATGAATAATAACTTTTTACTTGATTTACTAACTATAATATGATTTTTATAACTGATTTTAAAGTATTTGTTCCACAAACATTAATCTATTTAACATTAAACTATTCACCAAGACAGATTTGTACTAAGCTTAGGCTTATAGCTTTGTACTTTAGTTCAGGTTCATACTTGTATGCTTCATGCTTATGAAGCATACATGTATGCACTTGACATACATGTCAGCTTTCTTATCAACATGTATGCATCACAAGTCAACATGTATGTCAATATAAGTATCTGCACATATAAGCGACGCTACATACAAGTACCTACATTGCACTTACAAGTGCATGCATGTCGACTTATATTTACATATAGGTCACCTACATTCTATTTCCGTATGGGCATGGACCTTGTGGTTGGTTCAAATACAATGAATGACACAACGCATCATTCGGCCGTGTTGTGATAGGATACATTATAGGCGCCAATTGATCGACCAACAGATAAGAT
>Ga0302140_10011067_pt1 | contig 11118 bp, 7 predicted proteins | sample I_Bog_E1_1_FD_202095 | JGI IMG/M metagenome (GOLD analysis project Ga0302140, IMG submission 202095) | Peat permafrost microbial communities from Stordalen Mire near Abisko, Sweden - I_Bog_E1_1 | ecosystem: Environmental > Terrestrial > Soil > Wetlands > Peat | place: Sweden: Abisko, Stordalen...
TGTTCGCCGAACAAACAGCGAATCTTACTGTCACTTACGGGCGAGCAAGACACTCCCTTCCATCGCGCTTTTCCCGATCGAGTGGATCCTCCCCACGAAACCACTCTTCGCTTTTTCATCACCAACCCACATGCGTACAATCACAGACATCCCCGCTCCCATCGGCGAAAATAGGATCGACCTGTTTGCCAAGGTCGAAGTGTCTCCGTCCCAGGACGGCTAAAAACTTCCGCCCAAAATCCCGTTTTCTTTGACAACTCAAGCGAAGCCGGAACCACCTCCCGATGCCGCAGGCATCCCACGAACTTGACTTTGACTTTCCTGATGGCTGACAGCTGATGTCCGACGGCTAAGTCCTTATTCCGCAATATTTTACGAATAAGCCCTTTAAAGCCAAAGATGTGGAGCAATACCCCCTCCTAAATCCATGATTCCAAAAGATCCAAGAATTAAAAAATAGGGACTTTCATCAGGCTGGTAGAATTCCCTCCTGATGATCTTCCGCAGCGACAACCGCAATCCCGATCAGCTTCGGCCAGTCACCATCATCCCCGATTTCATCTCCACTGCCGAAGGCTCGGCTCTCATCGAGATGGGCAACACCCGCGTCATCTGTACCGCTTCTGTCGAGGAGACCGTTCCCGCATTCCTCCGCAACTCCGGCAAAGGCTGGATCTCCAGCGAATACGGTATGCTGCCCCGCGCCACGCTCACCCGCTCCGCTCGAGAATCAGCCAAGGGCAAGCAAAGCGGACGCACGCAAGAGATTCAGCGCCTCATCGGACGCTCCCTCCGCGCCGTCGCCGACCTCAAACGCCTCGGTGAACGCACCATCTGGATCGATTGCGATGTCATCCAGGCCGACGGCGGCACGCGCACCGCTTCCATCACCGGAGCCTTCGTCGCCCTCGGCCTCGCCCTCCAGCGCCTCATCGACGCCGGAACGCTGACCGCCGCTCCCATCAAGGACTTCGTCGCCGCCATCAGCGTGGGCATCGTCGATGGCGAAATCCTTCTCGATCTCAACTACGAAGAAGATTCACGCGCCGATGTCGACATGAACTTCGTCATGACCGCCGGCAACAAGATCGTCGAACTGCAAGCAACCGCCGAACACCAAGTCTTCGACGACGCGCAACTTGCGAAGATGATGTCGCTCGCGCGGCAAGGCATTCAGTCGCTGATCGCCAAGCAGCAGTCCTTGCTGGGAAAGCTCGCGCTACGGCAGTGACGACAGGATTCCTGAGCCCGTTGCGCCACCGTGCAATCGTTGCCTTCTCGCGTCTCGCACTCGCAACCGCTTGTGTCATTCTTCTAACGCTCTGCGCGCAAGGCCGAACCGCATCCCAAACCCAATCAACGATAGTCGCAGGAACCGTCCACGATCCTTCTGGCGCAGTCGTAGTTGGTGCGCGCATCGAGTTCACCAGCGGCAATATTCACGCCACAGCGCAAACGAACGCAGTCGGACAGTTCCGCTTCGAGGTCGAAGTCGATGTCGCTGCCACTTCGGGAACGATCTCAGCAACTGCTTCAGGATTTCTTCCCCTTCAGGTCACCTGGAATCACGAGACACAACTCAAGCTGGTTCTGCACCCGCAATATGAAGCCAACAACCAGCAGGTTCTCGTAACCGCCACGCGAATCGACACCGCCCTCGAAGACTCGCCCGCTGACAGCGTGACCATCTCAACCGAGAATCTCGACACCACTCCAGCGCTCACGCTCGACGACGTGTTGCGCGACGTCCCAGGCTTTGACCTCTTCCGCCGCAACAGCAGCCGCACCGCGAATCCCGGAACGCAAGGCGTCTCCATGCGCGGTCTCGGCGCAAGCGGAGCCAGTCGCGCTCTCGTGCTGGTCGATGACGTTCCGCTCAACGATCCCTTCGGCGGTTGGGTTTATTGGGATCGCGTGGCGCGCGAATCCATCCGCAGCGTGGAAGTGCTTCGTGGCGGCGCTGGAGCAAGCCTCTACGGCTCAACCGCGATGGGCGGAGTCATTCAATTCCGCACACGCGAGCCCGGAACGCCCACCTTCGCCGTCGAAGGTTCCTTGGGAAACGAGAACACTCCCGAACTCTCCTTCTGGACCGGAGCCAAGATTGGCCATTGGAACGCCGCGCTTTCCGGCGACTTCTTCCGCACCAACGGCTACATCCTCGTGCCCGAGCCAGAACGCGGCGCAGTCGACGTCCCGGCGAATTCGCGCCACGCTCTCACCGCGCTCGATCTCGGACGCCATTTCGGCGACTTCGGCAAAGTCTTCGTTCGCGGATCGTACTTCGGCGAAGGCCGCCACAACGGCACTGTGATTCAGACGAACGGAACGCGCATCGCCGACTTCGCCAGCGGTTGGGACTACGAGAACAAGCGCGTCGGAACGCTATCCGCACGCATCTTCGGGCTCTACGAATCCTACGACCAGCTCTTCTCGTCTATCTCGGCCGACCGAAGCCAGGAATTCTTAACCGACAACCAGCGAGTTCCGTCGCAGATGATCGGCGGCAACGCGCAATGGTCTCGGCCGATCGGCCGCGTCGAGACACTGGTCGCTGGGTTTGAGATGCGAGGAGTTGGCGGATCGAGCAACGAAGCTCTATTCAGCAGCGGCAGTCCAACGGGAACGAGCCTCAGCGGCGGCGAAGAGCGCACGGTACGCGCCTTCGGAGAAGACATTCTGCAACTCGGCTCGCGTCTGGTCGCCAATCTTTCCTTCGGCTACGATCACTGGAGCGACATCAATGCTCGGCTGATCACGATCAAACCAAGCGGCACGGTCTTCGCGCCGTACGCCAATCGAAGCTCCGACGCGTTCAATCCTCGCGCCTCATTGCTCTATCATTGGCGCCACGGAACATCGTTTACGGCATCGGGATATCGGGCCTTTCGCGCTCCGACCTTGAATGAGCTGTATCGCAGCTTCCGCCAAGGGAATGCGTTCACCGAGAACAATCCCGCACTGGTAGCGGAAAGACTTACTGGCGTGGAAGCTGGAGTCCGTCAAAGCCTGCTCTCAGACCGCTTCAACCTTCGCGGCACATTCTTCTGGAACGATGTGACCGATGCCATCGTGAATGTCACGCTCAATACCACGCCGAGCCTAATCACCCGCCAGAAGCAGAATGTGGGCGCAATACTTTCCACCGGTCTTAATCTGGACGGCGAGTTTCGCGTCAACCGATCGCTACAGTTTTCCGGCGGATATCAGTATGCGCACTCGGTGATATCCAGCTATACCGCTCCCGCCGATGTGCAGACGCAGAACCCGAGTCTGGTGGGAAAGTGGGTTCCCGAAGTTCCGCACCAGCAGTTCACACTCCAGACGATGTATTCCAATCCCAAGATCGTGACCGCGACCGTGCAAGGGCTCTTTGTTGGGCAGGCATTCGACGACGATCTGAATCAGTACCGGCTCGACAAGTACTTCACCGTCAACGTCTACCTAAGCCACAACTTTGGCAAGGGATTTGAGGGCTTTGCCGCCGCAGAGAACCTGTTCAATACGAGGTATGCGAGTGCTGCAACCCCGGTGATTACGTTAGGACCGCCGCTGCTGGCTCGCATCGGCTTTCGCTACCAGTTTCCGAAGCGCTGACGGGGAGCGGAGCGTTCGAGGCCGATTCCCGAACTGGGCCGACGTGGGGGGCCGCTTTGGGTTTAGAATTGTAGGTTCAACCGAACTTATCTAACCTGCTCATTGGAGGATTTATGAAACTTACCCCCGGCAAACTGGCCGGCATCAAGGCTGTATCGAACGAACGTGGAATCATCGCTGCGGCTGCCATGGACCAGCGCGGCTCACTACAGAAGTCTCTGGCCAAAGAAAAAGGCTCGTCCGTCTCGGATGAGATGATGGAAGAGTTCAAGATTTTGGTGAGCGAGGTTTTGACGCCGCATGCCAGCGCAATCTTGCTCGATCCGGAGTGGGGACTTCCCGCCGCGAAGCGTCGCGCGAAGAACGCCGGCCTATTGCTGGCCTACGAAAAGACCGGTTACGACAAGACAGGTCCCGGACGACTCGGAGACCTGCTCGATCACTGGTCGGCGCGCCGCCTCAAAGAAGCCGGAGCGGACTGCGTGAAGATCCTGCTCTATTACACCCCGTTCGATCCTAAAGACGTCAACGACAAGAAGCATGCGTGGGTTGAGCGCATCGGCGATGAATGCCGCGCCAACGATATTCCCTACTTTCTGGAATTCGTAGGCTACGAAGAGGGAGCGGACGAAAAGGGCTTGGAGTACGCCAAGAAGAAACCGCACATCGTCACGGAGAGCATGCGCGAGTTCAGCAAACCCCGCTACGGCGTCGACGTGCTCAAGGTGGAAGTGCCGGTCAATATGAAATTTGTCGAGGGCACAAAGTGTTTTGCGGGCCAAAAAGCCTACACCAAAAAAGAGGCGATCGACCTGTTCCACGCGGCTGCGAATGTCGCGACCAAGCCGTTCATTTATCTTTCGGCGGGCGTCAGCAATGCGGAGTTCAGCGAGACGCTGGAACTGGCAGGCGAATCAGGCGTGAAGTTCAACGGCGTTCTGTGCGGCAGGGCGACGTGGAAAGACGGCATCCCGATCTATGCGAAACAGGGAGCCGATGCCTTCCGCAAGTGGCTGGAAACCGAAGGTGTGAAGAACATTCACAACGTGAACGACAAGTTGAAAGCTGCAACTTCGTGGCACTCCATCTACGAGGTGGAACCCGCGCTCGCCCACGTCTAGGACAATTCGTTCGGCATCACAAAGGCGGGTCTTCGGACCCGCCTTTGTTTCTAGCGGCGTGCTGAACGCGAAGTGCTAAGAACCGCTTTTCTATGGCTGACCGCAAAACTGCCCTGATTACCGGCGCTTCGTTCGGCATCGGATTGGAATTTGCCCGCATCTTTGCGCGTGAAGGCTACAACCTGGTTCTGGTCGCGCGCACCGCCGACAAGCTTCGCCAACTGGCATCGGAACTAGAGAAAGGGCACGGCACGCGCTCTCTAATCCTGGCAACCGATTTGACCGCTCCTGGATCTCCCGCTTACGTGCTTGACCAGACAACGCGCGCCGACATTCATGTGGATGTGCTGGTTAATAACGCGGGGTTCGGACAATACGGCTTGTTCGTGGAGAACGACCTCGAAGAATGCCTGCAACAGATTCAGCTGAACGTCACGACCCTGACTCATCTCACGCGGCTCTATCTCCCGATGATGATCGAGCGAGCGCGAAATGGGAGCAAAGGCGCGGGCATCCTAAACGTCGCGTCCACCGCGGCATTTCAGCCAGGACCACTGATGGCAGTATATTTCGCCACCAAGGCCTACGTGCTGCACTTTTCAGAAGCCCTGGCGAACGAACTACACGGGACCGGAGTAACCGTGACCTGCCTGTGCCCAGGCGCAACGATCTCAGAGTTCCACAAGCGCGCAAAAGCCACCGGCATGCGCCTGCTGAAATTCGGCGCGATGGACGCTCACACGGTAGCGGAAGATGGCTATCGCGCGTTGTTGGCCGGAAAGCCGGTCGTAATTTCGGGATTCAAGAACTGGTTGTTGGCGGAGTCGATACGCTTCTCACCCCGCAGACTCGTGACGGCAATCGCGCGGAGTATTCAAAAAGAACGATAGCTGCGACTTCGGCAACACGCCGATCAAAGCAGAGCTTCTAGCTCGACTTGCGGCCTTCCAAAGCGGCCTGAACACGGCTGTGTTTGCGGCTGTAGGTGAAATAAACGACCAAGCCGATAACCAGCCAAATAATCAGTCGTGCCCAGTTAACCCAGCCGAGTTTGTACATCATGTATCCGTTGAAGAGAATTCCCATCACCGGTACAAACGGCACCCACGGAGTGCGGAAGGGACGATGCTGTCCAGGATTGGTGTGACGCAAAGCCATGACGGCGATGCAGACGATAACGAAGGCCAGTAGCGTGCCGATATTCACCATCTTTCCAATATCGTCGATCGGAGTGAGGCTACCGACGATCGCGGCGAGAAGGCCAACGAGCATCGTGTTCTTCCATGGCGTGCGGAAGCGCGGGTGAATGTCGGCAAAGAATTTCTTGGGTAGCAGGCCATCGTTGGCCATGGAATACAAGACTCGCGTCTGTCCCAACAGCATGACGAGCATGACACTGGTCAATCCCGCCAAGGCTCCGAGTGTGATGATATGGGATGCGCCAGTAAGACCGCGATCCATAAATGCGCGCGCAATCGGAGCTTCGATGTTGACCTCTCGCCAAGGCACCATCCCGGTCAAAACTGCCGCTACTGCGATGTATAACGCGGTGCAGATTAGAAGCGACGCGATGATGCCAATCGGAAGATCGCGCTGCGGGTTCTTCGCTTCTTGCGCGGTTGTAGAGACGGCGTCGAATCCGATGTAGGCAAAGAAAATGTAGGCCGCTCCGGCCCCGATTCCGGAGAATCCGAATGGGGCGAAACTGGCCCAGTCAGTCCCCCAGTTGGTCGCGTTGACGTAATGCCAGCCGAGTCCGATCACAAAAATGACGACCGCAACCTTAATCGTCACGATGGTGGCGTTGAAGCGAGCACTCTCTTTGATGCCAACGACCAAGATCGCGGTGATTACGAGGGCAATGATGAAGGCTGGAAGGTTTACTCCAATTTCGTAACCGAAAAGATGCGGCGCATTCAATAGATCGTGCGCGCGTTGCAGCAATTCGGGGGACTGCGCCGCCATGATGGCGCTCTTCGTCTGGAGATAAGCCTGCGTGCCGGCGACGAGAGACGGATCGGCGGTCTGCGCCATTTGCCGGGCTACGATGTCTTCCGCCGTGTGAAGTCCGGTCCAGTGATCGTAGGCCAACCACAGCGGCATTTTAATGTGGAAGATATTGAGGAGTTCGATGAAGTGGTTCGACCACCCGGAGGAAACAGTACTGGCGCCCATCGCGTATTCAAGCGTAAGGTCCCATCCGATAATCCAGGCAAAAATTTCGCCGAGCGTCGCGTAGGCATAAGTGTAGGCGCTGCCTGCAAGGGGGATCATCGCCGCAAACTCGGCATAGCACAGGGCGGCAAAGGCACATCCCAAGCCGGACAGTACGAAAGAGAGCATGAGGCCGGGGCCGGCATAGTGGGCGCCCAGTCCCGAAAGCACAAAAATTCCCGCTCCAATGACCGCACCGACTCCCAGAGCCGTTAACTGAAATACGCCCAATGTGCGTTTCAAGCTGTGCGAGCCCGTCTCTTGCGCTTCGTGAAGCAGGAGCTCGAGTGGCTTTTTCGCAAACAGGTCAGTCATGAGATGCGTTTCTCCTAATCGATTTTGAGAGTGTCATCGAGCCGGAACCGCCTGCGTACGCGGACGCCAGATGTAGTACACGGGAATGCCTAAGAGCACGATGAACAATCCCGGCCAAGTGTATTGAGGTTTGTAGCGTAACAGCACCACGTCGATAAACAAAGCCATCACGATGTAAATAGCGGGCAAAATCGGGTATCCGATCGCTTTGTAGGGACGCTCGGCCTCGGGATGAGTGCGGCGCAGAACGAAGAGTCCGAAGATGGTAAGGACGTAAAAAACGAGCACGGCAAAGATGATGTAATCGAGAAGCTGGCCATAGCTCCCAGAAATGCAGAGGACGCAAGTCCATACCATCTGCACCATGAGCGAGACGGCGGGAGTTTTATAGCCGGGATGCAGTTTGGCAACGCTGCGAAAGAAGAGGCCGTCTTTGGCCATGGCATAGTAAACGCGTGCGCCGGAGAGAATCAGTCCGTTGCAGCATCCGAAGCCGGAGATCATGATGGCGACGGCCATCAGCGCTCCACCGGCAGAACCGAACATTTGGGTCATGACGGCGGTGGCGACGCGGTCTTCACTGGCGTATTGAATTCCGCGCTCCAGCAGCGTGGTTCCCGTTGGGCTGCCCCAGAGCGGCAGTGCGCTGAGATAAATAAAATTGCAGCCGATGTAGAGCGCAATCACCACGCCAGTGCCAAGGGCGAGAGACAGTGGTAGATTGCGGCTGGGATTTTTGACTTCACCGGCGGTGAAAGTCACGTTGTTCCAGGCGTCAGCGGAGAAGAGCGAGCCAACCTGGGCGATTGCCAGTACGGTAAGGGTTGAGACGACGACACCGGCTCCGACATCGTGAAGGGCGCCGAGTCCCGAGTTGTGCCAGAAGTTCGCGCCAAAATTGGCGGCGACAGCTTTGGCATTCCGGCCCAGAAAAATTCCGAAGAAGACCAGGCCTAGCAACGCCGCAACTTTGGCCGTGGTGAAGATGTTTTGGATGATGGCGCCCGTCTTCACGCCGAAAATATTAATGATAGAGAGTGCAACGACTACGAGGATGGCAACGAAGTTTTGCGTGTTCAGTCCGACGTCCATGCCACCCAGGATCATGGGGCCGACGGAAAACTTAGGAACTTTCCAGAGGTGGACGATCCAATGGCTCGAGGAGATTGCGGGCCAGAAGATGCCGAGAAATTTGCCGAAAGCCACACCGACGGCAGCGATTGTGCCCGTTTGAATGACTAAGAAGAGGGTCCAGCCATAGAGAAATCCCCAGAGAGGGCCGAGCGATTCGCGCAGATAAACGTACTGGCCCCCGGCACGCGGCATCATAGCCGCCAGTTCGCCATAGGTGAGGGCGCCGACAATCGTCAGAAATCCTGTAATAAGCCACGCACCGATTAGCAGCGCCGGAGAACTAACCTCGCGGGAAATTTCGGCGGACACAATAAAGATGCCCGAACCGATCATGGAACCCATGACCAGCATGGTGGCGCTGGTGAGGCCGAGACCTTTGACTAGCTCTTTATCCTGATGGGTGTGGCGTTCCCAATCGCTGATGTTCGAAGCGACTTTCGACGCGGGAGCTGGCGGTTGAACGTTCAGGCTCACGAACCTCCCCGGTTGATCGTTTTCCAGTTATCACAATGGATTGTCATCCCGAGCGAAGCGAGGGACCTGCAGTTCGCCGCAAGATGCAGATCCCTCGCTTTGCTCGGGATGACAATATTTAAGGAATTCCACTTTACCCTAGAATTCTCAAAAATTCTTCTGCTGATTTGCGGGGATCCCGTAGCAAGTCGGATATCACGGCGACCGAGTCGGCCCCGGCTTCTAGGACAGAACGCGCGTTAGCACGGGTGATGCCGCCGATGGCGACCAAGGGCTTGCGAGTCAGCTCCCTCGCCCGGCGAACACCGTCAAGGCCCACGACAGGATCGGGAGTGGCTTTGCTGCTCGTGGCAAAAACGGGTCCGATCGCTAAGTAGTCGGCGGAGGTTTGATCGGCCTCGGCAAGTTGTTCGGGGTTGTGCGTAGAAACTCCGAGCCAACGATGCGGCCCGACGATGGCGCGCGCTGATGCAGGAGATAAATCATCCTGCCCAACATGCAGACCGTCGAAACCAGCTGCGAGGCAGAGGTCGGCGCGGTCGTTCATGATGAGCACTCCGCCCGGTCCCAACCGCGCCTTTAATTGAACGGCATCTTCCAGCATTTGGCGGGCGCCGGACTTCTTATTGCGATATTGGAGCAGGGTGCAGCCGGCAGCCGCAAACTGCTCGGCGAACTCGCACAGAATCGCCAAGTCGGAAAGGCAGGATGCATCCAGAATGGGATAGAGACGTGGCAAGGCTCGGGCGCTTCGAGATTGGATGGACTCGATCAATGTACCGGCTCGGAGGCGGGGCCCGTTTCCCTTAGCGAATTGTGCATGTTGAGAATGCGCCAACGACCGGCGCCATCTTTTCGGCACATCGACATGCCATGTCCAACGATTTTGTCCTCTGGCGTTTCGATCCGGTAGTCGTATGAATACCATAAGGCGTCACCAAAGCTGCGAACGTCATGCGGCTGCATTTCGTAATGTAGCTTTGGCGCAAATTTGAAGTATCGCTCGGAAAGATAACGCATAACTTCCTGGCGTCCGCGGAATTCGCCGTGGGGAGTGTAAAGCACGATCTCCGGATCGAAGCACTCGGTCATGGCCTTGGCGTCTCCTTCGTTGAAGGCGACGTTGCACGAGGCCATGTCCCGCTGCATTTCGGCGAAGGCGTCGGCTGAAGTTCTGGGTTCGCCGGCTAACACCGCAACGCGCCGCTTGAGATCAATGGTCACACCCATCTGATCGAGTAGATCGACTCCAAGGATACCGTCGATCTGGCCGCCGCAGGCTTTACCGATCGGACTAAGATCGATCGCCGGCAGTTTCAAGTTGCGCAGCTTGTGAGTGCCCAGTTCCACCTCGGGCAAGAAGACCTCGCGAGCACTGGTGGCCGCGTTTCCGCTCCATGAATCGATGTGAATTTGCCCGGACTTCCCGGAGGTAAAGGATTTCAGATTGAGGATCGTAGTCGCGCCCGTGTCAAGCAGTAGCCGTCGATTCTCACCGGCAACTTTCATGGTGACGACGGGCAGAACGTCACAGCGTTCGATCGGGATCTCATTCTCAGGATCGGAATTTTGGGCGCCGATTACCGCCGGGGACGCAAGAAGAAACAGAAGAGCGGCTGCGATTCCGACTGGCTGCATCAATTTGTCATTCCGATTTCTCAACTTCATCGGAGATCTTATGCTCGGATCATTCTGCGATCCACAAGGATTATTTTTTTGCGAGGAATCTCTCGATGAATCCGGTATCGAAATTGCCTGCACGAAATTCAGGGTCGGCCAAGATGCGGCGGTGCAGCGGAATGGTGGTGTAGATACCTTCCACGATGAACATTCCTAATGCACGGCTCATGCGCGAAATGGCTTCGCTGCGGTCTTTGCCGCGGACTACGAGTTTGGCGATCAGCGAGTCATAATAAGGAGGAATCGTACCTTCGGCGTAAGCGGCAGTGTCGATCCGCACGCCGGTTCCACCGGGAGGATTGAAGGTGGTGATCTTGCCGGCCGAGGGCGTGAATTTCTCCGGATGCTCGGCGTTGATGCGGCACTCGATGGCGTGTCCGCGATGAACGATCGGACCCTGCAACACGTCACTTAGTTTTTCGCCTGCCGCGATCATGATCTGGCTCTTCACGAGGTCTACGTCGGTCACCATTTCTGTGACCGGATGCTCAACCTGAATGCGAGTGTTCATCTCGATGAAATAGAGCCGCTGCTGCTGATCCATGAGGAATTCAATCGTTCCGGCGTTGTGATAGCCGACATG
>Ga0302140_10011069_pt1 | contig 11116 bp, 12 predicted proteins | sample I_Bog_E1_1_FD_202095 | JGI IMG/M metagenome (GOLD analysis project Ga0302140, IMG submission 202095) | Peat permafrost microbial communities from Stordalen Mire near Abisko, Sweden - I_Bog_E1_1 | ecosystem: Environmental > Terrestrial > Soil > Wetlands > Peat | place: Sweden: Abisko, Stordalen...
GAAATTGTGGCTCCCGCTGAATTTTCCACGACCGCCGCTGAAAACAAAGTGTTTGAAGCCCAGATCAAACTGGATGCCAAAGACTATAAGGGCGCGGTGGATTACGCTTATGAATCCATGGTTTTCGCCGCCGAAGCGGTTATTCGCAACCACCACCGTGAATATGTGGGCAACGCGGATACGACCGTCGATATTTTCCGTAAGTCGTTCTTTAACACGGGTGTGTTTGTGAAGCATGTTAACAACACCCAATTCGCGGCGTTTCTCTTTAAGGCCCATGACAACAAGTTGGCCAATCCCAACCCGGATGAAGCGCATCGGCAAGTGGAAGAAGCCCAGCTTTATCTGGAAGCGGTTTACAGCTATATGAACAACGCCGAGCCGGGCCCCGTGCCCGCGGCCAAGTAAAAGGAAAAACATGGACTTCCACAAGATCAACGTCAAGTTTTTCGCTGAAAAGGGTTCGGACATTCCTTTGGCCGCTTTTATCCCGGTCTTTCACCGCTGGATTCAGCAAGACAAGCTGGAAGGTTTTTTGGTGGATGTGACCGAATACACCCATGTGCACCAGGGCCCGGGCGTGTTGATCATCGCCCAGGAAGCCAATTACAGCGTGGATGAGGCTGAAGGAAAGCGTGGTTTTATGTACGCCCAAAAGCGTGTGCCCGAAAAGAAAGCGGAAGAGTATTTGAAGACGGCGTTCCGCCGGGCTTTGCAGGCCGCCTCCTTCTTGGAAAACGAAAAGGAATTCGCCGGAAAGCTGAAATTCGCCACGGGTCATTTTGAAGTGACGATCAACGATCGTTTAGCCGCTCCGGGCGGCAGCGCTTCGCAGGCAGAAATTGAAAAGGTTCTGAAGCCTTTCTTGGATCACCTTTACGGCGCGGGCAGCTATCAGCTCACCGGCGAAAAAGATGCCAAAAAATTGGCCGGTTTTGAAGTGAAGGTAACTAACGCCGCTGACGCGGGCGCTTTGTTGGCCAAATTGAAATAAAGGGTTGGTATGATTAAAGCCGGTTCTCGAAAGGGAGCCGGCTTTTTTTATTTGTAAGGATTGATGAATAGGTTTAAAAACTTTCTATGACAGGAAGATTTTCATTTATGAAAACAGCCATTTATCTATTCGTTTTTATTTTTTTCATTTTTTCCAATGCTTCTTCTCAAACACACCAAAGAACCCCTTTTTCAAAGCTCATAGATTCACAAATTAGAAAAATGTCTACTGAAGAAATAAAAGCGATAGCGGACGGGGGGGATGCTGCTGCGCAAATGAGAATGGCGCTTATTTCTCTTTCTCAAAGAAATGTCCCTGAGGCGATTAAGTGGTATCAAAAAGCTTTTGAATCGGGGGATGTTGAAGGGGCGGGGTATATAGCTCAGTTGTACTTAAATACGGCTGTTGATGGCACCCATAACATACCTGAGGCGATGAAGTGGTTTCAAAAAGAGATGGATAAGGGAGCGGATTTAAACCTTATGTTTGGGAGGATGTATAGGAATGGTGATAGAGGTTTACCAAAAGACTTGGTAAAGGCCGCTTACTATTTAAACCTTGCGGCTCAAAACAATGACAAAACCGCTATCGTTTGGCTCGCGGAAATGTATCTCAAAGGCGAAGGCGTGAAGAAAGATCCGGTAAAAGCGAAAGAACTTATGTCACGTTTGTCGGAAACAGAAATAAATGAATTGGGCAACGGAAGAGAAATTTTGTGTGAATTGGAAGGCTATGAGGTAAAAAATCCTTTAGACGGCGATATTTATTTGAACGCGGGAAGATTTCCGCCGTTTTTTATTTCACGAAGGGTTTATCGAAAGGTTGGTGAAAGCTCTTATCAAACCTATTTCATTAATTCAGATGGCGACTTAATTAAAGCGCCTGAATCCGAAGTTGATTCTGACGACTCAGAGAATTCAAACACATATTCCGACCCGGCGTCGTCGGAAGCGTCTATCGAAAATTCGACGGAAACCCCGGACTCTGAACAAAAATCAAATGAAATCATTTCGCCAAGCGGCAAGTGGTCTGTAACTAAACCAGACCCAGAAAAATGGGGCGACTTAACCATGCAATTACGCGACCTTGCTAATGGAGTTGAACAAAAGATTGATATTCCTGGGGGTGGCTGGGGGTGGAATGCGATTAGTTGGAATCCCATACGTGATCTGTTTTATTTTTCAATTTTGGTTGGGGACTCGACTGGAAGAGCTTCCGTTTATTGGCAATTTGATCCGGCCTCAAAAACATTTATTCAGATTGGTGTTGGGCAATCTCTGATTTTAAAGCCGGATGGCAAGTGGCTGGTTTGGATGGATGGCGAAGGGGGAGGGGATTGGCGTACTCGTCAAATATGGGTTTACGACATTGAGAACAATATAAATTACACATTAACTGGGGGACACGCTGATAACAGCTTTGATCAATGGGGTGAATTGAAAAGTGATGAAAAAGTAACCGATACAACTACTCCCTCGAATGCGGTGGTATGTGTCGAGAATGCGAAGAAATTTTATAAGAAAGATCGTTTTGAGGAGGCTATTAAGGAGTATAAAAAAGCTATTAGGCTTGATCCCAATAACGCCCAAACTTACGGGCTATTGGGCTATTCATATTACCGTGACCAACAGTTGCCCCAAGCTATTCGAGCTTTTCAATCTTCTTTGAAAATTAATCCGAAAGAATTAATGAGTTATTACAATTTGTCGCTTGCTTACTGGGCTAATTATCAAAGGGGTGAGTCCATTGATCAGTTAAAAACTTTATTCTCAATGGACCCCAAGTATAAAAAATTGATCAAACAAGACTCACAATTTAATGAAATCCTGAAATCGCCTTATTTTAAAATGGCCTTTGAAGATTCAAAAAAATAGGACATAAGCCAAATACTAAAGATTCCGCCTCGGATAGCCTTTTGGGCGGCCCGGGCGGTCTTTAAAGCCTTATCCCCGCCGGTGACGGTCAGGTGGATTTCGTAATCCTCCCCACCCTTGTACTTCACCTTAATGCCGGGTCCGAAGTCTTTCCAATCCTCCGCCAGGGGGTCTTCTTCCTGGGGTTTACCGTTGGAACCGTCTTTGGGGTCAAAATACCCTGGGTCGTTCCCCTCATTGACCCACTCAACCATCTTTTTGACCTGAACTAGCGGCAATTCATTTATCAAAATGGCTTCAATGGCATATTCAATATCTGCGGGGTCGTTTAGACCCGCCAAGGCCAGTAAAACATACTCGGTTATCCGGTAATCGGATTTAGTATGGCCCCACTTCCGGGCAATAGGGGCTTCGGAGGCTGAAATTGAAAAAGCCTTGAAGCCCTTCTTGGATGGTCTTTACGGCGCTGGTTCTTATCAGCTCACCGGCGAGAAAGACGTTAAAAAATTGGCGGGTTTTGTGGTGAAGGTGAACAGCAACCCCGAAGCAAGCACTTTGTTAACTAAGCTAAAATAAATTTTTTTGTTATTAAGGCCGGTTCCTAAAGAGGAACCGGCCTTTTTTGTTTTAAAGGCCATTGTTTATTACGATTTGACATTTTAATAGGTATGGTATTAAATACCATATATCGCAATAGAGGTTTTCATGGAATCCATCCACGCCGCGGAAGTTGAATACCGGCTTATTCGACTGCCGCAATATGAAAGAGATTTAAGCCAGTTGAAGCGGTTAGAACCGAAACTTCATGAGGTGGTTCGGGATAGCCTGCGAAAAGAGATCGAGTCCGGGAAACTGGATGAGATTCCTGGCGCGGGTGGATGGGTAAAAGGACGAGCGGCTTCGCCCAGTCGGAATATCGGCAAAAGCGGCGGGTTTCGGTTCATTTACTTTCTTTTCCAGGTGGAACAAGACATTTATTTGTTCGCGGCCTATGACCACCGTAAAAAAATGAATCTAGATCCGACCGAAATCAAACAGTTAAAAGCATTGTCGGAAGCGCTGAAGAAAAGTTATCGTCAGGGGAGGAAGTCATGAAGGAAAAAGCTAAAAAGGGATTCGAATTCTTCGAGGAAAGCCTTCGAGAAGGCGTGCGATACGCTCAAGGCAAGAAGGCTAAAGTGAAAGTGGAAAGCTTGCGAGTCAAATTAACGGGTGAAGATATCAAGGCGGCCCGCCAGGTTTTGAAGGTTTCTCAACCGCAGTTCGCCCGTCTGATGGCGGTTAGTTCGGAGACAGTGAAGAAATGGGAACAGGGTAAAAATCCTATTCCCGCGGCGGTGGGTTATTGGGCGGAAGGATTAAAAACCCATCCTACCGTGACCAAAAATTTGCTTTTCGAAATGGCGGGTAAATATTCGACAGGACAATAAAAATGCCATTAAGTTGGCGGGTTTTGTGGTGAAGGTGAACAGCAACCCGGAAGCCTCGGCTTTATTGGCTAAGTTGAAATAAAGGATGGGGTATCATTGAAGCCGGTACTCGAAAGGGTATGGGCTTTTTTTATTTTGAGTTAATCAACTATAGTTGATTTTTAAAAGGTCGTAAACTATAGTTTAAAAAGAAAGATAAGTATGGAAGCCTTACCCAGAACCATTGAGATTTACCGGAACGAGCAGGGCGGGAAACCCTATCGACAATGGTTAGACCAACAGCCAAAAGAGGTTCAGGTTATTGTTGATATCCGGTTAAAGAGGGTAGAGAAGGGCCTTTTGGGTGACCATCACGCCGAAGGAAGCGGGGTTTGGGCTTTGATTTTTGATGATGGGCCGGGAACCCGTGTTTACTACGGCTTGACCGACAGCCAGAAGATTGTTTTGCTCTTAGTAGGCGGCAATAAAAAAAGACAGAATAAGGACATTCAGCAAGCCATCGCTTATTGGGAAGATTTTAAGAAGAATGAAAAGGCGAAAGAAAAGAAGTGATTTTGAGAGGTGCGGAAATGGGAAGTAGATCAGTAAGTTATCACGAAGATTTGATTGAAAGATTAAAAGACCCTGAATTAAGGGTGGCTTATGTCAACGCCGCTTTAAAGGATGGTGACCCATCTATCCTTTTAGCGGTTTTGGAAGATTGCGCCGAAGCCATGGGCGGGGTTCCCAAGCTGGCGAAAGCAATCCATGTTTCCCCCCAGGCGGTTTATAAAATGTTTTCCGGCAAGGGCAATCCCCGCTGGGAAAATTTGAACAAGATTCTTGAGACTTTGGGTTTTCGTATCAATGTTTCTCTGGCCAAAAAGAAGGTGCTTGCCCGGGCGTGAGTTTTTAATTGGCCAAATTGAAATAAAGGGTTGGTATGATTAAAGCCGGTGCTCGAAAGGGTGCCGGCTTTTTTTGTTTAAATATATGTTGGAGGTTTTATGAACCGAAACATTATTGAATCCACATGGGTCAAAGTCGCTCTTATTGTGATTTTGGCAGTAGGGACAGGTTGTTCTCCCAAACACATGGATGGTATAAATTCTTCCGCTTCCATTTCGCCGGATGATAGTCTGATTTGCTATTTCAATACGAAGGGGGAAACTGACTCAATCTATATTGTTAATAAGACTTGGGCGAAAGTTGGAGAGATACCAATTCCAAACGACCAGAGTCCCATTAATCCGATCTTTTCGCCTGACGGTAAAAAAATATTATATGTATCCGGTTTGAAAAATTCTGAAAGCCCACAAAGAACCATTTATTTGGCAGATATAAACAGCAACAGTACAAAATGTCTTACACCTGGAAAAGAAAACATCACCGAAGCTATTTTTTCGCCGGATGGGAAAACCATTTATTTTTTGAACGCGGGTTCTTATGGCCATTATTCACCGATTGCTCAATCGCATTCCCATGACTTTGATGTGTATTCCATTGACACCACAGGAAATAATCTCAAGCAATGGACTGATTTAAAAGCTTATGGGTTGTCTGATCTTTCAATATCTAAAGATGGTAAAAATTTATTTTTTGTTCAAATGGGTGACACAAATACTCTTTTCACCATGCCGCTATCGGGGGACTCCAAGCCGGTTTCGGTGGTTTCTGGTCTTTGGGATGCGAGCGTCTCGCCCGATAATAAAGAAATCGCATTTTCTCAGATGAAACAGGTAAATGGGGTATTTACCTATGATTTATATCTTAGAAACTTCAATTTTCAAAAAATGAGCTACTCAGATCCGAAACAACTTACGTTTTTGAATACAAGCGTACTTGGGTTTAATTTTTTCAATCAGAGGCCCGCTGTTCTTTTCATACAGGCCAAAAATTGGCCGGATAACCCGCAGCAACTTCAATTAATGGAAGTTAATTTGGATGGCACCGATTTGAAAAAGATAGTTCTTCCGAACTGAACTAAGTCATTGTGAGCAAAGGGGTGTCTAGCCCTTTTGTTCTAAAACCGTCTTTTAGATCACATCAAAACCCGTGAAAAAAATTATATTTTCCAAGTTGTTTAGTTTCCGTTTTTGAATAAATAATTAGGGGCATATTTGAATTAAATATTCATTGGAGGCTCCTATGGCGATTCAAATCCAAGACATTTTGGCTCTTCTGCCGGAACTGTTTCCCGGTGTCCAATTCCTTCCTCTCAAGAATGTGCGGCCCGACCCCGAAAACCCTGGCCCTCCGCTGACCGACCAGGCTATTCAGGATATGGCCGATAACATAGCCGTCCGGGGGTTGGTCAACCCCATCAAGGTGCAGGGCGATAAGGCAAAGCTCTTTGCTGAAGGGGTTCAGCCGCATCCAGACAACCCCCGACTCCGGGCCGATGGCCAGCCCTGGACGATGGGGGATTTCAATTACGTGATCCTCGGCGGGGAACGCCGGTACCGGGCCGCGGGTCGGCTGGGGTGGGTCACTATCCCAGGGTTTATCCTGAACCCGACCGAGGAAGAGGCCGTCGAGATCAACTATTTAGACAACGACGTCCGGGATAGGGGTTGGTGGGCGGGCTACCAAACGCTCGAGAAGCTCATCAAGGCCAACCCCAGCCTGACCCAACGGCAGGTCGGGACCCGGTTGAAGATGGACCCTACCAAGGTAGGCCGGGCTTTGAGGCTGTTACCCCTCCTCAACCGGGCTTCCAAGGACTTAATTGTCGGAAATTCCGACAATTCAAATAAGGGATTTTGGGGTATTTCAGAATCCGCTGTCCTTCGGCTGGCCGATCTGGGTCCCGAGTCGACCCTCAAGCCGGGGGTGAAGAAGGCGGGGAATGATACCCAGCGGATATGGCCCTACCCGGCCATCCCACCCGAAACCCAAGACTTGGTACGGCGTACCCTACAGGTGGCCATCGAAGAGCAAATGACCGAGGCGGGGGTGAAGGGGTTGGTCCGCTCGGTTCAGGATGGCCATGGGCCGGAGGATTACTCCCCTAAAAAGCCATCGGGGATTTCGAGCCCTGCGGGCTCTCAACAAACCGAGGTTAAGGTATCAGGGGATGAGACCGACTTGGAGACGGATGAAGAAGACGAGGACTCGGTCAAACCCATTCCGTGGTCCGAAAACTCCCGGCACCCCGAGTATCTACAAATTCCCGTTTCGCGTGTCCGGGTGAACGGCTTTATCGCCCAATGTTACGCCCGCTCCTTGAATGTGGAACGAAAGGCCCTCGCCATGCAGGCTTCCGGTTATGCGCAGGATATTTGGGTTCGCCGCCTGACTGAAGACGAAAAGAAAGCCGACCTGAACCACGATTTCGAGTTGTTCAAAGGTATTTCGACCCTGAAGGGAGCCGAAATGCTGGGCTGGCCGCAACTCAACGCGATGGTCTATGACATTGACGAAGGGGAAGCCATTCGACTTCATAACGCAGATGTTGATCATTCTCAGCCCCTGACCTGGGTCGAACTTTATGCGTCATTGGAAAAAAACCTGGCGAAGTACCCGAGTCAGAACCTGGCTCAAGTGGCTATTAAGTTACAGGAAGACCCGGCTGTGTTGATAGAGGTGCTTTCGGCGATGAAATTGCTTAATGAATCTATGAGGAATCTGATCGACGAAAGCGTTCATCGTTGCTATGAGGGAAGAACCAATATGGGCGGTTACCAGTTCCGTAAAGAATTCGCGATTCCTTTGAAGCGCTTGAAAGGTGTTTCCGAAGTTCTTTTGGAAACTCAGCAACTCGTCGAGAAAGTCGTTGGGATCGCCATTGAAAATGAGATGAGGTCAGCGGAAATCGGGGAGTTGGTGGATTGGGTTTTGGCAGGCAACGACCCCGACGAGTATTTTGAAAAAGAGGCGTAAGGGCAAGAAAGCCTAGCCACGTTGTTGAATTTTACGCTCGATTCAAGAAGTATACTTGCGTATACTTCTTGAAAGGGGAAAGTCAAATGAAAGCTAAGGGGCCTCAATTCGGGGGCGATTGGACTGAAGAAAAACTAGAAAAAGTTCGTAAGTATTTAAACGCATATACCCAAGCGCTTAAAAAACAACCATTCGATTTAATCTACATAGACGCTTTTGCGGGTGCGGGTTATCGCGAGTTGCGAGCTAAAGAAGATTCTGGTACGACGGCGCTCCTTTTTCCAGAGTTGGTTGAACCTGAATCGCAAAAGTTTATGGATGGTTCGGCGCGTATTGCTTTAAAGGTCGATCCGCCTTTCAAAAGGTTTGTGTTTATTGAAAAAGACTCCGAGCAATACTCCAAGTTAGCGCAAATAAAAAGCGAGTTTCCAGAAAAAGCTGAAAACATTCTGTTGATTGAACAAGACGCCAATGATTTTTTACTCGACTATTGCAGTAGAACAAATTGGCAATCCTCACGCGCGGTTCTTTTTATGGACCCTTTTGGAATGCAAGTGAAATGGCAAACGGTTGAGGCGATCGCAAAAACTAAAGCGATTGATTTTTGGTATTTGTTCCCCTTGGGGGCGTTTAACCGGATGATGAAAAAAGATGGGAATCTTGATCCGACTTGGGAACAAAAACTGGATGATGTTCTGGGTGATAAGAATTGGCGAGAGGCGTTTTTTCGATCCAATCAAACCCCTGATTTTTTTACCGAACAGCTGGGGTTATCGCGAACGGCTGATTGGAAAGGGATGATTGATTACTTTAAGGGACGGCTTTCTACAGTTTTCACGGGTGTAGCCGAAAATCCCCTGACGTTGTATAACTCTAAGAATGTACCGCTTTTCTTACTTTGTTTTGCCTGTGGGGGTAGTGAGAAGGGCAGTAAATTGGCTTTAAAAATAGCTCAAGACATACTGAGGAAATGAAGTGGCTAATAAATCTTCAATCGAATGGACTAACGCAACTTGGAATCCGGTAACCGGTTGCCACAAAGTGAGCGCCGGTTGCGCAAATTGCTATGCCGAACGTTTTGCCGAAAGATGGCGCGGCATTTCTGGGCACCCCTATGAACAAGGATTTGACTTAAAAACTTGGCCGGAACGCGTGAATCTGCCTTTAACGTGGAAAGAGCCCAAGACGATTTTTGTTAACTCTATGTCCGATCTTTTTCATCAAGACATTCCTTTAAAATTTGTGAAACAAATATTTGAGGTTATGAACAAAGCTCATTGGCATCAGTTTCAAGTTTTAACTAAAAGAGCCGATCATCTGGAAAAACTGAGCTCTCAATTGAAATGGACTGATAATATTTGGATGGGCGTGAGTGTTGAGTCTGACAAGTTTACCTATCGAATTGATTCGCTTAGAAAAACAAAAGCTAAAGTGAAGTTTCTGTCTTTAGAACCATTGCTTGGTCCATTGCCAAAGTTAAAACTTCGAGGCATTCACTGGGCGATTGTTGGTGGAGAATCGGGCCCAGGTGCTAGACCGATCGAAAAGGATTGGATTGTTGATATTCGAAAACAATGTAAGAAGGCGAAAGTCCCATTCTTTTTCAAACAATGGGGCGGTGTCTGGAAAAAGAAGAATGGTCGTTTGTTAGAAGGTCGTACATGGGATCAAATGCCCGAATCTAATCGAAAAATCGAGTTGGCTTCTGTTAAATAATTTATTTTTTTGAAATACCAGTAGAATCATCTGGTTCAAATGTTTCGAGGAATTTAGAGAACAGATTTTTTAAAGATTGATGAATATTTAAATCTTGATCGGTAGTTCTTGGATTTGCCCAAGATTTAATTAGTTGTACGAGTATTCCATCCTGCATTTCTTCCTTGATCTCAAGGTGTTTATTTTGCTCTCCGAATCTAAGACCATAACCTCTTTCGAAATATTTGTGATCTCGGGAACAAATTAATCCGGCAACCCAAACGTTTTGTGCATTGAAATGGTTGAGTTTTTCACCACAGATTAAACAATTGAAAAAGTGATCTTTGCCATCGGTGGGAACGTGCTTTCCGGTTTTGCGATAATTTAAAATCCGTAAAAGAATTTCGACTAATTGGGAATTTAAAACATTTCGTGCTTCTTTGTTCGATAACCAGTATTCAATAATTTGGTCATCTTCGATTAAATTTTCTGGAATCATTTTGTTTTTGGCGGTGATTGTGGCGCCGGAGTAAAAGATTCTTTCAGGCACATAAAACCAATGGTTGTCTTCACAGATCAATTCTTTTCCATAGATATCAGTGGATTGTTTTTTTATTAATTTTTTTACACATTTTGGGCAATAACAATTATCTATTGTCCAAGTTTGATCCAAAAAGCTTGTTCGGTTTAGATTTATTAATTCTTCTTCTGTCATGCTGTGCCTAATTTTATTTCCGGATTGAACATTACTTATCCCCCATAATTCCATCCCGTTGAAGACAGCAATAAAAGCCCGTTGGCCTGCGACAGTTCCGCTTCTAAAACTTCCGCCACGACCACCGCGTGGTCGCCGTGTTCCACAATATCCACAATCGTGCATTCCAGATAACCGGCCATGTGAGTGAACACCGGCAGTTTATGCAGGGGGCTGGGGACAAAGGGTTCCCCGGCGATGGTGTTATCAATCGGTTCCACATGCTTGAAAAACTTCTGGGCGATGTCTTTTTGGTTATCGCCTAAATAGTTTAAAACGAAGTTTTTGGATTGTTGAAGAACCTCAAAGGTGACGCTGTCGGCGCGGACGCCCAGCACGATGAGGGGCGGCTTGAAGGAAGCCTGGGTCATCCAGCTGATGGTGGAGGCCGCGTGTTTGCCTTTGGCTTCGGCGGTGAGGATATACAGGGCATGGGGAATGAGCTGCAAAAGTTTTTTCTTGGCGGATTCGTTCATAAATTCCTCTTTCATTGAAGTGCGGATAGTGT
>Ga0302140_10011070_pt1 | contig 11116 bp, 10 predicted proteins | sample I_Bog_E1_1_FD_202095 | JGI IMG/M metagenome (GOLD analysis project Ga0302140, IMG submission 202095) | Peat permafrost microbial communities from Stordalen Mire near Abisko, Sweden - I_Bog_E1_1 | ecosystem: Environmental > Terrestrial > Soil > Wetlands > Peat | place: Sweden: Abisko, Stordalen...
GCTGCTCGAGGGCGGCGGCGCCAAGACCGGCGCGGCGCTCAAGATCGACATTTCCGAACTTGCCGGCCGCAATGCCAATCTCGACGTCGCCGCGATCAAGGACGAACTGGCGCTGGTGTCGGAGGCCTGCAAGCCGTTCGAGCTCGAGGCGTTCCGCGAGGGCCACCTGACGCCGGTGTATTTCGGCAGCGCGCTGCGCAATTTCGGCGTCGGCGACCTGCTGCAGGGCCTCGGCCGCTTCGCGCCGCCGCCGCGCGCGCAGGACTCCAACCTGCGCAAGGTCGAGGCGTCGGAGCCGCGCATGAGCGCCTTCGTGTTCAAGATCCAGGCCAACATGGATCCCAACCACCGCGACCGCATCGCGTTCGCGCGGCTGTGCTCGGGCAAGCTCACCCGCGGCATGAAGGCCAGGCTGGTGCGCACCGGCAAGAACATGTCGCTGTCCAGCCCGCAGTTCTTTTTCGCGCAGGACCGCGCGCTGGCCGACGAGGCCTTTGCCGGCGACGTGGTCGGCATTCCCAACCACGGCACGCTGCGGATCGGCGACACCCTGACCGAAGGCGAGGATCTCTCCTTTGTCGGCGTGCCGAGCTTCGCGCCGGAAATCGTCCGCAGGGTGCGGCTGACCGATGCGATGAAGGCCAAGAAGCTCAAGGAAGCCCTGCAGCAGATGTCGGAGGAGGGCGTGGTGCAGGTGTTCCGGCCGCGCGACGGCGCCCCGGCGCTGGTCGGCGTGGTCGGCCCGTTGCAGCTCGACGTGCTGAAGGCGCGGCTCGATGCCGAATATTCGCTGCCGGTCGAATTCGAGGTCAGCGAGTTTCAATTGGCGCGGTGGATTTCGTCGGACGACCGCAAGAAGCTGGAGGCCTTCATCGCCGCCAACGGCTCCGGCGTCGCCGACGATGTCGATGGCGATCCGGTGTTCCTGGCCAAGAACGAATTCTATCTCGGCTATACAAGGGAACGGGCCGAGGGCATCACCTTCTCCAGCATCAAGGATGTGAAGAAGAAGGGCTGAGGCGGGGCGGGAGGCGCGGCCTCGCGAGGCGTCGGGCATGAACGCGCAGATGTGAATGATGCACGCTTGATACCGCTCGCGGGGCACCACATTCTACCGGTGTTGCCTTTGAGGCTGCTTGCATGCTCCGGCGCATCGTTATCGCTGTCATCGTCGCCATCGCGGGATTTGCGGTTGCCGGTTCGGCCAATGCCTGGCACCGGCGCCAGATCAATCCCGTGCCGTTTTCCCACTCGCCCTGCAGCGTGCTGGCGGGGCGGCCGTGCACGCCCTCCTTCTGCAGCGTGTTCAATCACGGGCCCTGCATTCCCGACATCGATTATCCCTATGGCGAGAATTTGCAGCTCACCATCGAAACCGTGCCGTCGCAGCAAGACGCCGCCAAGTACCAGAAGCCCGACCACGATCTCAACAGCATCGGCGATCTGTTCGCGGAATTGCGCTCCTGCTGGTCGCCGCCGCCGCCGGACGCCGCGCAGGCCGGCACGCAGATGACGGTGCGCTTCAGTTTCAAGCGCGACGGCGACATGATCGGGCCGCCGCGCATGACCTTTGCCACCTCGGGCCTTTCCGCCGATACCCGCGCCACCTACCTCAAGGCCATCAATAGCTCGCTCGACGCCTGCGTGCCGCTGAAATTCTCCGGCGGACTGGGCGGCGCGATCGCCGGCCGGCCGATCGCGATCCGCTATGTCGACAACCGCGAGCTCGACAGGCCCAAGGACACGCCATGAGGTGCGTGATCCGGCAATCCAGGACACCTGGCCGGGATTGGCCAGGCGGGCAAAATGCTGGTAGACAACCCGGATCGGGCTGCGGCAATGACCCGGAATCCTCGGAGGAAACGTCATGAAATCGGTAACCGCCTTGTGCTTCGTCCTGTTGGTCTGCTCGTTCCATGGCGCCAAGGCGGTGCCCAGAGCGCTGCCGGCGGTCGACTTCTCGACCATGACTTGCGGACAGTTCTGGAACGGTACTCCCCCGGAAGACAGGGGCCCATTCCTGTTCTGGCTGAGCGGCTATTTTGGCCACCAGAAAAACTCGCCGATCCTGGACCCGGAGAATTTCACCGTACGGACCAAGGCGCTGGCGCAATACTGCTCCAAGCAGCCCGACGACAGCATCCTCTCGGCCGCCGAGAAGACCTTCATCCAGTAGCCGCGCCGCGTCATTTCCAGCGTCAATGGCCGCTGCCGGCGGGTGCTACACGGAGATCGAGTGCTGCGAGCCCGCGGCGAGCCGGTTCAGATGGGCGTCGAACCGGGCGCAGAAGTTCCTGACGAAGGGGCGGCCTGCGGGTGTCAGGCGGAAACCATCCGCGGTCCGCTCGACCAATCCGTCGATATCCTCGGCAATGATGGCATCGGCCTCGCGCCGTAGATCGGACGCTGCGCCGCCGAAATTTCGGCCAGCGTCCTGGAGGAGAAGCTGAAGTCACACATCAGGCGCTCGATGACAAAGCCGCGCAGCCTGTCATCCGCCGTCAGCGCCCAACCGCGCACCGTGGCAAGGCCCTCCTGCTGCACCCGCCGAGCATAGTCCGAAGCGCTGACGGCATTCTGGACGAATCCCTGCGGCAATCGTCCGATGGCGGAGGCACCAAGCCCGATCAGGACGTCGGCGCGGTCCGTGGTGTAGCCCTGAAAATTGCGGTTCAATTGCTGCGTGGCCAGGCTGTCGCCGGGCCGGGCGAAATGATCGAGCCCGAGTTGCCTGTAACCGGCCTGCTCGAGCAACGCCGTCAGCCGGCGCGCCATCGAATACCGCTGTGCTGGCCCCGGCAGCGCGGCCGCATCGATCAGTTTCTGGTTGGGCGCCCGCTGCGGCAGGTGCGCGTAGCCGAACACCGCGATGCGATGCGGCGACAATGCGACGACCTGGCCGATGGTGCGCTCGAGAGTGCTTTCGGTCTGATGGGGCAATCCGTAGACCAGGTCCACATTCACCGAACGGATGCCCCGGTCGCAAAACATGTCGATCGCCTTCCGGGAGGCCTCGTAGCTTTGCTCACGTCCGATCGCCTTCTGAACCATCGGATCGAAGTCCTGAACCCCGACCGAGATTCGATTGACGCCGCTCTCCACCAGGCTGTCTGCCTTTTCCGGCGTCATCAGGCGCGGATCGATCTCGACTGCAAATTCGGTCCCAGGGGGGATTTCGAAACAGTTGTCGAGCAATCGTCCCAACCGCCGAATATCCTCGGCCGCCAGGATGTCGGGCGAGCCGCCGCCCCAATGCAGATGCGTGAGCCGGTGCCGGCGCCGAAGGAGCTGGCAAACCGTCAGCATCTCGGCTTCGACCGCTTCGAGATACTGCCTGATCGGGCCGTAACGGCGCGTGGCTTTGGTACTGCACGCGCAATACCAGCACAGCGCTTCGCAGAACGGTATGTGCAGGTAGACCGACAACGCGGTATCGCCGCCAATATCGGCGAGCCAGCGCTTGTAGTCGGCAGCCCCGACCGAGCCATCGAAATGGTTGGCGGTCGGATAGCTGGTATATCTTGGAAGCGGCGCAGCGTGACGTCTGACCAGTGCCTGCTCGACGGACTCCATCGGGTCCTCCCTTGCATGACGGCTACCAGGCGATCCCGAACGCACAGGCCGGCGCTCCCATCGCCTGGCAGCCGATCTCGGTTGCGCGCGCGTGTCGATGGACCAGGCGGGAATACAGGCGCTCGAAAGTGGCCGCGTAGAAGTCGCAACAGGGCTCGGCGGAGCGCTGTCCCCGGCAGATCGGGCCATTGCGGATCGTGAATATCGTGGGACGGCCGTGCCGCGCCGAAAACGTGCCGGTGCCCACGAACGTCCAGGCGTTGCTTGCGATCGCCCTGGCGAGCAGGCGGCTGGCGATGCCGGCCGGACTGTAACGCAACGCGATCCGGGCCGGCCGCGGAATGCGGTGTCGCAGCAGATATTCCGCGGTGAGCTGGCCGGCGATCCGGCCGACGGCACGGGCCCGGGCGTCGCCGAGGTCGTGGTGAAGCACCTGATGAAGCCGCGTGACCTCATCTTCATCGACCATTTCCGTCGGAGGCTCGGACAAATACGCTTCAAGTCTGCAAGCCTGGAAGATCCGCCGGACCGATTGGGGAGTTTCCACCTCGTCGAGCGCTTCGATGATGCGGGTAATCGCATTCGGCCCGATCAGGCCGATGGCGGGACCGGCGTTGTCGATTGTCGCGGTGGCCATCGTTGGATCGCTCCCGATCGTTCCGGCGATTACGATGGCGCAGCGGCGACATCCTCGACCTGCTCGGTCCCGCCGCCGCACGCCATGATCTCCGCCTGGCGCGGTCCGCTCAGCTTGCGGTTATGGCTGGTCTTCCATTCCACCCCGCTGGTGTCGGCGCGCTTGCGCGACGCGTCGAACCCGAAATCGACCTTCCCCCTGGATTGCGGTCCCCAATAATTGACGCGACCGAGATCGTAGAATTTCCGCTCGAAGCCCGACCGCAGGAACGCCTTCAGACAGCCCAAAAGGTAGCGCCGGCGTTCCCCGGTGCCGGCCCAGGGATAGGAGAACAGGGCCTTGTTGATATAGAACCGCCGATAATTGTGCATGACGCGGTCGAGCAATTCGGCTCGATCCATCGCGTCCGGCTTCATGATCGGGGTGACGAAATTGTATTTCTCGTAGTCGAAGACCTCGACCTTGTCGCCGAGCTCGCGAAACAGGTCGGAAAACGGCCATGGCGTGTACATGGCCCAGTTGGCGAGATCGGGCTTCCAGTCCCTCGCCATCCGGTAGGTTTCTTCCAGCGTCTCCCTGGTTTCGTTTTCCAGCCCGACGATGAACTGCGCTTCGACGACGATGCCCGCGTTGCGCAATAGCGCCACCGCCTTCTTGTTCTGGGCAATTGTCGTCTCCTTGTTGAACCGGTCGAGCTTCAATTGCGCGGCGGCCTCGGTGCCGAGCGAGACATGGATCAGGCCCGCCTTCCGATAAAGCGGCAGCAGCGCCTCGTCGCGCAGGATGTCGGTCACCCGGGTGTTGATGCCCCAGAGAATGTTCAGGTCGCGGCGGATCAGTTCCTCGCAAAACGCGACGAACTTCTTCCTGTTGATGGTCGGTTCCTCGTCCGCCAGTATGAAAAATCCAACGTCGTGGTCGCGGATCAGGCCTTCGATCTCGTCGACCACGCGCTTCGGGTCCCGGATCCGGTAATCGCGCCAGAACTTCCATTGCGAACAGAAGCTGCAGGTGAAGGGGCAGCCGCGCGCCATGTTGGGTATGGCGACCCGCTTTCCCATCGGGATGTAGATATACTTGCTCCACTCCAGCACGCCCCAGTCCGGCGTGATCGCGTCGAGATCCCTGACGGTCGGCGCTGCCGGCGTGGCGACGACCTTGTCGGCCTCGCGGAAGGCAAGGCCCCTGACGCCGTGCCTGGCCGTGCTCCAATCGCCGCCCGCCAGCGCCCGCAGCAGGTTCACGAAGATTTCTTCGCCCTCGCCGCGCACAATGGCGTCGATCCAGGGCGCCTCGGTCAGAACCTGCTGGTACATGAAAGTGGCGTGGATGCCGCCCAGTACCGTCAGGGCGGCGGGATGGATTTCCTTGGCCAGTTGCAGGAGGCGCTCGGCCTTGTAGATCGAGGGCGTGATCGCGGTCGCTCCGACCACGTCGGGCTTCTCATCGATCAGGATCTGGCGAACCTGTTCTTCCGAAAGATCGTTCGTCATGGCGTCGACAAAGCGAAGATCGTCGAAACCGGCCTTGCGGACGGCGCCCGCGAGATAGGCCGCCCATGCCGGGGGCCAGTTGCCGGCGATTTCGGCCCCGCCGGAATGATAATTGGGGTGCAACAGCAAAATGCGCATGCGACGGCCCTCAAGTTGTCAAGTAAGATTGACATCAATCCATCTTGACGTTCCTTGATCTGGATCAAGGCGGGGCGCGGCCCGATTCCGGCGCGATTGGAGCCGGCTCGGGACGATGGCGCCGGGGCGAGCGAGCCGACCGGCGGCGGCCGGCGTCACCCGGCTCGCCGCGAGGACGCGCGCGTGATGCGTCAGCCGTCCGGATGATCGGCGTCGCGATTGTCGCCGTGCGGCCGCACGCTGCACGCATCGCGCCGAATGAAAAGGGTCGATGCGCCGGCCAGCAGGTTGACGAACGATCGAACTCAATCGCATTTCGCAAACAGCCGCCTTACTCCGGCGGCTTCCTTGCCGTCCGCGGCATGCTGTCCAATCGTTCCTGCTGGTTTGCCAGCGTGCGCCACGCCATCTCCATCCGCCTGAAGGTCGATTTCGTTTCATCGTCTTCGGAGCGGTCGGCAAGGAAGGCGCAGTCCTCGGCATTGTCACGGAAAATATCGGCTAACTTCATGCCCGCTAGATGGACCGGGAATGGTTGGTTTCAACCGGATCATCGCGTGAAATGTCTGTAAGGCGACGGCCATTCGCGTCGGGCCTGCCGGCCGTGAGGCCCGCGAATCCGCGGCGCCGAGGTCTGCATCCGGCAAGTGCCGGCGTCGGCAGGGACCATGGATATGCGGTTCAAGCCCGCGCCGGCTGGCAGCGTCCGGGACCCCATTGAGTCAAGGGCAAGCCCCGCGCATTTGGCGCATTGCGGCCCGATCCCCTAAAGTGATACCCGGGACCGGGAAACGCGGGCGGCAACGGAGGGCTTCATGGGACTGCTGGTGATGATCCTGGGGCTGGTACTGTTCCTCGGGGTTCATATCGTGACCACCCAGCGGGGCCTGCGCGCCCGCCTGATCGCATCCTGGGGCGAGGGCGGCTATAAGGCCGGCTACGCGCTGGTGGCGCTGCTGGGCCTCGCCTTGATCGTCTGGGGTTTTGCCGATTACCGCGCGACCGGCTGGATCGACGTCTGGTATCCGCCGAAATGGATCAAGCACGTCACCGTGGCGCTGATGCTGCCGGCGGTCATCCTGGTGGTGGCGGCCTATATCCGCGGCCGCATCTATACGGCGGTGAAACATCCCATGCTGGCCGGCGTCAAATTATGGGCGTTGGCCCATCTGCTCGCCAATGGCGATCTCGGCTCGATCATCCTGTTCGGATCGTTCCTCGGCTGGGCGGTTTTCGACCGGATCTCGCTCAAGCATCGCACCGATGCCGGCGCGCCGCCGATCCCGGTCGGCGGCCTCGGCAACGACCTGATCGCGGTGGCGGTCGGGATCGTCGCCTATCTGGCGCTGGGATTCGTCTTCCATCCGGTCGTGATCGGCGTTCCCGTCTTCGGAGTCTGACATGTCCGTCCAATCCGCCGTCAAGCGCAAGACCGCACCTGACATTCGCGCCCGCAAGAACGGCCAGCCGATCGTGATGCTGACCTCGTATCATGCCCATACCGCCGCCCTGGTGGATCGCTATTGCGACGTCATCCTGGTCGGCGATTCCCTCGGCAATGTGATGCACGGTTTCGAGACCACGGTGCCGGTGACCCTCGACATGATGATCCTGCAGGGACATGCCGTGATGCGCGGCTCGCAGCACGCGCTGGTCGTCGTCGACATGCCGTTCGGCTCGTATGAAGCCTCCAGGGAGCAGGCGTTTCATTCCGCGGTGAGAATCCTGAAAGAGACCCATTGCGGCGCGATAAAGCTCGAGGGCGGGGCGCGGATGGCGGAGACCGTCGCGTTTCTTTCCGAGCGCGGCATTCCGGTGATGGGCCATATCGGGCTGACGCCGCAGTCGATCAACACGCTTGGCAGCTTTCGCGCCCAGGGACGCGAAGAGGGCAGCTGGGAGCCGATCGAGAACGACGCCATCGCGATCGCGCAGGCCGGCGCCTTCTCCGTCGTGATCGAGGCGGTCGCCGAACCGCTGGCGCGCAAGATCACGGAAACCATCGCCATTCCCACCATCGGCATCGGCGCCAGCGCGGCCTGCGACGGCCAGGTGCTGGTGCTGGAGGACATGCTGGGGCTGTCGTCGCGGACCCCGAAATTCGTCCGCCGCTACGGCAATCTCGGCCCGATGATCGAGGCCGCGATCGAGGGCTATGCGAGGGACGTGCGCTCCCGGGCCTTCCCGGGACCGGAGCATGTCTACGGCATGAAGGCCAAGGGCTGAGGCGGAAGATGGCGTCGTGGTCGCAATATCCGGTCGCAGCCATGCAGCTTCAGGCGCGGTTCGGCGATCGCGTGGTGCCGGTGTTTTGCGAGCGGCCGAAAAACATCTGGGCGATGGTCGAAGCCGCGGCGCTGGCCAATCCGCACGGCGAAGCCCTGGTGTGCGGCGAGCGGCGGCTGAACTGGCGAGAGGTCGCGCAGCAATCCGCCGCCGTGGCGGCGGGGCTGCGCGGGCTGGGCCTGCAAGGCGGCGATCGCGTCGCGCTGCTGCTCGGCAATCGCATCGAATTCGTGCTGGCGATGTTCGGCGCGGCGCGTCTCGGCATCGTCACGGTGTTGCTCAGCACCCGGCTGCAGAAGCCCGAGATTGCCTACATGCTCAACGACAGCGGCGCGAGCCTGATCGTCCACGAGGCCACGCTGGCCGGCCGGCTGCCCGACCCGCGCGACGTTCCCGCGCTCAGGCATTGCATCGCCGTCGATGACGGCGGCGGCGCGTTTTTCGATCTCGCCGGACAGGCGCCGCGGCAGCCTGCCCGGGAATATGCCGGGGAAGATGCCGATGTCGGCGAAGAGGACACCGCGATGATCCTCTACACTTCCGGCACCACAGGGCGGCCCAAGGGCGCCATGCTGGCGCATTGCAACGTGATCCATTCGGCGATGGTCTATCAGGCCTGCATGGAACTGACGTCGGCGGATCGCTCGATCGCCGTGGTGCCGCTTGCCCACGTCACCGGCGTGGTCGCCAACATCATGAGCATGGCCCGCTGCGCCGGCACGCTGATCATCGTCGCCGAGTTCAAGGCCGCGGAGTACCTGAAGATCGCCGCGCGCGAACGCGCCACCCAGACGGTGATGGTGCCGGCGATGTACAATCTGTGCCTGCTGCAGGCCGACTTCGACGACTATGATCTGAACGCCTGGCGGATCGGCGGATTCGGCGGCGCGCCGATGCCGGTCGCGACCATCGAAAAACTGGCGCGCAAGGTTCCGGGCCTGAAGCTGATCAATGCCTATGGTGCGACCGAGACTTCCTCGCCTGCCACCATCATGCCCCCGGAACTGACCGCGCGTCACATCGACAGCGTCGGCCTGGCGTGTCCCGGCGCGCATCTCATCGTGGTGGACACGGGCGGCCGCGAACTGCCGCGCGGCGAGATCGGCGAGATCTGGATTCACGGCGGCTCTGTCATCAAGGGCTACTGGAACAATGCCAGGGCGACGGCCGAGAATTTCACCGGCGGTTTCTGGCACTCCGGCGATCTCGGTTCGATCGACGCGGAAAATTTCGTCCGGGTGTTCGACCGCCAGAAGGACATGATCAACCGCGGCGGCCTCAAGATCTATTCCGCCGAAGTCGAATCGGTGCTGGCGGGTCATCCCGGTGTGGTCGAGAGCGCCATCATCGCAAAGCCGTGCCCGGTGCTGGGCGAGCGGGTGCACGCGGTGATCGTGACCCGCGACAGCGATGTCAGCGGCGAGGCCTTGCGCCAATGGTGCGCCGAGCGGCTGTCGGACTACAAGGTGCCGGAGACGATGACGCTGACCACCGAGCCGCTGCCGCGCAACGCCAACGGCAAGGTGATGAAGAGGCAGCTGCGCGAAGCGTCGGCGATGGCGCAATAAGCGCCGCACTCACGGCGCGCATTTAGCCAGGATTTTTTCCGCGCTACGGAACTTTAGCTGACAGGACAGTTATCACTCAGGCCACCAACGCCTTCTGTTTCGGAAGAAGGCCGGCGCCGGATCATTTGCCGGGGGCCGGGGCGCACAAATCCATCAAGCGTGCAGACGCCCGTAAAAACCTCGGTTCGCGCAGCTTAGCTGATTCGCGGCACGAACATTGCTTTGCAAGAAACCGGCTGGGATAACAGGAGTGCGAAATGAAGCGCATCGTCCTCGCTCTGGCGTTCGGTTGCGTGATGGGTGTCGTCAATGCCCGCGACCTCGGCCAATGGGACGCGGGAGATCCGGCAGTCCGCGAATGGTATCAGGCCCTGATGCAGCCCGACGTTCCCAACGCGTCGTGTTGCGGCGAAGCCGACGCTTATTGGGCCGACGAGGTTCACGTCAAGAATGGCAAGACCTATGCGACCATCACCGACGACCGGCCCGACGAGCCGCGCCGGCGCCCGCATATCAGCGTCGGAACGGAAATCGAAATTCCGGACAACAAACTCAAATGGGACAAATCGAATCCGACCGGCCACGGAATCATCTTCCTTTCCCGCGGCGGCTACGTGTTCTGCTATGTGCAGCCCGGCGGCGTGTGAGTTGAATTCGGCGCTCTTTGCCGCGGGTTGACGGCGGCGCCGTGGCGGGTTGCCGGCCGCGGCATTGTCGTCGCCTCGGCCGCATCGCTGTCGTCCGCAGCGACGTCGTCCGACCGCCGGCGGTCGGTCGCCGAGCGGCGCTGCATCGGGCGACCAGGGCCGGGGTCGGAGCGGCCTCGCATCGCCTTGAATTAACGACCTATCTGGATCCGGCCGGCTTTGCCTTGCCCCCGCCATATCGCTAATGTATCGCCGCCGCCACGCAGGGATCGAGCCCATCGCGCGGCTTATTGGCCTGGCGCGGCTCGGCGGGGATGGGATAGCTCTAAGTGACTGAATTATTTGACGAAGTCGACGAAGACGTACGTCGCGACCAGCTCAAGAGGCTGTGGGAGCGGTATTCGATCTATATCATCGCCGGCGCGCTGCTGATCATTGCCTCGGTGGGCGGCTGGCGTGGCTATCAGTATCTGGAAGCCAAGAAGGCAGCCGAGGCCGGCGCGGCATTCGACGCGGCCGTCGAGCTCTCCGAGCAGAACAAGCATGCCGAGGCCGAGGCGGCCTTCAACACCCTGGCTGCGAGCGCGCCGAGGGGCTATCGGATGCTGGCGCGGCTGCGCGCGGCGGCGGAAGTCGCCAGCCATGATCCGAAGGCGGCGGCGAAATTGTACGACGAGATTTCGGCCGATCGCAGCGTCGGCGCGCTGGAGCGCGACCTTGCCACGATTCGAGCCGCCGGATTGCTGTTGGAGACCACGAGCTATCCCGACATGC
>Ga0302140_10011071_pt1 | contig 11116 bp, 7 predicted proteins | sample I_Bog_E1_1_FD_202095 | JGI IMG/M metagenome (GOLD analysis project Ga0302140, IMG submission 202095) | Peat permafrost microbial communities from Stordalen Mire near Abisko, Sweden - I_Bog_E1_1 | ecosystem: Environmental > Terrestrial > Soil > Wetlands > Peat | place: Sweden: Abisko, Stordalen...
TGGGCTGTGAAGTCCGTAAATCCGAAGACCTGAGTCGGAAGCGCGGGCAAGCCTGTGTCCGAAGCCTGAGCGCCTGCGATGCCTGCGAGGAATGTGACTGAAGAAAAAACTGCGAAAGGCAAAACACGGAAGGAGATACGCATCAAGAGGGATTCCTCAGAAGAAGAGATTTGCTGCAAAACGTAGAACACTCAGGTTACAACAGCTTTCTGGCAGGTTCGCTAGTTGCTCACTGGGATATCCGAGTCATCTGAGTAATCGCCGTAGGTGGGGTAAGGCGTTTGTTCTTTACTGGTGGACATGGATTCGAGTGTTTTGAGATCTGCCTGAACCTCAGCCCATCGGGCGGGGTTTTTTTTCGTGGCGATCGGGAGGTCTGGGTTGGAGTAGAAGGTCTCGATATCTTCCTTGATCCCGGGAGGGATCGGAGTAGAAGGTTGCTGGGCAAGGCGATGCAGCAGGTCGGCATAAGTGGAGTCGGTTAGCGGGTATCCGCCCGGTTTGACGACGTATCCGGTATCGAGGTCGCGATTTTTCAAGGGGTGGCGGGGATCTCTCGATTGTCGCGGAATGGATTGTTTGGTTGCTGGATTGGTTAGCAGGGGATCGGACGGAGGAGGCTGCGAGTTGACGTCAGCGGCGGCTGCGCTGGCTGCCGTGGAATCGGTGGAGGGCGGCGGGGTAAATCGAGCAAGAAGGCCGCGAAGTGCGCCGGTGGTAAAGGCAAGGCTATGCATGTAGTCGGCTTCAGTCTTGGTTGTCGGGCCTTTGACTGCGGCTAGTTTCAGCGGGCCTATTTTGGGAAGGACGTAGAGAATCCCGGCTAGGGTATAGGTTCCGATTCCGGCACGACTGCGGTAGTCGCCCCAGTGGTTGTCCGCAGAGACGATTGCGATCTGTTTTTCGATTTCGGCGACATCCGGAGTGGCGGGTTCGGTGGGTTCGTCGTGGCGATGAAGGATCGTTATTGCGTAGTCGATTCTTGGAATAAACGTGTGAACGGCGAAACGGTAGGCTCGGACATTGAACCGCCTGCCTCGCTTATTAGAGAAGTCTTCGGTTAGTCCGTAGGTCTGGTAGTAAGCAAGAGCCAGCTGGCGGATCGGGACCTCGAGGCCAATGTGACGCATGAGGCGTAAAGGCGCCATGCGATGATGGGCAACCTGATCAATGTCGAAGGCGAACTCGGCTTGGACATGCTGGTGTTCTCCTTCGGCATAGCTGACGACTGGGCCGTACTGTCGGCCGAGTTTTGGAAATTCGATGGGAACGGCCAGATTTGTCGCGAGGGAATGGCCGACGGAGTCTCCTATGTAGTGGGACAGGGCGCCTACGGCGAAAGCCAACTCGTCGGCGTTGCCTGCGTTGCGGAAGAGATTGACGACGAAGTCTCCGGAGCGCACGTAGTGAGTGAGATTTGAAAAAGATTGATCGCCGAGAGGGTAGTAGCCGATGTCCTGGATGACGCAGCCGCCGTAGGCATAGGCTCGGGCGTGCTCCAACTGGGATGGTGTGAGCGTGGGGTAACGGCTCAGGAGGAGTGGGACGATTGAGTCTTTCCACGTGAGGTCGATCAACTGCTCATGGGTCAGCAGGGAATAGGCTTGCGCTGGTTTGCTCAAAGGGATTGAGATGAGAAGACATGCAACCAAGCACGTGATTGGCTTTTTGATCAGGTGCACAACCCGTCGCTCTGCGTGGGAATTCGTTCGCAATGGGCTCCGCTTTACCACGCTCTGAGGGTATCAGGAGGATGGGTTACAGCAAAATAGCGTTGCTTTTGGGGCAAATGGAGCGACACCTGTAAATAGTTGAAAGCGATGCAATGTGTCCGGAGTGACCCATAGGTGGAATTTGACAGCGCTATCGTGTGATTGTTAACACCTGGCGGTTGGCTTAAACCTGTACAGGTAGAGGTTTGAAGGAGGCCACGCGAAATGGAATGCAGCATACCAGGGAAAGCATTAAAAAATAATTCCAGTCACTCAGTTTTGGAACGCTATACAGAAGAGGCACGCAAGGCTCTATATTTTGCTCGTCATGAGGCGCAGCGTCGCAGGGAGATGACTGTCACTGTGGCAGATCTGCTATCCGGCATCTCCGTGGAAGAGGCTTCGCGGGCAGCGCGGATTGGATCTTTAAAGGACAATGCTTTCTATTTGCGTTGGCTATCAGGTCTTCCTGCCTCGCCGTCAGCCGTTGCTCCAGATCATGATGGGCACCCTGACCTCACGCAGGAAGCGAAGAAAGCCCTGGCTTATGCACAAATCGAAGCAGATCGAGACCGCGAATATTGGATTGACACGGATCACCTGCTTCGTGGTCTGATGCGGTTTCCCAATACTGCGAACTTTGCTCTGCTTAAGACCGAGTTGAGTTTGCAGGAAATTCGGAAAGCGTCACGGAAGGATCGTAAGGCGTCTCCCGCGCACAAGACTCCTCGTGCAAAGGTTGTGCAGTACCTGGTGCGCAAACACGTAGCAATCTGGGTGCCCCCATTGTTGAGCGCAGCTTGCTATTTGTATATTCTGCTGCAGAGCTTTGGTGGATCGATGCTACGTTTTGCGCGCTAGGAACTGACTGATTTACTTAGTTTCCTCTTTGGAGGTTTCGTTAAGATAAGCGGCGCTGAGCGTCGCTTTTTTCTGCGCGATTGGGAGCAGTGTGGGGTAGAACTGGACGAATGTGGTGTCGACTGCAGCATGGGCCTGATGGCAGGTGTAGCAGGGCGCTCCTTGCGGAATGAGCGTTGCTTTGGCTGGGCTTGCGACATCGAAGAATACCCATTTGCCAGGGAAGCGTGACTCGTCCTTCACATGAATCTCCATTCCCATAATGTCCCCGTTCTGAAAATGACCGCTCTTGTTGATTGAGCCTTTACTTTTTGCGCCGCGGACCTCGAGCACGAGTACAGTTTTGTCTGGCCAGGTACCGGTAGCTTGAAAGCTGCGCCATGCTTCGGGATTGACGAAGACATTATCGAACATGGACATGTTCGCATCAGCTTTCGGTGTGTAGCTCATATCGAGTCCGCTGGTAAGGTAGACCCACTGACGGTATTGCGATATGGGGGGCGTAAGGTCTCCATCTTTGCTGTAAACGAGTGAGTATGAAGGATCGTCGGCGATCTGGGCGGACGGGGTCTGATTGGCTGCTGAAACCGGCGAAGTTTTTGGGGAGAAACAAAAGATACTCGCTGCCAGCAGGGCACACGTAGCGATGCTGGCCACGGTCAGGAGCTTATTAGAGTTCAACAAATGGGACCTCCGAAATTACGGGCTTACAAGATTTCTGATGCTTTGGTTACGCACCGTCTAAGTCGTAAGTTCCCTGGATCCGAAGGTCCGTTGGGATACCAGCTTAGGCAACTAACTGAGCGCAATGTGAGCAGCGCTTTGCGGCGAGAGGAATCTCGCTGAGACATTCCGGGCAGATCTTGGTGGTGGGTACTGCTACGGGAACTGGCTTCTTCAGAGCGGCTAGTCTCGCGGTCAATTTATTGATTGGAAGGACTACCCCAAAATAAACAGCGCTGGCAACGAGAACGAAGTTGATTACTGCATTGAGAAACAGACCGTACTGCACTTTACCGCCGTGAACCTCGAGGATGAGGTAGCTGAAATCAGGTTTGCCTACGATTGCAGCTATGAGCGGGGTGAGAATGTTCGCGACCAGGGACCCGACAATTGCATTAAAAGCTGCGCCGAGGATGACGGCAACCGCGAGATCGACGACATTTCCGCGCAGGATAAAGTCTCTAAAACCCTTCAACATAGAAGCCCTCTTTCGTGATCAAGATGACTGACTCGCCAATCCTACAGCCTGAGGCTGGCGAATGGAAGTTTTTGACCATGGCTACAGAAGTTTGTCGGAATAGGGGGCCAGGAGGAAAAACACGACCATGAGGAGGATCATGAGATCGCAATACAACATGAGGAGAACTGCGCCGTGATAAAAATTCCAGCGCTTCTGGAGACACCTGGCTGTGTCCCATATAGAGGCACAGACTACTAAGAAGGGGATGATCAACCAAAGGCAGGGCTGGACGTCAGGAAAGTGTGAGATGCGGAAGCTGACAGCAAATGAGGCCAGCGACAGGATGGTGCCTCGGGCCAGCGATCTTTGTCGAAGCCGGAAGATGGGGTAGTGATGCAGCACTGACTTTAACTTTACGGCAACAGACCATGGCGCCGGTTGTTGCGCTGACGTTGCATGCAGTCGCATAGCGGGGGTTTTGCTGCTGCCGCAAAGTTTGCAATTTTCGTTTATGGAATAGCGACTGCTCGCCGATAGGGATCTTTTGAAGATTCTTAGAATCGAGGGCTTGTCGTCTGTGTTCGATTGCTGCGTTTCGTTTCGAACTGTATTGCGAATTCGGGTGCGCCGGGTTTTTGCTTGCCTTGGAATTGGCGTGTTCTCATCCATGGCAACAGGGTACTCGCAGGTGACATTCACCGGGACACAAATCAGCGTTGCGAATCAAGGACTGGCCTCGCCGAATGGGCTTGCAGTGGATGGATCGGGAGATTTGTACATCGCGGATACTGGTAACAACCGCGTGGTGAAGCTTCAGAAAACGGCAACAGGTCTTTCGGCACCTCAGGCGATTGTCACAGGGCTTCAGGGTCCGATGGATGTTGCGGCGGATTGGAGCGGCAACGTCTTTGTTTCAGATACAGGCAACAATCGGATACTCAAGCTGAAATTGAATAGTGGTGTTCCAGGCCCTCCGGTGACTATTGCCAGCAGTGGGTTAAGTGCTCCGACGGGTATTGCGGTTGATTCCGAAGACAATGTTTATGTTTCAGATTCAGGCAATAACAGGGTAGTGATGTTGCCGGTTGCAGCGGACGGGTATGGGCCGCCGGCTACTGTGATCTCAGGTCTTAGTAACCCCACGGGGATCGCTGTCGATTCGAAGTTAAATCTATACATCGCAGACACTGGAAATAACAGGGTATTGAAGGAAGCGTGGAGCACCAGTGGATATAGGACACAGCAGGTCGAGGGAAAGGGATTGCTTGCCCCTACCGCAGTTGCGGTGGACAAGGAATTTGACTTGTATATTGCCGACACCGGCAATGGTCGTGTGCTTGAGCAACAGTGGGCAGCAGCTCAGAGTCGGTACAACACACAAATAGCTGTCGGTAGCGTTTTTGCTGCTCCTGGTGGAATTGCAGTCGATGGCAGTGCGAATGTCTATGTCGCAGAAGCTGCGGATAATCAGGTATGGCAGGTGCTGAATTCGAGCGTCCATTTTGCCTCGGTACAGGTGGGTTCAGTGGCTCCGCTGCAGACTTACAACTTCGCGGTAAGTGCAGGAACAACGGTCGGGGCAGTGGGCTTCTATACGGAAGGAAAGAGTGGACAGGAGTTCAGTGACGCGGGATTGAGTTCCTGTGTAGCTCAGAGCTATACGACGCTGATTCTTTGCGGAGTAAATGTTGCTTTTGCGCCGCAAATCTCTGGTCTGCGAAAGGGCTCACTTGTCATCTACGATCCTCTAGGGAATGTACTTGCTGCTGCATTTGTCTCAGGCATCGGTCTCGAGCCTCAGGTTGGTTTTATTCCTGCGGCAGAGGTTCAGGTTGGCACAGGACTGAGTTCACCCTCGGGAGTCGCAGTCGATGGCAGCGGCAATCTTTTCATAGCGGACACTGGCAACAATCGCGTTGTGGAGTTGCCCTGGAATGGGAGCGCGTACGGAGCCCAGACGACGATTGCAATGAGCGGGTTGAATAGTCCGATGGGACTTGCAATCGATGCGGCCGAAAACCTGTATGTTGTTTCGAATGGAAATGACAAAGTTGTTCGGCTGCCGTGGACTGGAGCGGGTTTTGGGGCGCAGAGCAAGGTTGGGACGGGGATGTACGGGCCGTCGAACGTTGCGATCGATACTTTTGGAAATGTGTACGTGACAGACACGCTCGATAGTCGTCTTGATAAGCTCTCCTGGACTGGCAGCGGCTTTGCTGCGATGAAACTGATCAATGCATATCTCAAGTTTCCGACGGGTATCGCAGTAGACGGAACAGGCAATCTGTTCTTCACAAATCCTTATCAAGCTGGGTTGGAAGAGTTGCCTTGGAATGGTTCAGCTTTTTTGCCGCAGATTAGCTTGCCTCTTCATGGTGTGTTGATGCCGACTGCGATTTGCATTGATGGAAATTCGAATTTGTATGTGCTGGACATGGTTGGCAACCAGGTTGTGATGCTGCCCTGGAATGGGAGTGCGTATGGCGCACAGGTGACGGTGGCGACGGGCTTCAATTCGCCTGGTGGAATGGCGGTTGATGGGAACGGAAATATCTATGTTGCGGATGCGGGAAACAATCAGGTAGTGAAAATAGACTTTTCGATGCCGGCCGCGGTGGCCTTTGCGAATACCTATGTAGGGACTGTTAGTTCCGATAGTGCGCGGACTGTGGAGGTTGAGAATCTGGGTAACGAAGGGTTGACTTTGAAGTCAATCAATTATGCAGACGACTTTCCGGAAGGTTCGACTGAAGGAACTTCGTGTAGTGAGGAGAGTGCGGTTGACGTGGGCAGCAATTGCGATTTGGCGGTCAACTTTATGCCGCAGAAAGTGGGGGCGCCGCTTCAGGAGACGATCACGTTTGCAGATAACTCGCAGAGCTTGGAGACGCCGCACCACTCAATTACAGTTCGGGGCATTGCTGCTGACAGATTGGCTCAGAGTATCGATTTTCCTCCGATTGCTAACGTAGTGTATGGGGCTAGCCCGATTGCCCTGGCTGCGACTGCTTCTTCGGGTTTGGCCGTGGTTTACGAGGTTATGAGCGGCCCAGCTAAATTGGAGACCAACGGGCGAACTTTGATTATCAGTGGCGCTGGGACTGTTGTTCTGCAGGCTTCGCAGGAGGGCAACGCGACCTATGCTGCGGCACCTAGTATTTCGTTGAGCTTTCAGGTCGCGCGTGCTGTTATTAACGTCACTGCGGCCAATGTCAGCGCGGTGTATGGGAAGATTCCGACGACATTTGCTTACATCCTTTCCGGTTTGGTGTATGGAGAGAGCGCTGCCGAAGCTGTAACCGGAAAGGCTTCTGTTGTGTGCAGCGCGACTGCGGCTGCGAGAGTTGGGTCGTACAAGGTGACTGCTTCAAGAGGTACTCTTTCTGCTGAAAACTACACCTTTGCATTCGGTGCTGGCGTATTGACGATTTCAAAGGCTGTTTTGACGGTGACACCTCATGCAACTTCCATGATCTATGGTAGTAATCTGCCAACATTTCAATATGCTCTTGCGGGATATGTGAACGGCGATACGGCGAGTCTTGTAAGCGGCAGGCCAGCGTTTGCGACGTTGGCCTCGCGCACTGCTTCGGTGGGCAGTTATGCGGTCACGGCATCGCAGGGAACTCTTGCGTCTCCGGAATATACTTTCAAGTTTTTGCCGGGAACTTTGACGGTGAGCGCCGCTGTGCTTGATGTGACGGCGAACAGCGTTTCAGTGAAGCAGGGAACCGCGCTCCCCAAATTGAACTATTCGGTTATTGGTTTTGTGAACGGTGACAACGTGGCATCCGCTACGAGTGGTGCGGCGGTTTTGAGTACGACCGCTACTGCTAATTCTGCGACGGGTTGTTATCAGATTACCGTGAGTCAGGGAACAATGATTTTGGGAGCGAAGGCAAAGTTAAACTATCGTCTGACATTGGTCAACGGGACTTTGACTATTACTAAGTGAGCGGCTAATTCAAGAGAATGAAAGGCATTTTTGTAGAGGCTGGGCGGGACCGTTTTGCAACGATCCCGCTTGAATGCTACTGTGCGACGAGTTCCATGGCTTTTAGGGACTCGGAATAGGGGGCGGTGAGCACGCCTCGTTCGGTGATGATGGCGGTGACGTACTTGGCCGGGGTTACGTCGAAGGCGGGGTTGCGGATGCCTACTCCGTGGGGGGTGAGTTGCTTGCCGCCGTGATGGGTGACCTCTACCTGTGGGCGCTCTTCGATGGGGATGTCGTCGCCGTGTTTGGTGGCGCGGTCAATGGTGGACCAGGGTGCTGCTACGTAGAAGGGGATGCCGTGTTCTTTAGCTAAGACTGCTACGCCGTAGGTGCCGATCTTGTTGGCTACGTCGCCGTTGGCTGCGATGCGGTCCGCTCCGACGACTACGGCCTGGATCTTGCCTTGGCGCATGAGGCTGGCGGCCATGTTGTCGCAGAGGACGGTCGTCTCGATACCGTCGGCCATGAGTTCCCAGGCGGTGAGGCGGGCGCCTTGCAGGAATGGGCGTGTTTCATCGGCGAAGACGTGAATCTTCTTGCCGCGTTCCACTGCGCCGCGAATGACTCCGAGGGCTGTTCCGTAGCCGCAGGTTGCGAGTGCTCCGGCGTTGCAATGGGTGAGGACGGTGCCTTCGTCGGGCATGAGGTCTGCGCCGTAGGCTCCCATTTGCTTGCAAGCGGCGATGTCTTCGTCGTACATGGCGAGGGCATCGGCGAGGAGAGCTTCTTTTACTTCAGCCAGCGTGGCGTTGCGGGTTCGCAGTTTTTCGAAGAGGGCCTTCAGGCGGTCGATGGCCCAGAAGAGGTTGACTGCGGTGGGGCGGGTTCCGGCGAGGAGATTGCAGATCTGTTCAAACTCAGTGGCAAACTCTTCGGTCGTCGCAGCTTTGGTCTGCTTTGCGCCGAGGGCGATGCCCATCGCGGCGGAAACACCGATTGCTGGCGCACCGCGGACTACCATGGTCACGATTACGTCGGCGACTTGCTGGTAGGTGGTGGCGAGAACATAGGTTTCTTCCAGTGGGAGTTTGGTCTGGTCGATAAACCGGACGCCTTCGGGGGTCCATTCGAGTGTGAGAATCATCTTTTCCAGTGTAAATGCAAACGGATTTAGTGCTTCTGGTGCGTGACAGGATCGTTTTTGCGAGGAAGAAACAGGCAAAGAAGGGGGAGGGGTATCGTGTTTTGCTCGTAAGTCATTCAAATTGAATTAGTTGGAGATGAAAAAGGTGTCTGTAGGGCGCGATTAGCTGCGCTTTTGTGCAAGTCATTTGCTGTTGTTCTGCTCGGGAGTGAGTTCCAGGGCTAGGTCATCTGCTTTTATGGTGCGCCTTTTGGGGCTAATTCAACGCAAATAGAGTTGCGGTCGATCGTATTGATCTGTAGCCTGAGCTACCAATGAGAGTTGTGTTGTTGCGGTACACAGATCTCAAGGCGAAGCCTGGGAACTCCCGGCTCATTCTCAAAAAACCTGGGACTGCGAACCTACCTCACTTTTTGTCGATTTTGAAAGAGAAAAAGCCTCAGAATACGCTTATTCAATTAGGTCTTTCTCCCCTCGTTTGTTTCTCTCTCTGGTGTCCCGAACCAAACCTTTTGTGATTGGAGCCTGTATGAGCATTTCTACATTTCGTTTGATGGCGGCGTTGGTATGTGCGGTGATGATGCCGCCTAGCTTGCGGGCGCAGAACGTGGGTGCCAAGGCTCCGTTAGTCACAGCGGTAGCCGATGGTTCCCCGAACGAGCTTGTACTGCACAATTTTGTAAATGGGGGAACGGACCCGGTTGACGGTTTGCAACCGCATGCAGGGCTGCTCGTTGACTATAGCGGAAATCTTTTTGGAACCACGGTGTTCGGTGGGACGCTGAATAACGGAGGTACTGTATTTGAATTAAGTCCCGTTTCGGGCGGGGGGTGGACAGAGAAAGTCCTTCATAGCTTTGACGGGAATGCTGGAGGCGGGGATGGGTATTACCCGTATGGCGGCCTCATCTCAGATGGTAAGGGGAACCTCTTTGGTACGACCTCGAGTGGCGGGGCCAATCTTTATTACGGGGCCGTATTTGAGCTGTCATCCACAACTGATGGCGAGTGGACTGAAAAGATACTTTACAGTTTTGGGTCGTCGGCAACCGATGGGTCCAGTCCGACCGGAACCTTAGTTTTGGACGCGAAGGGCAACCTATATGGAACTACTCAAACGGGAGGCGCGAACGCTGGTGCAAACGGGGTTGGCTATGGAACCGTGTTTGAATTGAGCCCTTCAGCTAACGGGAGCTGGACCGAAGAGATACTGTACAACTTTGGGGCGACCAGCACCGATGGCATTACCCCGGTGTCAGGCTTAATATTCGATTCCATAGGGAATCTTTATGGCACAACTAAATTGGGCGGTGAGTACACCGACAGGTCCTCGTATGGAGGAACTGTATTTGAGTTAAGCCCACACACCGGAGGCAGTTGGGCAGAAAAAGTTTTGTACGACTTCGACCCGCTTCAGACGCAGGGAGATGGATCGATACCTATGGCTGGTCTCGTCCGAGACAGCAAAGGTAACCTCTACGGCACTACTCAAAATGGGGGAAACGAGGATGCGGGTACGGTGTTCGAGTTGTCTCCCGCTACTGGCGGAACTTGGACGGAGAAGTCGTTCTATCTCTATACGTCTAGTTCAAGCGGCTACGGCCCAGAAGCCGGCGTGACAATTGATTCGCAGGGTAATCTGTATGGCACGACCTATGAGGGGGGGCTATACGCAAGGCCCACTGTCACTGGGGGCACTGTCTTCGAACTGATACCTCAAACGGACGGAGCATGGACAGAAAAGATTTTGCATAATTTCCCCGCTACTGCTACGGACGGAAACAGTCTTTACGGCGGAGTAATCTTCGACTCTGAGGGTAATCTTTACGGCACGACCTATCTGGGCGGATCTTATGGGGTTGGCACCGTTTTTGAGATCCCATCTGTGATCGCTCCCACAGCAGCTACCCCGGCGTTTTCACCCGCCGCTGGTACTTATTCTTCTGCTCAGTTAGTGAAGATCACAGATGCTACTCCCGGTGCGACAATCTATTACACGACTAACGGAACGACTCCGACCACGACATCGACGAAGTACACGGAGGCTATTATGGTGGATACCTCCGAGACTATCAAAGCGATTGCAACTGCCTCTGGGTATTCGATGAGTGCAGTGGCATCGGAAACCTACACGCTGAAGGTTGCTACCCCGGCGTTTTCACCCGCCGCTGGTACTTATTCTTCTGCTCAGTCGGTGAAGATTACGGATGCTACTCCTGGGGCGGCAATCTATTACACGACTAACGGAACGACGCCCACGACGGCATCGACGAAGTACA
>Ga0302140_10011074_pt1 | contig 11114 bp, 15 predicted proteins | sample I_Bog_E1_1_FD_202095 | JGI IMG/M metagenome (GOLD analysis project Ga0302140, IMG submission 202095) | Peat permafrost microbial communities from Stordalen Mire near Abisko, Sweden - I_Bog_E1_1 | ecosystem: Environmental > Terrestrial > Soil > Wetlands > Peat | place: Sweden: Abisko, Stordalen...
GGTGGCATGCCGCTCAAGGTTTTAATGGAGACCGTGCTCGAGTCGTGTGATCAACAGCGTGTCAAAAATTGGAGTAAAGGTGCGACTGTGCAAGCAATGAAAGTAGATACTTTGGCTTTCTAGATGTGTAGAACTAGATACCGGCAATTGATACCCCATAATGAACAGTGCATGTCATAACCTTAAGCATTTCATGGCCATGGGTGACCTTGCCTGGAACATCAATATTCCGAGGCCACTTGGAGCTAACCATCTTAAGCGACGGGAAGCACTTGATCGAAATGTGGACGACGACCTTTACCAACAAAGACCCATCTGCAACTCTGGACCCAATTCCAGTAAGATATCTACAATCAAATACTTCCTGCGACCTATCTCCCCTCTATCTCACGCAAGAGTTCCCTTGATACCTACCTGACTTGGCGGCACCTTACCATCTCCACGTTGCACACGCACGACCTTTGCGCCTTGCGCTCAGCCTGTCAACAACAGACGACAGGCGTGATCGAAACTACTGCTCCAAGTGTCTGCTCCGGCTCACTTCCTCTACTTTCACATCGATCTACCTGTCTCCACTGCCTCCATCGGCAAACCTCGTTTGCGTTCAGAGCTGACCTTCCTCTTCAATCTACCGCGCACTTAAACATCCTACCTACCACGTCTACGCATTCTCAGCAGCTCATGAGTCTTCGATATCACGCAAGGCAGACTACCTTGTGCCAGCAATCATGGCGATAAGATACACTCCGGAAGAGCTGAAACACCTTCGAGATTCGCCGTTAGTAGTGAAGCCACCAGGCCTTCCTCCCGCAGAGCAATGGATGGGGTAAGCCAGAAGGGTTCTAGAGACCATTGAGGACCCTCGTTAACACATTTCAGACCTCCTACAGACACAACTCGTAATGCGACCAAACCAGTCACTGACAGAGCCAAGCACCATGACTCTAACGCTCTTCTAGATCAGCCGAACAGACGTCCTGGTGCTGAGCGCCATATGTCACGTAATAGTGCTAGTAGGGCTTTCAATATGTACATCTAGATTCACTTGCTAACTTTAGTACTGCAGATCCAGAAGATATTATTCTCGGACCTCCCAAAACCTCCTTCATGTCAGCTACCTCTATTCGAAATTCAGGCAAATCATTCGACTCCCCAGACCGACCACCGCTCACGCGCGATGTAGACTCTAGAGATCGATTTAGTTTCAGAGGCAAAGCTGGCGAAGGAGAGGACAAGACGCGAGAAGGCAGAAACAATACCCTGCGTCCAAAACGAGCTGAAGATCAGGACAGCGATGGGTGGAGCACCGTTAAGCCCAGGAAGAGCTTTGGTACTGAAGGCGCCGAACGTTTCAATGGCCGTATGGGAGTCGATAGACATCGCGAAGACCGAAGATTCAAGGACCGTGAAGAGCGCGATCCGAAGGATAGACCGCGAGGTTTCGAGACATTCTCTAGGGACAAGGATGGGGAGCAGGATCAGGAGAGAGATGCGCGACGAAATGGCCTGGGCCGTGGCCGGAACGAGCCATCATGGTTCAAGGATAGAGACAGCGCGGATGGTCCTCCACCACCGAGAGATCGCAACAGCAATGGTGACAGATTCTCTGATCGCAAAGGAGGATGGAGAGATAAGGAGCGCGATGATAGGGCAGACAGAGGCGGTGACAGAGCAGACCGTGGGGATAGAAGATGGGATAGAGATAGAGACCAACGGCAAGAGCGCGAGCCAGAGTGGATGGATGAACCAGCTGAGGACAAGAGCCAAATCCACACGGCAGAGGATTTTCAGAAGTGGAGGGAGCAACAACAGAAGAAGGACAAAGCTGCGAAGACACCAATTGAGGATGTTGCAAAGCCAGACGCTGGTGCTTCTTTCTTTGGCTTCGATAAGAAGGTTGAAACGCCTCTCGAGATTGTCGAAACAGGACCCGATAAGTTCTTGAGCAAGTGGGCCACCCCGAAGGAGGATGCTGGTCAAGATACGGGACTAGAGTCGGTTGAAGGCACTGCAAGAGCTAAGACGATGGGGAAAGCCTCTCGTTTCACCTCTTTCTTCGCGCCCAAGGAAGAGGCACCACGCCGACAAACAGAACCGCCCATTCCAGCACCGCAACCTCAACAAGGAGATCTCAGTGCATTGTTCGGAGGCATTCAGATCAACCAAAATAGCGGCCAAAGTACGGATAGGGACGACAAGATAGCCTTCCAGCAGCTACTGATGAAATTGAAGAAACAACCCTCTGCCTCTGGCTCAACACCGCCTGCCAACATATCTTATCAGCCGCCACCACCACCAGTCCTTGAAATGCATCAAAGCAACCCTATGATCTCTCCTGAACCATTCCAACAATATCGAACGGAACGCCAGGATGACAACCGATCGGCCGCTCGCAATTCAGGTCAAAACATCCATGAATTGATAGCTCAGCGCCAGATAGCTGGTAGCCAACCCACGATTCGACCAGATCAAAGTCTCCAAGAATTGATCGGACAGCGTCAGAACGCGGCCAGTCAAGCCTCTGCTAGACCCGATCAGCCATCCAATCGCAACAACAATACGGAATTCCTAATGAACCTGATGAAGTCTGCTCCAGATCCTCAAAGATCAGAGCAGATCCTTCTGAGAATGCCTCACAAGCCGTCGGTCGACCGCCAAATGCAACAACAGATGATTGAGCGAGAACAGGAGATGCAGAGAGAAGCGGCTCAGCGTGAGCGCAGTGCTTCGCAACGCCGACCTCGAGGCCCTCCTGGCTTCTTTGATGAAGCTGCCTATCAACGTGGTTCTTTGCAGCCACACGAGAGACAAGGCAACCCTCCTCAGCCAACGCAAATCCTTCAACGACCGACAGGACCACCTCCAGGTCTTGACCTGGGCTGGGATCGTCAGGGTCAACTACCACCTCAGCACCGTCTTGCTCAGAATATCGCTCCTCCACCTGGCTTGGCAAATGGTCCAAACCGCGGTATGCCCATGCCTCAACCAATGGTTCCTCCTGGATTTCCCATGGGCAATTTCCCCCCTCAGGAATTCATGTCTGGACCTCCACGCAATGTTCAAATGCAGCCTCCCCCTGGGTTTTCCAACTATCCTCCACCTCCACCAGGATTTCTGCCACAGGGCATGTTCCCAGGACCCGAAGGCATGGCCTTCGGCGCACCTTTTGATGGCAGAGGACCACCGCCTCCAGGCGCTTTCAGACGAGGATAGAGGCAGGATATCAATGATAGTGTGCATGTAACCATACAATACTGAACTACGGCAATGGGCGACTGCTTGACTTGCGAGCGATGAAACACATGTATCCCTGCCATACCGATCCCCAGCATAACGTGATGTTTCAAAGTGAATCCGGTGAGGCGCTGGCGAGCCTCCCACTTTTGTTTTGAAATGACCTTCAAGTGTTCGGTACAATGTTTCCCGCCACCCCACACTCCATTTCTCCCCCGCTTCCTAGATAGGAAATTGATCTGTCAAAGTGACATAGATCTACGACTTCATGCATTGCTAAGCTCAGTGAGCACGACTTAAAGATGAATGCGGTCGGTTTTTGACGGCTCTGGCAGCTTTCATTTTTCCGTTCTTATTTATTTCATTCTCTGCGCACCTTGAGAACATTCGTCTTCATTTCACACCATTCGAGCTTCCATCATGGGTTTACTTTCCCAAACTCCAGCAGAGAAATCTGCATCTACCAACCAGACACCTGACATCGAGCAAAATGCCGATCTAACAATCATTCACGTAGAGACCTCCTCACCACAAAAATGGCATCTCTCGTCTAAGGCTAAGGACGGAGATACAGCCCTCGCGCTGTTCTCTAACCCGGATGAGCTTCATAAAACTATCTCTCCCGCCAACGAACGAGCGCTGCAATGGAAAATCGATCTCATGATTTTGCCTTATCTGGCAGTCTGCTATGCGTTCTTCTACATCGATAAGACGACTCTCAGCTATGCGGCGATTTTTGGTATCAAGGATAACTTGAACTTGGTAGGGACACAGTATAGCTGGCTGAGCAGTATTTTCTACTTTGGGTTCTTGGCTTGGGCTTGTATGTACATTGTTCCAATTTGAGATGGAATCTGATGAAAAATAGTTCCGACGAATTTTATGATGCAGCGGTTCCCGATTGGGAAGTACTTGGGGGTCAACATCTTTATGTGGGGCGTTTTTCTTATGCTCCAGGCTTGCGCCAGGAATTTTACGGAGCTTGCTGTTTTACGTGCGTTCTCTGGTGCAGCTGAAGCGTGTAGTGATCCTTCGTTTATGTTGATTACTTCTATGTGGTAAGTGTTTGAGACATAGGCGTGGGTTAGAGAACTTGCTAATATGTCTATGAAAATAGGTATACAAGAAGAGAGCAGCCAATCCGCATCGGCCTATGGTACACTGCCAACGGGATCGGAATCTCTTGCGGCGGCTTATTAGGATATGGAATCGGACACATCAAAGGCAGCCTGCCCAGCTGGAAGTACGAATTCTTGATCATCGGCGCTCTATGCACTATATGGGGAATGGTACTATTCTTCTTCCTCCCAGACTCACCAGTCACAGCTCCGCTACTTACTCCAAAGCAAAGACGATGGGCTGTCGAGCGGTTGAGAGAGAACCAGACCGGCGTAGAGAATAAACATCTTAAGCGATATCAGGTGGTCGAAGCTTTCAAGGATCCCAAACTATACCTCTTCTTCCTGCTCGGCGTAGTAGGAAACGTACCAAACGGCGGAATCTCCAACTTTGGGACAATCATTATCCAAGGATTCGGGTTCAGCACCCTCGTGACGACTCTCATGCAAGTCCCGTACGGAATTCTAATCGCCATATCGATCCTGGTTTGTGTATTCCTGAACGACTATGTATCGAGACATGGATGGCAGTCTCGCTGCTACTTCATCATCCTCTTCCTTCTCCCGAACATCTCTGGTGCATTTGGCCTCGCCTTCCTCTCGGCAGACAACAAAGCTGGCAGGCTAATCTGCTACTACCTCACTGGCCCATACAATGCAGCTTTCGTCATGATCCTCTCGCTCCAAACATCGAACGTGTCAGGGCACACCAAGAAGGTCGTGACGAACGCTTGCCTCTTTCTGGGCTACTGCACTGGCAATATCGCGGGTCCGTTCTTTTACAAGGATAATCAGAGTCCGAGGTATGAGTTGGGCATTTGGAGTATGATTGTCTCTCATCTACTTGAAGTGGTTGTCATTCTTACATTGAGAGTGCTTCTAAGCAGAGAAAATAAGAGGAGGGATAAGTTGCAGGGTGTGGGTGAGAGGGAGGGTGAGGATGCGAAGGCGGAGAGGGAAAGAGAGAGGGACAGGACGGCGTTCAGTGATATGACGGATCGGGAGAACTTGAACTTCAGGTACATCTATTGATGAAGGACATTGGATTGCAGCAAAGATATTCGGAGTCAGCAAGCTCGATGCGACTTCCAGAACTTGCGAATAAACGAGCTCCATCACAGTTAATGTTCGGCGCACTTCTTTTCACTTGTTTCCTTTTAAGTACCGACTTGCTCTAGGAGCTTCGAATATCGTGACAAGTTGTTTTTCTATGTCCTGGTACAATCTCCTACCAAATGTGGTTCCCGGCGCTTCAAGTTCCCACTCGTACCTGCGATATTGTTCTTTGAGGTAGTTTGAAGGCAAGGGAAAGAAAAGTTCTTGAGGTATCTTGAAACCTGGAGGATACTACGAAAGTTTCGGTTCGTTGCAATCCTTTGTTATTTGGTCCTTGTCGAAGACACTGGCCCTGGGATTCGAAGTTTTGAGTACTCGCGTAAGTGGAGGCAGTAAGTGCTCGAATATCCAAATTTCGCATCATACCCGTTTCTTTGTTTTTACTTTACTCCTAACTACAACCAACCTGTATTTAGTCTTCCATTTTCCACGTTCATTTTCATCCTAACTCATCAGAGGCATTCTCATACATCATCAACACAAACACCATCCCAGAAACACAGACGATATTAACACAGTAACACAAACTCAGTCTTGAGATGCCTCCTAAAGCCCTAAAGCGCAAGACGATTCCCAAGGAAAAAAGTATCCTCGATATCAAGGATCTCAGATGTGATGACCTGGCCAAGCAACTCCGCGATGCGAACATCGACTTCGACAACAATGCCCTGAAGCCCCGACTTCAAGCGACTTTTGCCATGACGAAGCTCGGCCTCATGACTCGTAAGGGTTCCTTTGATGAAATTCTTCTTGTCACCGTCACGAAGTAGTGTGGCATGTCCGCCAACGACTTGGTCTCCGAGCTCTCGGACAGAAACCTCTCGAATGAAGCCAACAAATGGAAGAGAGTTGAGGCCTTGATTCGGAACGAGTGAGCAATTCCTTCTAGTATTTGCAAACTATGTATCTAGCTCGGAGAATAGATACGAGAACCCAGGGGATGCAAAGGCGCAGGGAGAAGTTCAAGACGTCGGCGATGCACTTGAACAAATGAGCATTAAGAAGGAAGCTAGACCATCCGGCATGAACACGAAGGCTAAAGAAACAAGCGAGCCACCCGAAATCATCTTGATGAATCTACTCCTCACTTTGATTTATGGCGATGTCAGCAACAACCACGAGAATGCACAAGCTGGCTGCATCATCGAACCTGCTGTACTGTCATCGAACTGATGAACAAGATGATACCCTACACGGCAGCCAAGGATCTAGCCTCGGACTTGTCGGCAGTCAAACAAATCCCAAAAACTCAGCTGGTTACTTGGCTGTCTCCAATGTGCTCTACAAGTGCTCCCGCGACTGGTGACATGAAAATCCCTGGCTTTGATGACAGCGTGCATCAATTTGTCGTTGTGCGACAGAACGAGAAGATCCATACCGCTTTCGAGAAACTGATGAAAGAGTCTTCGGAAATGTCGAGAATGGTCTGGCACGGCACGTCCCTGTGCCATGTCCGCTCTATCTTGAGAAGTGGATTCAGATGCTCGCCCGACGGGTATTTGTGGTCCGCAGAAGACGCATTCATTTCTTATGGCTACTCCTTCCAGTTTCCTGTCCATGATGTTTGGAATCCAACCTGGAAAGCAAGCCCCTACAAGGGTTGGGCAACTTTACTCGGATGTGAAGTGGCTGGAGGAGGCAATTACTTTGATCTTGGAGGTTACACAACACGGATCATGCCAAACCCTCGTTCTACCATCGTTCGCTTTATTCTTCTCCTTCCTCCGAGCGAGAACACCTATGCCGGAAGACAACGAGCCCCGAAGCGTACAGACATCGAGCCTACAATGCTTGCTGCATTCAAAAAGCTTCGTTCTGAACAGATCATAAGGAAGGTGGCCCTGGAGAACTCAAGCCCGCCGGCATCTGTAACTCTGAAGGGAGTGAGTGGTTCGCAACCAGATGGTAGTACGGAACAATGATCTCGGATTATTGCCAGAAAAGAATGGGTTTGCTCCGGATGGGAAATGCATTTAATAATGACCTGGACGGATAGGTAGACAGGCTCACTTCCTCACATGCCAATAGACATATTTCTCCCATAATATTTGCGTCTATTGTGGCTCTTTCGTTTGACTTTCCAGCTTACGAGCGAGCTTGGTTGCGGTATCTCCTCTTCCGTTAAGTTGCAAACTTGCGCTTGGTAAATAAACTCCTGGTCGACTTTTAGATGTTCCACAATTATCTTGTTCAAGCATTCTGCAGATGACTGAAGAGAGCATTGGTGAGAAACCAAGATTCGGAACTCGAGATGAAGAAGTCGTTGATGATTGGTTGCAATGTGCCGTCTTCTTCGATCTCACACTTTATTCCTCCGTGTAACTCTTACCGGCATCCCATCAGCTGGTTTTGCAGTCGCCTTCAGCTGCTGATATGCTCGATGACCTTTGGTTCAATCAGTACTGCCCGTATAAGCTGGACTTGAAATTTACCAAACATCCCTCTCCTTCCATCCAACATCTCACCCGGTTTCTCCCTCCCCAAAGCACGATCCCACTCCTCATACTCAGCCTTGATGTCAAAGTCTCTGAGAGTCATCACCATAATAACTTTCATGTCCAGTATCGCTAGCTCCTGCCCAATGCAAGCACGGGGACCTTTTTGGAACGGTCGCCAAGCGTCTTTCGTTACTTCTTGGAAGTTATGAGGTGGTGGAAGGAAGCGCTCTGGGATGAAGTCGTCTGGTTGTGGCCAGAGGTCTGCTCGGCGATGCATGGTATGGACATTCGGCCAAAGCATCGTGTCTTTCGTCGGATATTCAACACCATCGACTTTGAGAGTAAAGCTACTACTCCCATCTCGGGATCCGTTCGCTGGTGGAAAGAGACGGAGCGTTTCTGATGCTTGTCAGTGACGAAATACTGCGAAGGCTGAGATATGAAACCTTTAATGATCGCTGTGGTATACGGCAACTCGTTGAGCAATTTCGGATTTCCTTTGATGGTAGCAGCGGCCGAAGAGGACGGACCAAACACCTGGTCATGCTCTTCTCGTACCTTAGCTAAAGCCTCTGGATGAAGGTTCAACATGTGGTAGATGTAACACAGGGTACTGCTTGAAGTATCGTGCCCTGCGAAAAGGAACGTTTTCATCTGATCAATACATATCTGCTCAAACTCTTCATGATTGATTGACCCTGAAGATACACCCGAGCTCTCGTCCGGGATAAGATATGCGTCAATAGCTAAGTCAATAGCTGGTCTCCGGGAACCTTTGGAATCCGCGTCTTCTCTGCCTTTGGCGTTCCGTAAAGCCAGACGTTGGTGAAGAACCTTTCTGATATAGTTGTCCATTCTCCGAGCATGGTACCATTGTGCAAATGCCCGAACAAAGTTTAAGCTGAATATTGGATGAATGAGCTTTGAGTTAGGGGTCCAATATACTGCATCTTTGAAAGCTTTTACCAGCTCATTGTCTGTGGTCTGGGAGTTGAGATCGTGATCCAAGATAATATGCGCCATAATATCGATTGTCAACCTGGCAAGCAATTCATCTATTGGAGTGATTTTTTGCGATTCTGATAGGTCGGAGAGTATTCCATGGAAAATCTGTGTGTCGCTCACAATACTTGGAACGAGTGTCATCAGATGACTGAGAGCGAATCCAGGGTTGAAAAGAGTTCGAGCTCGTCTCCATTCAGCACCTTCAGTCAAAATCATGCTCTTCTTCCCCGTGACGTGCGCTACAAATTTTGGATATAGAAAGAATTTTGGCAGCGAGCTTTGACTGACTTGTGCTGCGATGGCCTACATAAAATCAGAACAAAGTATGAAAATGTTTCAACCTTTCCCGTACCGGATCATTGATCACCAATTGTCGTACAGACAGGGCTGGCCAATTGTCAAGATAATATATTGAACCAAGTTGATGCTTCCGATACAGCAGAGTCATGGTCGCCATGGGGTGAGTATCCCTTGGACTGTGCTTGAAAAGGGATACGATTGCAGGTATCGAGCCAACCCACAGGCTGAAGGGCGGGGCTTTGTACGGCCCATGCTGAGCGATCTGTCAATGACATCGTCCCAGACTCAATTGTTCTCTTACCAGAGTCTTATAGGCAAGTCGATACCTGACAATATTGATAACCCGAGAAATAATAACCAAAGATAGAATGGCAAGGACGGCAGCGGTCCATAATCGGCGGGTTTCTTCCATCTCTTGACTAGAGATCTGCTTTCCGTTAAGATCGAGAGCGTGCTATCCCAACACAAGAAGTCATGTGGTCCAAATAGAGTTGCCAAGACAAGGTTTTCACGGACCTTCTGTCATGGTTTGCGGGTTGTGAAAGATTGGTAGAGATGGTGAGGGATTGGCCGAACTGCGCCACCTCGATTCACGCTACTGTAAACGCCACAGTGTCGTCCTGAGACATTGTTATGTCGCCTGCGAAGCGAAAAACACAAAAGTCATACACAAGTGATGGAAAAGTTGCGATCACTGGAAAGATGTCGACATGCATGTTTCACCAGTTATTTGTCATCTGCTACCCAGTTCCTCGATCTTTACATCGCACCGAAGCAGCCAATAATATGTCAAATTTCCAAGCACCAGGGTCATGCACCCCACTGAGGCACTTCGTTATTGGAGCTCTCGTATTCTCATCCTTGCTCCTCCACCAAGCTCACAATGGAACGAAAAAGCGGCACTAACTTTTGCTGTCCTTGATTAATAAATATTGTACACTCACTTGGATTGGGAAAGTCAAGAGGTGGATGTTTTGATCTACGAGCCTCCTAGACTTGCTTGGAGATCGAATCCAATATATAATAGTTCGAAGGAACGTTTGAAATATTGGGTCGTCCTAGGAGGTTTGAATATTTAGTGCCGCTTTTGGTGTCTCCACGGAGCAAGCTTATCGTTTCTGACGTGCCGAACCTGTCCGAGTCAAGGCTTGGCTGTCAGCATTACCAACTGGACTTCGAAAAGCACTAATTGCCTCAAAACTTCCACTGTTGTCCTGAATGCTAACTTTCAACGCCACGAAATGATAGACGGAGGCTCTGGCTCAACGCTTGAAGGCAAGCCGGTCCCGCAGAAGACGCGACGAGAAGGCTCCAAAGTGAGGACTGGCTGTAAGACATGTAAGCAAGACTTGAAGCTTCTGAAGGGATGCCTGAGCTGACGCAATGTTAGGCAAGTATGTGTAGCACAGCATATTCTTGTCTGCTGGCTTTTCGTTTTGTAACTCCTCATGGATCTAATCTCTCTACAGGATTCGAAGAGTAAAATGCGATGAGGGGAAACCAGAATGTGCACGCTGCTTAAAAGGGGGCTGGGATTGCGATGGCTATCTTCTTCAACCGCGGCGGCAGAAGAATCTACTCTTGCCAAGGTCTCGTGAATTAAGCAGTACGGAACGCGCTGTGTTTGCCCACTTTCCCAGGACTGAGGTGTTGATCCAGCCATCATCCAGCCCTCATTTCGACACCGACACAGAGCGCCAACACTTCATGATCTTTCAAACCAAGACCGCCCCAGAGTTGACAGGATATTTTGATTCCACCGTCTGGAATCGCAAAGTGTTACAAGCATGCCATGACCAAGAGTATGCCTGTCATGCAGTAGTCGCTTTGGGCGCTGTGTGGAAAGCGCAGCACATCAGTCAGACACAGCTAAATCAACTCCTGCTCATACCAGGCGGCAATA
>Ga0302140_10011080_pt1 | contig 11112 bp, 15 predicted proteins | sample I_Bog_E1_1_FD_202095 | JGI IMG/M metagenome (GOLD analysis project Ga0302140, IMG submission 202095) | Peat permafrost microbial communities from Stordalen Mire near Abisko, Sweden - I_Bog_E1_1 | ecosystem: Environmental > Terrestrial > Soil > Wetlands > Peat | place: Sweden: Abisko, Stordalen...
CTTGACTCCAAGATTTGAGCCATTTTGATCCTGTTCGTTACAGTCATTTCTTGATAGGAACACTTCATACTAGAGTACACTTCATACTAGAGTACGCGAGGAGGCAACCGCATCGCGGTTGAGGTATGAAAAGGGCGATTTTTCTGACCGATCCATTAAAAGCAAAATTCTCGCTCATAGATAGACCTAAGCACCCAACCTTCACATATCAAGCTTCATGCCTACCCACGATTACAGAGACGATCAATTTGCTCCATGGGGTCAAGTATCGTCTGAGTTTTTCGCACACGTATGAGACCTCCTCGTGGAGCTTGAAGAAGCGTATGATGCAGCTGGTATCACGACGGGTCCAAGGCGGTATCTTTAACGACGCCGAGAGCTTTCAGAAATGATACGTCTCCATACTCCGCGCTGCATCTGGCGAAGACGGTCCTCATCTAGCTCAGGTGGCTAACCGAATTCTTTTAGCCGAAGGACGTATTCTGTGGACGTTGCTCGCATACAGGCAAACGAAGGTGTCATGTTCATACTGAATCGCTTTATTCAGGTTGGGGTTCTCTCGTTAGGAGAAGTGTGATTGCGTTGAGTTCTAGTAAGGGTGTCGTTGTGATAGCAAAATACAGAACAACTCGTTTCGTTCTCTGAAGTCTAGTATATTCCTGCAGCATAACCATGTGCCATGGGAATCTCATCTCAGCTTTCGTTGGTATATAGCAGCCACGTCTCGCGCTTTGGCAGACTTTTCCTCGGAAATGAGAAGCTTCTTACCACCCACGCCAATAAAATTTAGGTTGTGAAAGTAGACCTGAAATCACATAAGACTAGAGTGAGATCTAGCCTATACGCTGCTTTTAACTCAGCCACACTTCACAGTGATCCTTCCCGCTTCTTATCGAGATCTAATACCTTCGGTCTGGTCCGCACCTAGCTTCCCCTCCCCGCCGAAATGATAGCTAGAGCTTTCTCTGACGATGCGATTGTCTGGTGGTCAATGGCGGTGATAAAAGTGACCTGTGTATGCATTCCGAGACTGTTCCAAGAATGTTAACTGAAGCACAAAGCCGTGTATAGTAGAGAACTTGACAAATGAACGCAAAAGGAGCAGTAGCAAAGGATGGCGTAACACGTACGTTATGCACAAGTCTGTCCTCTTCATTCTCTACCCAGCATATCCTCCACGAGAGGCTGCTGGAGGACATATCAGATCGAGCTGCGTGTTGGACTCAGTTGTCGATTGGCGCTGTGATTATTTTCGATGAGATTTCGCGATTTCTCGATTAGTGGAAGTCGAAGGATGAAGGAAAAGCTGGATGTGGAAGATAAGAGAAGCGAGCCAGGGTATTGAGGCACCGAAGACGGCACACTTAATAGGACTTGCAACCGAAACCAGGCATAGCGACCCGCGTCCGATTTGTGCCGGCCCTCTCTGGTCCTCTCAGGATTCGTTCCTCGAGAGAGTCCGAGGCGATTCCAGGTTTGATTCACTGACCAGGACGACGGAGTATATCTTCGCAGTTGGCATCGAATCGCAGATTCCATAATCGAAGACCGGCCATGAACTTCTCCGTGGCCTCGAGTTGTCGATCCCTCCCGAATATGGAATCGACAAATTCGGTGCCAGAATTCTGCCCCAGTTGTGTCAGGTCGTTGCCATGTTTCTTGCCAGCCTTTAGCATAGGCGTTTCGCAGGCCTTTAGTAGCTTCTTCAATTTGGCGGTGAACCTCTCGCCACTTTCGATAAAATCGTCCACCATTTCCTTGTTCTCTACAGTTCGAATTCGTGGCATACACTCTTCAGCAAGTTTGACTTTGCCAAAAAGCTGAATGAGCAGTAGCCAAAGTTCCCCAGCTGTATCCGAGATTGCAGTTGCAGGACCATGGTGGTACACCGTCCAATCGTAGATCCATTTCCCTAACGAATTTGCGTCGAACACCGAACCTAGAAGCATAATTGGCTCTTCAGTAGGATCCCAATTCTTAAGACTGTAGCCTGGAGGAATTCGGTGCTTCCTGGCATCAGCTTCTGTCGCTTTGTGTGGTATGTGTACCGGTCTCTTTGGCGAAGAAGTGCTCGGTCGTGGTGGGGTAGTAGACCTTTGACGACGTCTTCTAGGTGGTGGCTGATCTGATGTGTTGCTAGCATCGTCTGTACGTCCTCGAGAAGCTTGAGAGTAGTAATATTGACTGTTCAATACTCTCCGAGCTGGGCCACGGTAGATGACACCGTCAACTACATATTGAGACTCCTCTACATCGGAGTTCTCATGAGAGGGTCTATGTGACTGGGATGTTCGTTGTTGACGTCTGCTCTCGTAGCGGAGGGGTGCCGCCCAAGAGCTCTTCTTTCGACTTATATTGGCAGCATTTGCGTAGTATCCGCCAGAATTATATCTCGGAGAGAACACGCCGCGGGAAGGGAAATACTCGTCGGCGTCTCCAGATGAGGTGTGTCGTGAATGATGTCGAGCCGAAGCTCTGTATCCATACCCGCCTCCAGACGGAGATTCAGCTGGGGCTGGGTATGCGCCGGGATGGTAGTAACATGGATCCTGGGGCAGCGAGGGTTCAAGCTCGAAACCATAGTAGTATCCTGCATTTTGTGATGGTGGTGTATATGAATATTCTATCTCATCATTCGAGAGAATAACAGTCTCATCATCGGAGCTATCTTGCGTAGTTTCGATGAGATTGATTTCAACTTCTATAACGATGACACGTTTGAAGCAAGATATGTCTTCGTAGTCAACCAAATCATGAGTATAGGAGGATTGATTTTCATCGTTCGTTAATGATTCTGGCGGTGTCTCTAGTGGTTCTGGTAGTGAAGCGGGAGGATGGCCACTATCGCCATTTGTTTCATCGTCGGGTAGATCGAAAATGCTCGTATCCTCTTCCTCTACCTCGAGGATTTGAGTCCGTCTCTCGTGTGACATGCCACACTTACTAGCCAAATGTTAGCGTAATGTGTATGTTCAGGGACTGTCTCGATGTAGAGAGAAAATTCCGCAGATGCCAACATTCGAGGTTCATGCAGAGCAGAGTATACCACCTCACAAGAACAATTACACGTGAGACTTCCTCGTGCGTCAATCGGCAGGCCCCATGAATTACAATGGCCAAATGATTTGGAGGCCATCAACACTCACCAAGAAATCTGGCCATGATGCTCCTTCAGAAGTATATGGCAGCCCGGGCAGAAAACAGACTCGGCTTTTTGAAGACGTTTCCTGAATATTAAACCCATAATGATGCGCTGACCCTAAGTAACGATGGAGTCAGTAATTGCTTGACACGAAATGTTCCAGAAGAAACGGGACAATGTTTTGTGGCACAAGTCGGGGACCAAAAGAGGATGTAATTTCTCCCCCAATACGTACTGGTAAGAAGGCACCGGACCATGGGATAGATCGCTGAAGCTCTTTACTGGTCTTCTGATCTTGAATGACATAATCCTTCTTGGCCACTTTCTTATGACCTGGGAGGCCAAGAAAACAAACTGCAAGCATTCCATCGAAAGCATCCCAGGAGTTGACATAATCCATATCAATCTGCGTAATTCTTCCAAGGACGTCTTCAAGAACAAAAGTCCGTATAAGAAGCTGCTCTGATCTGCTCGGAAGTCGCCCCTCGATTCGCTCTACCGCACTCAGAGTAGTTCTGCTCATCGTGAAAATCTGAAAAACCATCCCCTTGACTTCGTTGCCAAGTTTTTGCGCCCTACCCAACAAGTTAGCACCACTTTCGTAGCATTTTCCGTGAGAGCGGATAGCTCCTAAATTCTCCGCTTGTAGGTAGCAGACTAGAGGGGAAACCAGCCTTACCATCCGAGCTTCAAGTTCGACTTAATCGCCGACAATGCAACATCAGTACGATTATTACCACTTTCAACGGTGTCTTTTACTTTTGTGATTAATTCTTCCTGTGTCTTGGATGTCTCTTCGAGTTTGTCATCTAAGGCTTGGAGTTTTCCTTCGAGTTTCTTTTGGTTGATGCCTACTATGCTTCTGATTGACAAGGCTATCAGCACGACTCCAGAACTGCACGTCAAGGGCTTACACGTTTGCCATTCCTAGCAACATATGCATCGAAGAGGTATGCCGCGCAATTTCGGCTCGAAAACGAGCAACTTCTTCCTTCTTAGACATCCCCCATCGCACTTTCATCGTCGCATCGCGATAGACATTCCCGCCTTGGCCAACTCCCAAACTCTTGTCGAACTTGACCGCCTGCTGGGAAAATACCTCGATGCATTTCCGGCAATCTGCTGCTCTATCTTCGGATAATGTAAATATAGCATTCAAGACTGGATCCTCGCAGCGAGCTTGTAACAGCTGATGATGTTGAACCAGCGCTTCCTCCAGGCCTTTCAATTCGCTCTGAACTTCTTGGTACTCTGCTTTTGCGCCTCTTCCGTCCAGGGCCGCGGCAACCTCTCTCACGAGGCCGATGAGAGCGAGAACGTCCCCTATCCCGCCTATAACAGGCATAGCTCGTTATCGATATCTCATTGTTCGTGAGAATAGAACGCAACATCCCACTTGTGAGTGTCGTCGTCGAAGTGAGGCTGAGCGCGGGGCTTTCTTCTGACCCCTGCGAGTGAGCTTCACACGTGATTTGCTTCTCTTCCAACATCATCTCGCCTGGTCTTCCCTTTTCATCCACAGCTAGAGATTCGAAGTTCTACAACATCGGATGTAGCTACCTAGTTCATGTAAAAGCATGCGAACTGTTTTGGTATTTTATCTTAATTTCAATGCTTTTTGCATTGTGTTTTTGGCTTCTATTTCTGGGATTCTTCTAGCAATTGGTATTGAGAGTTAAGCGAGAAGGAAAGGGGAACTGTGTAGACTGTTTTACTCCGATAAAAGTGGGACAAAACAGCACTGCTCGATGAAACTCCTACCAGCCACCAACATAAAGAACCGGGAGACTTGCCAGAGATCTCTCAGATACTCACCGGAGATGGGTAATAATAATATGCATTAGGTACAGCTCAACTACGAGATGTACCACAGGAGGTTGGAACAATAGAGATACAAAAGGAGGTGATAGGCACCGGGAGCCGTAAATTTGACAGCTATTACATTCTCCCTGATATATAGCGAGTAAGGACTGCCAAATTCGTCCAATTCCAGGCTTTCTCCATTCACTGAGTATGTTGCAATCAGCTCTGACTTCGAAAGCTGTGACATCTCCCCCACAGTGTCAGACATCATAGGATTTGCATTCGCAGTCATCGGTTATTCAACAATGCTCGCTTCTCCATAGTTATTCAATCTAATTCTTCCCTTCGTCGCATCTCTTATAAGCTCTGGACCGGCAATCCCCTTGGCCTGCGTGAACAGATCCCTTCAAAGCTTTCATGTATGATGAAGAATGGAATGCAGAACAAAATAGACTATCAACTTCTCAGTAAGCATCTGTGACACTGTGAACGAGTAATTCGGTGCCATTGTTCAAAAGGTAAGCCCACGAATGGTGGAGTCATGAGAAAGAAGCAAACTTCAGATGAATGTACTAGAGCATTGTGGAACCCTGCCACGAATCTATATTCAAAGTGATGTAATGACGAATGTAATTATCTATTTACACATCACAAATTCTCCGATCTGTGGTGCCTCGTACACCTCAAACAACTTTCACATTTAGGAGCAGCAGCTATGGCACAAAACAACACGAACAACAACGCAAGCAAGACAGTTCACGAGATTGAAAGCGAGTTCCACGGCCATGAAGGGCCTTCATTCGACTCTAACATAGCTTGCCGAGCCTCTTCGGGAACTTTACGGCCACGCCCGGAAGGCCAGTCAAGCGCCCTGGATCACTACTTTCAGGAAATACAGAGAGTCGTGGAATACCTGACAAGATGTGTAGACCGGTTAAAGTACCTCAGGGAAGAAGACATGGACGTCTTCGAAGATGCGAGAAGACATCATAGGAATGGAAGTGGAGAAGATCCTCTGAGGGCTTGGGAAGTGAGGACACTTGCCATGGTTGGAATGCTGAGGGATATTCAGGATGAAGCGTTGCGAGGCCGTCGCCTCGATGCTTAAAGGTTTCAAACACATACTTGAAATCTCTATCAAAAGAAAACTGGTTACAGGTGCATACTTCGACTTTGAGCGACTTCTCTGCAGAAAGTCGTCTCAAGTCTCTCACTGAGAGACAAATAGAGAAGAACACTTTGCCGATTTCATGACTGAGATAGGCTGGTGAGGTTTTGAGATCAAAAGAGTTTAGCGTAGCACAAGCAAAGAATTTATTGAGACAATTCGTGGTAGCCTCCTGAAACTCAATAATCGAAGGCCAGAACGTGCCAACCACGATCTCTGTACCTAGAAGATTTTACTCAAGACCCTCTTCACCTGTTCCGGCTGATCCTCAGGTCTTCTCTTCGTTGCTACTGGCGTCTGCTTGAAATGCCTTGCCCGCTCTCCACCCTTCTTCGTCTCCTTGTGCACCACCTCGGTGTCCCCATCTTCAGTCTCCTTTCTTCTCTTCGCAGCTTTCTTAGCTTCCATACCCTCTAGCATCTTCGCCCGCTCCACATTTTGTACAAACTCCTTGTTTTCCTTCGTGGTCTTGCTAATTTCGGCTCTCATCCTGCTTGCTCTCTCTGCGTTCTCAGCAGCAATCTGCTCCGTCAGGTTGTTCCACTTGAATCCCTTCAAGTAAAGCAGGTTCCACACGTCATCATGGTAGTAAGTACCCTTCTTTCCGCCAATCGTTCTCGCATTCAGCAGCTCACAAGCTTGCTTGGCGTCCGCCTTGTTGACAAATTCGACCCAGCCGTCCACGAACGACCTCTTCTTGTTTCCTCCATTCCGAACACGACGGGTGTGAGACGCTGGATCCTCGGGCGTCAAGAATATGCGATTTATGGCGCCGTATGGTTCAAGTAATGAGCGCAACTTTGTGGGCTTCATGAACGGAGGTATCCGGGACAAGTAGACAACGCCTGATCGTTTGATAGCAGCTGCGGTTGCCACGAGGTTCTTCTTTGTGAGAGGCTTCGAGACACCAGGTAGATCTGCAGTGTGTCGCGCTTTCGTGTCCTGTTCTATCTCGTCCTTTGCGGGCTTCTTCGATTCCGTCTGCTCCTCTCTCTCGTCCTCGCTGAATTCTGCATCCTCTTCATCACTGGCGTCCTTCTCCACTCTCCTCCGCTTCGAGCTTCTGCCACCTTTCCTCAGCTCCTCCTCTTCAGAGTTGTAACCTTGGTTACCATCGTCCTCGCTTTCGTCCACGTCTAGGAAGTCGTTGTGCTTTCTTGTCGCCATTTTGCCGTTGATGGTGGGATGAGGAAGTTTTCCCGAGGCTGAGATCGTAGAATTTAAGGTTTGGCACGGCTGGGACCCCTGTAATTTTAGCGGGGCATGATGCTCATAGGCCCCTAACCGTTCTCATTTTCATCCCACCTTCTCAGTAAACGGTAAACAACTTCGACATTCAACGCGAATTGCTTCACCTCCCCCCAAAATGTCTTTCGAAACAATCACGACCATCTCACCTATCACGAACAAGCCAATATTGACCAGAAATGGCGTTTCCGCCGCCGACCTCAAGCTTCTCCCTGAGGTGGCAACGAAGGCGTTCCTCAAGTTCCGCAAGACAACCCTGGCAGAAAGACAAGCAATTGTGAAGAAGGCATTGAAGCTTCTGGAGAACAAACAAGATATACTGGCAAAAGAACTCACGGAACAAATGGGAAGACCGATTGCGTACACGGCAAAAGAAGTGACGACAGCGGTGAAGCGTGGAGAATACATGCTTAAGATCAGCGAGGAAACATTGAAGGATACAGTGGGCGATGCAGAGAAGGGATTCAAGAGGTTTATTCGAAAAGTTCCAGTTGGACCTGTTCTTATACTTTTTGCTTGGAATGTAGGTCTTGGTTCTGTCAAGCTCAACAGTCTTGTGCTAACTACACCAGTATCCATATTTGATTCTAGTCAACTCCCTTATTCCCGCCCTGCTGGCAGGAAACTCGGTGATCCTGAAACCTTCTCCTCAAACACCAACCATCGTTGAGCATATCTCTTCAATCTTCGAGGAAGCCGGCCTACCTGAGAACGTGATACAATACTTCCATTGCGGATCGCCCACAACAATAGAGGCCATCGTGAGGGATCCAAAGATAGCACTGATATGCTTCACTGGCTCTGTAGCCGGTGGATTAGCCGTTCAGAAAGCTGCCGCCGACCGTGTTGTAAATGTTGGGTTGGAATTAGGTGGTAAGGATCCAGCTTACGTTAGATCGGACGTCGACATTGCTTGGGCTGCAGAGGAGATTGTGGATGGCGCAATATTCAACTCTGGCCAAAGCTGTTGCAGCCTGGAGCGAGTTTATGTTGCCGAGGAGATCCACGATGAGTTCGTGAAAGCTGCTCAATCTGTTCTCCAGAAATATAAGCTTGGTGATCCATTCGACAAGGAAACGCAACTCGGTCCTGTTATCTCGAAGCCGTCCAAGAAGGCGATAGAAGCTCACATCAAAGATGCCCTGGATAAGGGGGCGAAGGACGCCACCCCTGAGAATGCGTCGTTCGAGTCTCCCCCTCCGGACGGAAATTTCGTCAAGCCAACCCTCCTCACAAATGTCAATCACAATATGCTTGTCATGACGGAGGAAAGCTTTGGGCCAATCATACCTGTTATGAAAGTCAAGAGCGATGAGGAAGCTATTAAATTAATGAACGACAGCGAGTTTGGACTGACTGCCTCAATATGGACGAAGGATACTGGAAAAGGTGCCCAATTGGCTGAAGAGGTCGACGCGGGGACGGTGTTTGTCAACCGTTGCGATTATCCTAGCCCTGTAAGTCACACCTGATTTGTTCTCAACTTACGTTACTTATAAACTTGCAGGATCTTGCTTGGACTGGTTGGAAGAATTCAGGAAAGGGTGTTACTTTGAGCAAGTTCGGATTCGAGCAATTTGTGAAGCTGAAATCCTTCCACGTGAAGGACTATCCAAAGTAATGATCACATGCTACGAAACCTATGCCCATATTCATTACGATCTTCAGCGGCACAAACTCTCGGAAACGGCGTGTGAGACCGGACATCGACGATCTCGACTTATGAACTCGAGGAATGAGGTACAGAACTGCAACGGACTTCTCTCCGATGCTGTGTTATAGAAGCCAAAGGCTTCTAGCTGGCTCTAGAGTGAAAACAAGACAGTTGTTATGATAGCACAAGAAGACTTTGGTCGCCGACTTCGTGCATTTGTCCCAAAACGTGGTTGTCCAACCGTCACCCCTTGCTACCTGTGATTGGCTCCCTCGACGCCAACCCTTTGGACGCGCACCCTTGGTCGTCCAACTCGAACTTCAAACCTTGCTCTGCAGAGATTACACGACATGATACGCGCTTGCGCTTCTCGAAATTGTCGGTACCTTGCATACCCGCTCGTTCTTCCCGCTTATCGTTCTAGGAAAGTTTCGAAGCGATCTTGATCTTGATGCATGCCTTCCAAAGTGTTCTACGGTAATGAGCTACTGTCATACAACAACATCGTTATGTAGGCCCGTTTATTATGGCAATCTGAGTATATTTGCGGTGTGTCACATTAGAAGGTGGCGTGATCAGTGGTGCTCACATTCCTTCCTGGCTTGGCGTATCATCCATTACGACGAATTCTTCGGCGCAAGGGGCAACCTTTCTCTGCCACGTTGTTTTAGTTGCTCCGCGACACAGAGAATGGTCAATTCAACGCCACCAGTTCCTTCCATTGTACCACTGACTCTTTCTAATTAGAAAATTGTTGCCAGGGGCGGCGTTTATCTCCACCTACCTCATCACGACTCATCTATATGTCTTAAGTCTTCCCCAGGTATGGACGCAATTCGGTCCTCTTTGCAAACTCTTTTTATACTCTACCACGATCTTTCCTGCTTGCGTTCTTTCTTCCTGTCGCTGTCGTCCTAGACCTATACTCGTCTCTTTCCTTCTTAAATTTCTTCACGACGCGTTGTGTTTCGATATCCACACCGTCCTTCCGCCAGCGCAATTCCACTCGTTCTATGCAACCTCCTTGACCTATCTCTAAATATATTTTGAACTTTACTCGACCAGCACTCCAAAATGGTGGCGTGCTTCCAAATCCAAGAAGTAATCTCCAAGATGAGGACCAAATGCCGCAACACCTGGGGCCTGAAGACAAACTCAAAAAACAGACGCATAGAAATTGTATGCATTCCCTTCGAATAACTTACCCGTATCAAACGCTGACTCTTGACAGAGTGCTCCATTCGACTTCAAAGAGGGACCAGCACCCAATTTCCCTGGATACAGCGAGGACGAGTAAAAACCCCTTTATTTCCGCTTTTCAAATCTAGATATCTGACAAGAGTACTGCAGCATCTCACTCATGCGCGAGAAAGCAATTGCATCCACAGCGATCGTCGAGGATGGCGAGTTCGACTTTGCATCTCGACCACAGCGGCCTGGCTCAAGGGCCAGTTCATTCGGGTGCGGACTGGGTGGGAGGGTGGTGTATCATGCTAGGAGATTCAGCAAGGGGACTTTGTATTGAGGGCTGAGTAGGAGATCGACTTGGTAGACAGACTTAGCACAGCTTTATAGCACGTTATAAGGAGGTTAGGGTTTATAGACCGGGTAGCAACCATTGCACAGAGAGAGCTCTCGGTTTCGTTTGCCTGTGCTCCTTATTCTTTCGTTGCTATGATTCGCTTCTTGCGAGGAAAGTTACTTACAAATCGAGGTGCCCGAGATTGCTAGTAATAAGACCACATTGTAGAAAAGATAGTCCATGTCTAGTTCTGCGTTCCACTTCGGGGCGTTGCCTTGAAGAAGGATGCCATCCTCTGTTACCAAGACTTGTACAATTTGCCAGCAAAAACCATCCAAAGCAAAGCGATCATTACGAGAAGGATCAGCCCTTCCTAGAGTATTAACAAAATTTAGCGGCTGTGTTTTGCATTGTTTTTGTATAGTATTACATTTCGCAACAGGGTATTTCGCTTTCTGGCAAAGTCGAAATTATATCTGCAACGGCGTGGAGACTGTGTCAATGGCAGTATTTTGTGAGAACGGAACATCTGCAGCACTTTGGAAAGGACCAATTTGGGCGATCTTTATGTCGAG
>Ga0302140_10011081_pt1 | contig 11111 bp, 13 predicted proteins | sample I_Bog_E1_1_FD_202095 | JGI IMG/M metagenome (GOLD analysis project Ga0302140, IMG submission 202095) | Peat permafrost microbial communities from Stordalen Mire near Abisko, Sweden - I_Bog_E1_1 | ecosystem: Environmental > Terrestrial > Soil > Wetlands > Peat | place: Sweden: Abisko, Stordalen...
GAGCAATCACTAAGTTTATCCGCGGAGATGGTGATAACGCTCTCATGCATAGGGTAATATCGTTCCTGCTTCCGCATTATCGAGGTCTGTATTAAATCTGGCGAGGTGGTTGAGTAGTGGGATTTAGAGCCAGAACGATAGCCGGCATAATCTTGCCGGCAATAGACCATGGGAAGAAGAGGGCGTCCCAGAAATTGTTATAGGACCTGATACCTTGTTTGATAGCGACCCATTCTTTGGAAGCGTTGGTATCCCATTTTTGATACGGAAGTCGATGAGGGCATTCTTTCCATCGTTATAGTTGTATACGGAATAGCAACCCACGGTAATGGCACTATATCCAATAAAAACACGTCTAAAATTAGGTGGCATGTTGTGCCAGTAGGTATTGATGGTCTTAATGCGTTCGAAGTATGTTCCGCCACCCTCGAGGTTCTTGACTGTCGTCGTCGTCGTACTCTCAACGGTTTCGGCCATTTTGGGTCAGTTTGTGTCAGTCAGGAGGACGATCCTAAGGTCATAAAATTTTCGAATGGCCGTAGGCCAGTTACGCCCAAATAGAAATTACATTACCCTAGGGTAACCCCGCGACCTATCCTCAAAATGGAGTACTATACTATCAAACCAACTGACGTCCTACCTGACGGAACCATTGATCCACTGGTAATAGGCAATTCCACTAGGGTGTTATGTGGACATCTTCGAAGTATAACCAAGTTACCTCTGTGGACAAATGTCACTATGGTTGACTGCCAGGGCTGTGATTCACTCAGAGAATTGCCTTTGTGGCCAAACGTTATTTACGTCGTATGTAATGGATGTACTGGGCTAACCAATTTGCCCAAGTGGCCTAAAATTAGGGAGATTAGGTGTTATGACTGTACTTCATTGACCGAACTACCTCTATGGCCTGAGATTATGGACGTCAGGTGCGAAAACTGTCCTTTATTGACGTCATTGCCTCTGTGGTCCAACATTAGGGCCATCACTTGCGAGTATTGTACTTCGTTGACCACATTTCCTCTGTGGACCAGTATCCGTTATATAGACTGTTACCAATGTACCGGTTTGACTGAATTGCCTTTGTGGCCAAATATCGAACGTATTACTTGTGAGAGGTGTATCAAGTTAACTAGTTTGCCTCCGTGGCCAAAGGTATATTACCTGAACAAAGATGGATGTCGTTTACTGAACTCGGAAAGATATACGACGTTAGACCTCTCGAAAGAGGTATTTACTGACATTGGTTCAGAGAACTGTAGTATATGCCTCGACACGAAGAAGGCTGTTATAATGGTTCCATGTTATCATCTCTATACTTGTAGCGAATGTGCAGAATGGATATTCGAAAGTACCAAACGTTGTCCGATTTGCAATGCCGCCGTTCAAAATTTGATCAGCCTAGTCTAGGACTAATCAACCACTGATTTTTTCAAGAACTCAATAGGTCTGGTTAGGACTTTTCTGCCAAGAGTTCCACCAAGGGCACCCTCGACCTAAAAGCGGTGGTACTGTTCTTTCCAATTATATAGCAGTCTCTAAGAAACAGTACTGCACCAGGGATCGTAATAGCAAGAAGGGCTACGATCAAACAGAAGTGGTAGAAGTGCCAAAAATTCAGTGACCATGGGTCTGGCTCACAACAGATATGGCGTCGGTCAAAACTGGTCCTACTGGTCCCGAACATACAACAGCCTGATTCGTACCAAATGTGTGGACTGTCCTTCTTGAGAATCAAGCAATCCATCACGCACTTTGTGATATCGTCGTAGGACATCTTGGCACCAAACTAGGTCCAACTTACTAGGTTCGCCTGGGCCTGTTTTTTATTTGATGGTGCAAGTCAACTGACTTGGTTTAAACAACGGCGGCAAGGTAGAGCACACGACAAGGAAGACAAAGAACCCCAGTATATTGACCAGTTCCAGAGCACAGAATATACTGTACATGTAAGGCAACTTACTATAATTCGCCAGAGTCACGAATACGCATATCAATGCAGTAGTAACTAATGTCAGGTATGCACATGTTTTTATGGTCTCTAGGCCACTGTCTTCGTAGTCCGTTGAGTATAGTTTGTAAATAACGAATGAGCTCGTTGTTGTAAAGACAAGTACTAAAAATGCCACAATGCCGTGTGACATCTTCGAATCTTCGAAAACAAAGAACAGTAACAACCACGATACAAGGAGTCCGTAAATACAAATGATCAATATTACCCTACCTGCGTCATTGGTTTCATTGAAGTCGTATATGTTCTGTTCATTGAAGTAAAACTGCATCAATGAGCATATAACTACCATCATTACTACTGGAATGACCTTGTTGGTATATTTAAATGCCGATGACATACTGATAATCTGTGATGACTTAGTATTATAGTATGCCGATACGTACATGTAGATGAAGGTGATCAGAAAAATAACGGCGACTGAAATACCTAAGCTTTGGCCTGTCGAATTCGCCGACGTTGTATCACCGGTTTGATTCGATACAAATGCAAAATTGGCACCTCCTGAATACTGATACCTAGGTATCAACGGCGCCATTTACTCAAAGTGGTGAATTTAAACACTGGTCAGGGTTTGAGTCTGATTTGGCAGGTTTGTACAGGTTTGTACAGGTTTGTACAGGTTTGTCAGGTTTGTGCGGGCCTCTAACAAGGTGCAAAAAGGCCTACGGCCCACGAGCACAACGCCGATAAACCCTTTTGGAAGGACTAATTCGCAAAAAGTCCACGAAAAAGGGTTTATCGGCGGTGTGCTCGTGGGCCGTAGGCCTTTTTGCACCTTGTTAGAGGCCCGCACAAACCATTACAAACCATTACAAACCATTACAAACCATTACAAACCATTACAAACCATTACAAACCCACTCAACCTAACTCAAACGTGTGAATTTGCAAGAACCTTGTCATCCATGATGATCAGTAATAAACTCAGCCCTATGGCCCACAGACACCATGCAGAAGAGCTACCGTATGCTATACTTTTTCCCTTGTTCTTACCTCCTACAAAGTACGAAGTACCAAATGTGAAGACTAATGTTCCGAGATATATCAATAGAACAGGCCAGTCAAATATCAAGTATGATGTCCATCCAACATAGACCATGTAAATTAGAACTGCCAGAGTCGTTATCTTAGGGGCATTCTCGTAGATTTGCACACAAACATCCCAGATCAATTTACATCCGATAAGCGGATTAGAGCAGTTCTTTTCGTTTACGAACGACCCAAAGCTGTCTTTGATCGAGTACATTGAATACGCCATTACTAAGTAAAATACTATGTCTAGAATGCACATCTCTTTGGGCGCTCCATTCATATATATACACACTTCAGACGCGATAAATTGAATGATGAATGTGACCAGGATAAACACAGACGCAAGTTGATAAACCATTGACTTGGGGTTATTCTTGTACCAATGAATGAAGAATTCGGTGACTTGCATCAGCGCAAGAACGAATATATAGGCCGCTGCATAAGCATACTTAGTCTCACCAGTGTCACGGTACTTAATAAATAAACTGACAATGACAGCCAATGCGAAAAGTGAGATCACTGCACTCGTCTCTTTGTTGTGACACATTTGTAACTATCAATAAATTTTTTACCCTAGGTCCATCTCACCGGGTCACCAAACCTACGATGAACTGGAGATTGTTAAAGATCTCACAGGACGATGTCCGTCCTGATGGGACTTTGTCCTTTGACGTAATTGGTGATTTCACTTTAGTAGACTGTTCCAATATAGTCGGCCTAAAGAAATTGCCTGCGTGGCCGAATGTCACGACGATAGACTGTAGTGGGTGCCGAGACCTAGAGGAACTACCTTTGTGGCCTGATGTCGTTTGGGTTAAGTGTGCAGGGTGTATCTTGCTGACTGAATTGCCTCTGTGGCCCAGTGTCGAGTTCGTTAAGTGCAATGGATGTTCGAACGTCAAAGAATTGCCCCACTGGCCTTTTGTTAGGACCGTTCAATGTCGCTACTGTACATCGTTAACTAGTCTGCCACTGTGGATAGGTCTTTGTAGGTTTGTTGGGGTTGGTTGTTACAATTTGAGCTCACTACCATTGTGGCCATGGGTCAATGACGTTAATTGTTCGATGTGTACTTCACTGACCTCATTGCCACTGTGGCCTAATGTTCTAGAAGTTAACTGCGTTGGATGTACATCGTTGACCACGTTACCACCGTGGCCCAAACTATATCAGATTGTTTGTCAAAACTGCGTCTCATTGACCTCATTTCCAAACTGGCCTGACGTACGCGAAATTAACTACAGTGGCTGTACATCTTTGAACATTCCACCAGCCCGACTCACTCCACCGCCACCGCCACTGCCACCGCCCTCAGATATTCTCTTCAACGGTCACAACTATAGTAGCTATACAACTATGGTCATCCCAGTGGATAACAATCCATCGCCACCACCAATGAAGGTAAAGTACGGGACGTTGGACCTGACCCGACAGATATACACCTCTCAGTTTGAAAATTGCTGTGTATGCATGGACGGTAAGAAGAATATCGTCGTTGAACCATGTTATCACCTCCATACATGCACTGACTGTTCAGAACGAATTTACAGAACAACCAGACGTTGTCCGATTTGCAATGTTCACATTAACTTTTTGATCTCATCCAAAGCATGAAAATGATAAGCGTACCAAATCTCACAAGCGTGCCGAAGGCGCGCGCCCACAACATCGAAGCGCCGAAGGCGCGAGTTGTTGTGACGGAGTTCGACCCAATCTTGGCGTAGTCAGACAAAGTAGTCCCTAGGGACTTAGACTCGTAGTCAACAATGGGAGGCCAAACCAGTAAACCGTATCAATTTAAGCATGGGGACGTGATCAATGGGCGAATTGATCACATTAATATTGGGAACTCAACCAGTGTAGATTGCTCGAACCTCAGAGACCTGACCAAATTACCACTTTGGCCTAATGTCACAGAAGTCTATTGTTCCGGTTGTCCTTCATTGACCGAATTACCACTATGGCCCAATGTTACGATAGTCTCGTGTGACAATTGTACTTCATTGACAGAATTACCACTGTGGCCCAATGTCACGGAAGTTGATTGTCACGGTTGTACTTCATTGACCGAATTGCCACTGTGGCCTAATGTCAATAAAGTTAATTGTTCCTATTGTCCTTCATTGACCGAATTACCACTGTGGCCTAATGTTACTATGGTCTGGTGTTTCCATTCTACTTCATTGACCGAATTGCCACTGTGGCCTAATGTCAATAAAGTTAATTGTTCCTATTGTCCTTCATTGACCGAATTACCACTGTGGCCTAATGTTACGGAAGTTGTTTGTCGCGGTTGTACTTCATTGACCGAATTACCACTGTGGCCTAATATTCCGAACGTCTATAGTAACTTACTAGTCAAATTTGTATATACTTTAGTAGACCCTAATAAGACTATATACAGTTCTCAAAGTGAGAAATGTTGTATTTGTATGGAAACCCCAAATGAGATAATATTTGACCCATGTTATCATTTCGCTACCTGCATAAAATGTGCAGAACAACTAAATGTGGAATGGCTAAAACGTTGCCCCATATGCAATACCAAGATACAGTCACTGATAAAAAACTTGTGACGGGGTTCGACCCAATCTTGGCGTAGTCAGACAAAGTTGTCCCTAGGGTCTTAGACTCGTAGTCAACAATGGGCGGCCAAACCAGTAAATCGTACCAATTTAAGCATGGGGACGTGATCAATGGGCGAATTGATCACATTAATATTGGGAACTCAACCAGTGTAGATTGCTATAACCTCAGAGACCTAACTGAATTGCCACTGTGGCCCAATGTCACGAAAGTCTGGTGTAACAATTGTACTTCATTGACCGAATTGCCACTGTGGCCTAATGTTACGGAAGTTCATTGTTACAATTGTACTTCATTAACTGAATTACCACTGTGGCCCAATGTCATGGAAGTTGATTGTAACATTTGTATTTCATTGACTGAATTGCCACTGTGGCCCAATGTCACGAAAGTTAATTGTTCCTATTGTCCTTCATTGACCGAATTACCACTGTGGCCTAATGTTACTATGGTCTGGTGTTTCCATTCTACTTCATTGACCGAATTACCACTGTGGCCTAATGTTACGTTAGTCTATTGTTCCGGTTGTTCTTCATTGACTGAATTGCCATTGTGGCCCAATCTTACGGCAGTTAATTGTTCTGATTGTCCTTCATTGACCGAATTGCCACTGTGGCCCAATGTCACGGAAGTCTATTGTACTGGTTGTCCTTCATTGACCGAATTATCACTATGGCCCAATGTTACGGTAGTCTGGTGTATCGATTGTACTTCATTGGCCGAATTGCCACTGTGGCCCAATGTCAATAAAGTTAATTGTTCCTATTGTCCTTCATTGACCGAATTACCACTGTGGCTAAATGTCAATAAAGTTGATTGTTATAATTGTACTTCATTGACTGAATTGCCACTGTGGCCCAATGTCACGAAAGTTTGGTGTTACGATTGTCCTTCATTGACCGAATTACCACTGTGGCCCAATGTCACGGAAGTTGATCGTACCAATTGTAGAGGGCGTACATTGTCACCCATCGTTTATACCTCTTTTGATCGGTCCAAAGTGGTGTACACTGACAACGAATTGTCGAATTGTATTGTATGTACAGAAGTTAAGAAAGACGTGGTGATAGACCCGTGCTATCACCTGTACACTTGTGCTAAGTGTACGGAACGAATATATAAAACTACCAAACGTTGTCCGGTTTGCAACGGTGAAATTCAAAAGATAATTCCGTGGATGTAACCCTTCGCGTCCCTTTTCAGGCCCTTCAACTCCACTAGTCCATCCTCCCATCCATCGACCTTCTTCAGATCATCAACTATCCTTTGGGTTCCCAAGTAGTCATGTTCCTTGATTCCGCCCTTCAGGCCATGACCCAACGTCAGTGCGTCGAACCCGAACAGGTCTACTTCGTGACCTGAGTCAAGAACTAGGTTGTAGCACCTGTGGAATTCAGTAAGACCAGAATGCAGGAAAGTATCCGCGTGACGCCAGTCGCGTACAGTCTCTGGGGTTTCCATTTGATTAAGTACCGGGTGGTTTGGGGTTATCCATAGTGGGAATTGTCCTGTACCCAAATTGATCATTTTGGTCTCTGGTGATACTACAACACACAACACAGTTACGCTACCTTTGCGAGATACTACCTTCATTCCCTTGCGGACGTCCTTGATTTTTACCAATCGATCTACTGTTTCAAAGTTGACCTTCAACTCAGTATTTGGACCAAAACAAACTCCCGTCGAATTCATAGTGGTCTGAGTAAACTGCAGATTGGAGTAACCTCGGTGTTGGGCATTGTTGCAACTGGGTACAGGTGGAGTAATGTCCACGAAAATAGACTCTCCATAGTCGATAAAAGCACGTACTGCAGGTGTAGCGTATCCTTGTAGACTGGCGTCCTTGAAATTGGTTGTCATGCACTTTAGGTGGGCGTCGATGAAGGCCGGTAGGTAGTGGCGTCCCCAGGTGTTCCAATTGGCCAGCGCCTTTTCCACCTGACCTTTGTTTTCGTCGATGGAAATGAGGTCCTCGTTCAGTACCGGATCGTCAAATTTACGTTGTAGATCAATGGTCTTGTATTGGGCAGCTCTGATTAGGGTATCCACAAAACGTTCATGTTCTCCAAATGGGGTGCCAGGTTCGTGCACGCAAATATTGGCCATTAGGTGAATGAAGACGGTCCCGACCATACTAGCGTCTGGGCAAAAGCAGTACAAACCGCCCTTCGCGGAAGAAATGGCCCTAAGGGTTGGGGTGTCTAGATCGTGGGCCATTCCGAGACCGACTGAGTGGATGATGCCATTATATCCTATGATCTTACTGAGGATGTGGTCTGCCAAAGTTCCACGTGGAGGATTGGACGTATTGGCTCCGTCGGTGAGTAGAATGAGGTGATCACCTCCCTGGGCCACCCCGAGCTCCACGCCGGCCGGAATGTTAGTACCTCCGTGAGTGCGCAGAGAAGAAGCGATTTGAACTACCTTGGACTTACCGTCCTGGTCCATTTTGGACCACTGAAGAAGTACTTTGGCCTGATCACTGAACGACACAATGGACAGCTCGTCCTTTTCGTTCATCATTGCACCTATGCTGGCTACAGCGTGCTTAATAAGATCGAGTCTCGAAAATGAGGGCTCGTCAGTGTTCTTATTTTCCACTGAATTCACCATAGAGCCTGAAACATCCAGAACTAGCGTAAGGCGAAGAGAATCTCCTTCAATGACTACTCGTCGCAGAGATACTACAGGATGGCCGGCTGCACTGAGTTCTGATCGCATGGTGTGGCTAGTAAGTATTAGTTTACTGATCTTCTCCCTTGTCATTGGAGACGTATGGTTATTTTTGAACCAATCTAGGATCGCAGACCTCTCATACGTGAAACCGTCTGCGGCGCACACAGGGTCTGTGAAGGTCATATGGGTAATAGGACAGTTGAAATGAGCCATCTGAGTGGTACGTGAGGGCCGATTCGTTATGGACTGGCCCCGCAAAACGGACCCTTAGGTTCAAAATTTTTTAAAAATTGACAGGCCTAGAAATATCGACATAAGGATATTACAACTTACAGTATGAACAACGTCGAGGTGTTTGAGCTGGCGTTCTACGAAAACGTGATCGGTAAATCTCCCAATCTGCGTGCATACAAATACAAGACCACGACGCTACAAAAGGCCATCCTCGGCCAGCCACTGGGTGCATACGAGAAGGAATTCTGGAGGGCGGTTCTCGCAGAGATAAAGGGGTTGAATCGGGATGCGCGGGGCGTCCCGGATGTCATTCCGGCGTCGATTCCTGGAGAAGCTACTGGGTACGGTGGAATCGTACCAGATGGGGTGGCGTGGGGCGGGATCAACGGCGTGCACGCCAACTTTATGATTCGCGACCGCCCGGATGGGGTCCCGAACCCCTGGAAGGCGCGGATCAACGCTGTACTCACGGACGCCGGCAAGTCGTGGTGGTGCCAGCTAGCGCCTGATGAGCGGATGAAGATTCGCACGGTACTGGACGAGATGGACGGGGTGGCCGCGGCGACCGTCATGAAGAGCACAACGTTGAAGAAAAACGCTGGCGCTGACGCTGACGCTGATGCCTGTGTTTTCCTCGTACAATCAGATTTTGGTGTGAAACTGCACGTGACTCCACAGGAAAAATATGGCATTGGCTTCGCCGTCTGGTTTTGCCGCGATCACATCGCCTCCCTGAAATATCCAGTTCGTGCGAGCTATGCAGCCAAACAATTAATCCGCACATACTGGGATGGGAGGAGTATGGCGCCGGTGCACATGTTTGAATTTTTTTAAGTCTTGACAAGTCGGTTACTTCCTATGATAATGCATATCACTGACAATAGAACAGCGTAGAAGCACCAAATTGAGGTAGTAGAAAACTGCCCTATACTAGGTCTAAAATGGCTATAAACACCTAGTGATAATATCAACGTTGTAATGACACAGTACACTGCAAATACACTCGTGTCAAATAGATAGTACGTTGTTATTAGACTATACACCAGATAGATACTGAACGCCAATAGGTACAAATAGCCCCCTTTCCACTTTTTGAACCTGTCGAATACTGACCATGACATTTTGCAGGGTAGGGCAGAATTGCAGACATTTTCGTTGTTGAAGTTGGTCTTATTGATCTTGTAAAACAGATACAAGATTGAACTATAGAACATTGCGTCGAGTACGGCAGTTCCATCCGGTAGTATCTTCTCACGATGTAAGTACGTTGACATCCCAATAAACTGAAGAACGAATGTCACAAGCACAGCAACCGAGGCTGCTTGATACACTAACCCGGATTTGTTGGAACTGTACCAATGAATGAAGAACTCGACCAATTGCATGGCAGCCAAGAGAAACAGATACATAGCCGCATATATGTAATTGACCTCATTGGTCTTTTGAAACTCGATTAATAGATTAATAGACACTGCAGCCGCGAACACGAATACTGTCATAGAAACTTCTTTATTGAAGCACATTTGCCCTTTAACGTACATGAATATTATCTTCGGACGAATCGGTGCATTTATTTGACCTGTGATTACAAATGGACAGGCTAAAAACACAAGTGACGGAGTATGTGGCCTTAAAGGACGATCTCAAGAGACTGACTGAACGAAAGAAACTACTGGAAAAGTCGATCTGTAATATTATGGACGACGGAGATATTTCCACTCTGGAGCTGCCCGATGGAACCAACCTCAATTACAAAGTGACCGAAACTTTGTCACTGACCAAGCTAAAGGCTCCTAAAAAGTCCAAGGAGCCGAAGGAACCCGAGGACTAAGTAGGTATAGTATCAATGTAGAGAATGCAATGGCATTCTTTACAATGAATAAATGGTTACCACCATCCTCGGACGGCTGGACCGGCTGGAACGGCTGACTCAGTACGAACCCCAGTGCGTATCTGCGCATACGCTACAATGGCATTCATTAGGTTTTTCTTGAAGGTAGTAGCTTCTTCCTCGTTAGCGAAGAATAGACTGATATTTTTGTTTGCGCTGTTTGTGCAGACTATTGATATCTTGGCTTTACAGCCTTCTAACATATTGGTAGGTGGGACTCTTAGTAATACGATGTGATTTACATTGACATCTACCGGGCCTAGGTCAATGAACCCTGCAGAGTTAATCTCAGGAGCTTTAGTACTAATCTGCGAGATTCGGATCATTTCTTCCATGTTGTCGTTTCTGGGTATGATTTCGTTTTCTTAAGTACCTTTCGTATCTTTTGTCAGATCTCACAAACAGTGCCAAATGGCCTACGGCCCCTATGGCACACCGCCGACAAACCCTTTTTGAAGGACTTTTTGCGAATTCGTCCATGACAGAGGTATAAAGCCGCCTTGCTCTGAAGGCGCGCGGGTGCGCAGTGGTATGTTGTGGCAGAGGCCCTACCGAATTATCAGTGACGCAATCCTGGTTCTGCATATTGGACATTTTGAAGATACAACTTTTAGTTGTTCTGCACATTTGATGCAGGTATCGAAATGATAACATGGGTTAAATATTATCTCTTTTGGG
>Ga0302140_10011082_pt1 | contig 11111 bp, 12 predicted proteins | sample I_Bog_E1_1_FD_202095 | JGI IMG/M metagenome (GOLD analysis project Ga0302140, IMG submission 202095) | Peat permafrost microbial communities from Stordalen Mire near Abisko, Sweden - I_Bog_E1_1 | ecosystem: Environmental > Terrestrial > Soil > Wetlands > Peat | place: Sweden: Abisko, Stordalen...
CAGGTAGGTGGTGCCGCTGGTGCCGTCCACAAAGTTGCAGCGCAGCGAGAGGTTAAAGCCCGGATGTCTTTCGTTTTGCGGGTAATCGAAAGTACCGAGCAATACGTCAGGCACTTCGCGGCCGTCGTGCCAGAACCGGAGACCGCCGGCGGCGTATATTTTTTCGGGGCCGTAAGAACCGGTAATAAAGTGCAAACTGGAAAACAGGTGCACAAACAAATCGCCGCACATGCCGGTGCCATAGTCGGTATAATTGCGCCAGCGGAAAAAACGTTTCTCGTCAAAAGGCCGTTTGGTGGTATTGCTGATGTAAGTATCCCAATCCACCGTTTGCGTGGAAGCATCCGCAGGGATGGGATATTCCCAAACCTCAACTGCACCACGCCGCGCCCAAAAACCTTCGGCATAATTGAGCTGACCGATGGCGCCGGCTTTTAATAATTCTTTAGCCTTCTCATTACCCAGCGACGAAACGCCCTGGCTGCCTACCTGGAATATCTTGCCGGTATCCTGCTGGGCCTTAATTACGGCAGGGCCTTCAGTAATAGCATGCACCATCGGTTTTTCGCAATACACGTTTTTGCCGGCATGCAGCGCATCGATGGAGATGGTTTGATGCCAATGGTCGGGCGTACCGATAATGACGGCATCTACATCGCTCCGGTTTAAAATTTCTTTATAATGTTTGGTGGTAAATATATCCGCGCCCCAGCGTTTTTTGGCATCGGCCAGGCGACCATCGTACAGGTCGCATACGGCAACCAGCTTAACGCCGGGTATCTGCAAAGCGGTTTCGGTATCAGAAGATCCTTGCCCACCCGCGCCGATAAGCGCCAGGTTGATGTTATCGTTGGCGCTGTATAAGCCGTTGCGTTTGATGTAAAACGTTTTACCGGCCGATGTACCGGCTGCCATTAAGTTAGTGCCGACGGCGGTGGCCGCTGTAGCGACGCCAAGTTTTTTTAGGAAATGTCTGCGTGAGGATTCGGATTGTTCTTTCATAACATTACGGTTGTGGTAATTGGGAAAGCTAAATGTACTAGGATTTTTAGGATTTTAAAGATTGAAGGATTTAGATTGTTTAAAAAAACCTGGCGGCACTTTTAAATCCTATTAATCCTCCCAATCTTAAAAATCCTAGTCGTATCTTTGCTCGCGATGAGCAAAACCGTCGTTCCTTACCATCCTGATAGCGGCACCAAAAAAGAGCAGGTAGCCGATATGTTCAATAACATTTCAAAAACCTACGATTTTCTGAATCATTTTTTGTCGCTGGGGATTGATGTCATCTGGCGCAAAAAGGCCATCGGCGAATTGAAGGGATTACAACCAAAGTTGATACTGGACGTTGCAACCGGTACCGGCGACTTTGCTTTTGAAGCTTTATCTATCCTGAAACCTGGTAAGATCATCGGGGTGGATATTTCACAGGGCATGCTCGATATTGCGCAGCAAAAAATTGAAAAACGTAATGAAAGCAGCCGTTTTGAGGTAAAGTTAGGCGATTCGGAAAAGCTGCCCTTTGAAGCTAACGTTTTTGATGCTGTAACGGTGGCTTATGGCGTACGCAATTTTGAGAATTTGGAAAAAGGCCTGGCCGATATGCAGCGGGTGTTAAAACCCAACGGTAAAGCGGTGATCCTGGAGTTTTCGAAACCTAAAGTTTTCCCGGTAAAACAGCTGTATAAATTTTATTTTAACTACATTACGCCGGGCATCGGCAAATTATTTTCGAAGGATGCAAGGGCTTATACCTATTTGCCTGAGTCGGTAGCAGCATTCCCTGACGGAAAGGATTTTATTGATCGGATGGAGAAAGCAGGCTTTAAAAATACCAAATGCAGGCCATTAGCGTTTGGTATTTGTTCAATCTATACTGGCATTAAATGATCAAAAACTGGTACGTAACCTTAGTTTTATTTTTTTTATGCAGTAATATGCTGCTTGCACAGGCGCCTGCCTGGGGCGGCGGCGCCGACCAAAACGACCTGGCATTCGGCTTTAGCTTTACCTACGTAACCAGCAATTTTAAAATTGTAAAACAACCCAGCTGGCGTAATCCCTATTACGACCCCGGCGTTGGCCACGATATTACCGACTCAGTGAGCAGCATCACCTCAAAACCTACCGCGGGTTTTGCTATCGGTTTTATTTCCCGCTACCGGATAGATGAGCATGTGGAAGTGCGGGTTACACCCTCGCTCATTTTTGCCGACCGGTCGATATTTTATACTTATGACACGCCTTCGGAAAATGTGGTGAAATCAACCCAAACCACTACCGTTGATTTTCCGCTGGAAGTAAAACTAAAATCCGACCGCATACAGGATTTCCGCATGTATATTATGGGGGGCATCAAATATTCCGAAGCGATCGGGCGCGGTAATAACCAGCCCACACTCGACCCTTTGCAGATGGTGGTTAAAAACACCAGCGGTTTTGGTTCGTATGAAGCCGGCCTCGGCTGCGATATTTATTTCGAATTTTTTAAACTGTCGCCCGAAATAAAAATATCCAACTCGCTGGGCAATATACTGGTACCGCAAATGCAGCCTTACGCAACCCCGTTAAGCAAATTGGGGCTGCATACCATTATGTTTAGTTTGATATTTGAATAATTGACGTAGAGGCGCAACATTTTGCGTCTCCGAACCGAATGATTGCAGCAAAATGAGACGCAAAGTATTGCGTCTCTACAAAAAAACATAATTTCGCGCCGATAGTTAATTATACATGGCTAAAATTGCATTGATAACAGGCGCCACCTCGGGAATAGGTGAAGCATGTGCGCATTTGTTTGCCCGCGAAGGGTATAAAGTGATATTAACTGGCCGCCGGCTCGACCGCCTGGAGAAGATCGCCAAAAAAGTAAACGCCAAACATAGTGTTGAAGTGGCTTATTACGATTTTGATGTACGTGACCGCGAACAGGTAATCAAAACGCTGGAGGGCATGCCTGCCGACTGGAAAAAAATAGATGTACTGATCAATAATGCGGGACTTAGCCAGGGGCTCGACCCGATACAAAACGGCAGCTACGACGATTGGGACACCATGATCGATACCAATATAAAGGGCTTGCTGAACGTTACCAAAGTGGTATCTAACTGGATGGTGGAACGTAAAAAGGGGCATATTGTAAATATCGGTTCCATTGCCGGCAAGGAGGTTTACCCCAATGGCAATGTGTACTGCGCCACTAAATCAGCTGTGGATGCATTGAGCAAGGCTATGCGCATAGACTTAGTGACATATGGGATCAAAGTTACTGTTATTGACCCCGGCGCAGTGGAAACAGAATTTTCGGAAGTGCGGTTCAAGGGGGATAAAGAACGGGCGAAGAAGGTTTATGATGGTTTTGAACCCCTGGTAGCCGACGATATTGCCGAAACGATATGGTTTGCCGTATCGCGGCCGGCACATGTAAATATCAATGAAATGACGGTTATGCCTACGGCGCAGGCCTCGGCAGCAATCATTAACCGCAGATTAAGCTGATTAGGCTAATTCCGCTGATTTGATTTGCAGGTGGTAAAAATATCCATCGGCTCACTAACTCGATAACCCAATAATTCAATAACTCAATAATTCAATTCCTCAATAATTCAATAACTCAACCATAATCACCATGTCACTCATTAACCAAATAGACCAGGACATTAAGCAGGCCATGCTGGCCAAGGAACCAGACCGGCTACGCGGGCTGCGCGCCGTAAAGGCGGCACTACTTTTAGCCCGGACAGAAAAAGGCGCCGGCGAAGAGCTGGACAAGGACACCGAGATAAAAGTATTGCAAAAACTGATCAAGCAGCGCAAGGAATCGGCCGAGATCTATAAAACACAAAATCGGGAAGACCTTTATGACATCGAAATGCAGGAAATGCAGGTGATCGAACCTTACCTGCCCAAACAAATGAGCGCCGATGAAATTGAGGTATACCTGAAAGAGCTGATCGGCCGCGTGGGCGCAACTTCGGTTAAAGATATGGGTAAGGTGATGGGCGCCGCCAACAAGGAACTGGCCGGTAAAGCGGACGGACGGACGATTTCGGAGGTGGTGAAGAAGCTGTTGGCTTAGTTGATTAAGTTTAATAAGTTAGATCAAGTTGATTAAGTTGGCGTTGTGAAAACTCAATCAACCTAATCAACTTAATCCAACCAATCAACCTGATCCATTACTCAACTCACAAATAATTGCATTATTTGTTGTAACCTAAATGCAATAAGCTATTTTTATGGCGGATTAGAGGCGAATTGGGTTGAAGACAATTTGATGATACTTTAAGGAGTTTAAACTTTACAGATTTTTATGGATTTCGTGCTTAAAGAGGAACACGGCTTTAGTTTTATCGATGAGGGTGAAGGTGAGGTTTTACTGCTGCTGCATGGCCTAATGGGCGCTTTAAGCAATTGGGAAAGGGTGGTTGAGGAGTTCAGTGCAGAATATAGGGTAATTATCCCCATGCTGCCTATTTATGACCTGCCATTGCTCACTACCGGCGTAAAGACCCTGGCGAAATTTGTACATAAATTTGTAACTTACAAGAAGTTAACTGACGTAACGCTTTTGGGCAACTCACTGGGGGGCCACGTGGCGCTGATCTATGTATTGTCGCACCCTGCGGTAGTCAAGTCTATGGTGTTAACGGGGAGTTCCGGGTTGTACGAAAACGCTTTTGGCGGATCGTTCCCAAGGCGCGGGAGTTATGATTTCGTAAAAGAAAAGGTAGAGTATACCTTTTATGATCCGAAAACGGCGACCAAGGAATTGGTTGACGAGGTGTTTGAAACGGTAAACGACCGGCACCGCGTTATCAGGATTTTGGCGATGGCAAAATCGGCCATCCGTCATAATATGAAGAAGGATCTCCACAAAATTGAGATTCCGGTATCGTTAATTTGGGGCAGGGAGGATAAAATCACACCACCCGAGGTTGCGATAGAGTTTAGCCAGGAACTGCCAGATGCTGAATTGCATTGGATAGAACATTGCGGCCATGCGGCGATGATGGAGCAGCCAGACGAGTTTAACAGGTTATTAAAAGGATTTTTAGAAAGGATAAGGGTTTAACATGCTTGCAATTGAGTTAGTTGCCGATGTAATTCCGCCGGTTACCACTGCCGACAGCATACAGAAAGCTGTGGACCGGATGGTTGAATTCCGCATCAGGCACCTGCCGGTTGTAGACGATGGCCAGTTTGTAGGTTTGCTTGCCGAAGATGACCTGATTGAGGCCACCGACTACCAGGCACCCGTAGGCGACGTTACCTTGTCGCTCATTAATCCCTATGTGCTGGAAGACCAGCATGTTTACGACGTTATCCGGGTATTTTACGAACGCGAGCTAACTGTTGTACCGGTATTAAACGATAAGAACAAATACCTTGGGCTGATCTCGATTAACGGGCTTACCGAGTATTTTGCACAACTGACGGCAGTCAGTCAGCCGGGAGGCATTATTGTGCTGGAAATAAATAATAAAAATAATTCACTGGCCCACATGGCCCAAATTGTTGAATCGGACAATGCCCAGATACTGAGTTCCTATGTCCGCACATTCCCCGATTCAACCCGGATGGAAGTAACCCTTAAAGTGAATAAACAGGATATTTCGGCCATCTTATCGACTTTTTCACGATACGAGTACGTCATAAAAGCAACTTTTAACAACAGCAGCGAAATTGATAACTCGCGTGATCGCTATGATTCGCTGATGAATTATCTTAATCTTTGAAAAGTCATTGGTCATTTGTTCAAACTTACCATTTCGCAAGCGAGTAAACCCAATCACCAATGACTAATGACCAGTGACCGATGACCAAATGAAAATAGCAATCTACGGCAGGCCCTTTAACGATACCGCAGTACGTCCGTACATTGAGCAGGTTTTTGATCAGCTGTTGCAGCAAGGGGCCGAAATTTATGTTCACCACCAGTTGCATACTTACCTAAAAGATAGTATCAGCACGCTGCAATACCACGTGCTGGGGCCTGACAAAAAAATAAAAGGTTTTATCGATCTTTTCCTAACGCTCGGCGGCGATGGCACTTTATTGGATACCGTTACCCTCATCCGCGATTCGGGTATACCGGTTATCGGCATCAATTTTGGCCGACTGGGGTTTTTAGCCAGCATCAACAAAAACGATATCGAAGATGCCATACAGGCCGTGGCCACCAAAAACTTTACACTGGACAGTCGCGAACTAATCTGCATCAACTCGCAAACCAAAATTTTCGGCGAAGATAATTTCGCGCTCAACGATATTACCATACACCGTCGTGACGATTCGGCCATGATCACCACCCACGTTTCGCTCAACGGCGAGTTTTTAAACTCGTACTGGGGAGATGGCATCATCATTTCAACAGCGACAGGCTCAACGGCGTACTCGCTGAGCTGCGGCGGGCCCATCATTCATCCCGGCGCGGAAAGCCTGGTGCTTACGCCGGTTTCGCCGCATAACTTAAATGTCAGGCCAATCGTTCTGCCCGATAGCAGCGTACTATCTTTCGATGTGGAAAGCCGTGGGACCAATTACCTGGTATCCTGCGATTCGCGGACCGCCGCGATCGACAAATCCATTCGGTTTGAGGTAAAAAAGGCCGGTTTCCGGCTAAATCTTGTCCGCTTAAATAATGAAAGCTATTTATCAACGTTAAGAAACAAATTATTGTGGGGCCTTGACGCCCGCAATTACTAAATTTGTGTGGATGCCCAAATTTGTACTCATTATATTTCTGTTCCTGTTATCATACAACTTAAAAGCCCAAACCTGGGAGTTTGGGGGTGGCGTCGGCGCCGCAGGCTACATGGGCGACCTGAACATCAACGACCCGGTAAAACCCAGCGGCCCATCCTTCGGCTTATTTGCCAAGTATAATTTTGACGGCTACCTGGGCCTCCGCATAAATTACAGCTTTGGCATTATCGCCGCGGCCGACAGCAACTCCAGCAACCCGCAATTCCGCCAGCGCAACTTAAGCTTTACCACCACCCTGAACGAGGTAAGCGTACTGGCCGAGTTTAACTTTATGCGGTATATCCCCAGTGTTACCACCACCAAATACACGCCCTATCTTTATTTGGGTGCAGCGCTGGTTAATTATAACCCCACAACGGTTTTTAACGGCCAAAAATACGACCTGCGGCCGTTGGAAACCGAAGGCGAAAAAAAGCCCTACCCCACAACTGCTATTGCCATTCCCTATGGCGCGGGGTTTAAATACAATGTTTCCAGCTCGGTAACCCTTGGCGTCGAGATCGGCTACCGAAACCCCAATACCGATTACCTCGACGATGTTAGCGGCAACTATGTTTTTGCCGGCCATAACACGCTGCAGGAGCAACTGTCCGACCGCTCGGGCGAAAAGACGGGTGTTTACATTGGCAGCCCCGGCACCCAGCGCGGCGACGGGAGCTCGCGCGACACTTACTTTTTTACCCAGTTTACCATTTCGTACACTTTCATTTCAAAGAAGTGTTACTTCAGTAATTAGCCTTGCGGGTGTGTCATCGAAATAGTGACACAAAAAAAATAGGGGACACACCTGACACACACCCCCTATGTAAATCAGCTACTTACGCAAAATAGGTGACACACTTTGACACAAAATGACACACTGACAAAATTTTGTCACCATTTTTCAGACCGATAATCGCTGGATATGGGTTGTTACCACTGGCCGGCTTTTGACTTCCTGCTTAAGACTTTCTACTTAAAATAAGGGCATTCCCGCCGTTGGTAGAAACGGCGGTCGGGTGCTCTGCTCTTACTGCGCAGGGCCTAACCCACTTGGCCGGTATCCGCGACGCCCCCTAATGCAGATTGTCTGAACTCGAATTTATAGAATTAATGAATTAGCCGAATTCTATAAATTCTTTGATTCCATAAATTCGGGTTCTGACAAAAACAAAGCCCGGCGCTTGGCCAGGCATTGTCTTTTTTCTTACATTTCGTAATGTAGTTATAAACTACAGGCATAATCGTTCGAAGTTACAAACTTCGAACAGCGGTATGTCGAACACTACGCACATCGGGGCAATATATTCTGATTATCAGCTAATTATAAGCCACCAACAGGATTGTAACACTACCCCGTTATTAATTAATGTATTAGCGTAAGGGTTTTAGTATCGTTTCAAAACGCCCATTTTGATAATTGTACATTTCAAGGTAATTTTCATTCTTAGCATCAGTATCATTACCTCGTCTAACATTGATGGAATTTTCAAAATAAAAATAAGTGGTTTTTAGATTATTGCTAAAGAAATTATAAGGATCATTAGGCCCCGTTACAAATATTAAATACCCTTTATATCGAAAAAAACGCAAGTTGTTTTTCAAATCATGCTTATAAAGATTAATTGTTAACAAGTTGGTTTTAACTAAGTCGATATATAGGCTATATACATAACCAAATCTTTTAAGTTCGAGCAAAATACAGCAATTCCTTTGAAATGATTTCGGTAGCGTGACGTCCAACGCCGAATCAATAATTTTGCCTTCTTTTACCTCTGGCACAGTTAATTTCGTTGTAGATTGCGAACCAAAATTAAATATGGAGATGGAAAATAACCAGAAAAAAAGTAGTTTCATAATAATAAAATTAAAAATATTTATAGACCATATTGAAGTATTCCTCTGGTGTAAGATCATTTTGGATTCCGATGCCATTATATTGAAAATAATAATGTGAGTTTACATCATAAACCTGCCAATAGATCGGTTGAAAATTATTTTCAAATCCAAACTGCACAAAATCATATTCCTGCGCAACTCCTTTATCACCATGAAATGGCGTAGGGTCATCAGGTCTAAAACCAGAAGGACCATAAAGATCCCCCCCTAAAAAACCGACTCCTGGTGAGTGTGGATGATCATGGATAACCTCTGTAACATAGCCACCATTTTCCCATATCGAATTTATCAAATATTGAACGCCAGTAAAGTGGGTTTCTTGATGACTTGTAGCTATATAATTACTAAAGCCATCGAATCTAATTAATGCCCATTCTACTGAAGTATTTTGTGCTAGAAATTCAAAAATGGACGTGGCTTCAATGTTGTCATTGACAGTAAAATAGTCCAATTTCTGACCGTTGATTGTAACCGACGGTTGTTGACTTTCCAATATTCCGTCACTGACTGCCAAGAAAGGGTCATTATAATTGAATGTTTTAGTTCCGATAGCCCATAAGATATCCTTTCCCGCTTCAGGTACTACCGGATTATTCGTATCTTCTACGATTTTACCATTAGAGTCGACAGTATAATTACCACCGCCACCACCACCCCCGGGGACATAACCTATCAGATTTTGACTATCGTCTTCAAGAAAATAACCGGTAATACCATCTTCATATTTCCTGTTTTCAGTAATAGGACCACTATCATAAATTTGTATAACTTGGTTCCATTGTAGCTGTGAAAGATCCCCCATGGGGTCGTTAAACGCCAAAGGATTATCATTTGCATATTGATAAGCAGAAAGAAAATTGGTATTTTCAGCCTTAGGATCAATCGATGTCCATCTTCCTATTGCTGCATCGTAATTTCGATTGAAGGTTTGATAATAGTCCGGCAGGTTATAAGTGCCCGATGGGCTATCATTCTGCCATTCGCTGCCGCCGTTATATAGTTTTTTGTTTGCTACCGAAGGTGTTGAAACCGGCGAATTCGGCAAAATCAACCCGGTCCCGTAATAGCTGTTTTCCTGGAAAACTTTTGCAATTCCGCCTTTATTTCTGAAAGCCACCCGCGCGTTACCTTGCTGATCGGTCATTATAAATTCCTGCGTAAAAGTACCAGCGCTGTCCAGCACCCGGCCCTCGGGCATGGGGTTATTGCTTTGCTGCTGTATCAGGGTAATAATTTTTAAATACATTATACACCGCTTTATCCTCGTCTTTTAACGCATCGTGTAGATCGCTAAAAAAACTTTTGTAGTCAGGCCAGTCCAAATCCAACTCAAAGCCATCTGAGGTCTTTATTATAAAAAAGTCACGAGGGTCAAAATTGTTCGCGGACGTTTTATGTTTCCCATTCCTTATTACAGCAATTAGCGCCCTATAGGTTCCGGTGTCAGTCTGAATGCTTCTGCCATAAATATCATCCATAGGCTTTTCCGTGGCTTTAACAAGCCCTCCTACGCTGATTACAACAGTTCCAATTGGTTTTGTCTCATCGCCTCCGTGGATAAACTTTACAAAACGAACTGATTGTGCATGGAGTTTGAAAGCAGTTGTGACCATAACTACTAAAAAAAATATCGTTTGTCGCTTCATATATAAAATTTAATATGCTAAAAAGTTTGTAAATAATTATAGATCGCAATAAGACCCGAAGTTAAGGCAGGTGTGTCTACGGGGGTAGGAACAGAAAAGCAAACATTAGCCAAGACTATCGGTATTAACAAACTACTTATAATTGCTCTAAGCCTTATTTTAGAAAAATTCATGTAAATAGATTCTTTAATCATTTTTAATGAGTATAACTATAGGTTCCGCCAGGTAGCGGCCCGGGCTGCGAAATTTGCGGGAAATAGTTATAATTTTGAATAATGTTCGATATTTGATTGGGTAACGGTATAGCAACTGGGCCCGCGCCAGTCATCTCGGAATTGCCATTTGTAACTGAGTAACCCCAACTAAACGAGGCGATAGGAACTACCTGCCCATTTGACAAAACTCCGACTAACGTAGTTTCGGCGGAAAAACTATAGTTGCTTTCCGGAGGAACCGGTACACTCGGAGAGTCTATGAACAATATTGTCGGACCATAGTTTGAATATATGGCTTCATAAGTATCTAATGCGTTCTGTTCACCTGCATTGTAATAAAATGGGTCAACGTTTTGCCACCACCATGGTTCCTTGTTGTCCAGCTTATATGCGCCGCCATTTTCCGATACAACCTGTATGAAATTATATCCGACAAACCGTTTGGGATTAAAATTGCTGTTGTTTGCATTGTAACTTTCGATCATCTGGCCACCCTGTCTACCCGCCGGTGTATTGGTAGGATAATATCCAATGTTAAGAAGCCCTTCATTAATATTCGGCAACTGAGTAAAATGCCACACGTTATTCAGGTCTTGAGTAACCGTAT
>Ga0302140_10011087_pt1 | contig 11109 bp, 5 predicted proteins | sample I_Bog_E1_1_FD_202095 | JGI IMG/M metagenome (GOLD analysis project Ga0302140, IMG submission 202095) | Peat permafrost microbial communities from Stordalen Mire near Abisko, Sweden - I_Bog_E1_1 | ecosystem: Environmental > Terrestrial > Soil > Wetlands > Peat | place: Sweden: Abisko, Stordalen...
TGCGATCTTCCGCTCGACCGTCCCAACCATGCCTGGTGCTTCGACTGCGTTCCGGAGGAGAACAGCCTGCTGCTCGGCTTCGGCGATACGCGAGTAGAAATCCCCGCTATTGATCTGGTGTTTGCGCACCCGCATGAACTGCTGGGAGAGAGCGTCCATGCGCGCTTCGGGACCGAATTTCCCATTCGCTTCGACTTCCTTGACACGATGGGAGGCGGCAATCTTTCTCTTCAGGTTCATCCATTGACCGAATATATACAGGATAAGTTCGGAATGAATTACACACAGGATGAGAGTTACTACATACTCGACGCCGGCGAGGACGCCACGGTCTATCTTGGGCTGCGCGACGGCACCAAGCCGGCGGAGATGCTGCGTGATCTGCGCGCGGCGCAAGAGACCAGCTTCATCTTTCCAGCCGAGCAGTATGTGAATATCTGGCCGGCTCACAAGCACGACCATTTTCTTATTCCCGCCGGCACGGTTCATTGCTCGGGGAAAAACGGCATGGTGCTCGAAATCAGCGCGACGCCTTACATTTTTACCTTCAAGCTGTGGGACTGGGATCGCGTGGGACTGGACGACAAGCCGCGTCCGATTCATATCGACCACGGCGAGGCGAATATCCAGTGGGACCGCACAACTGCCTGGGTGCGAAATAATCTCATCGCTCGTATTGAACCGATTTCTTCCGGCGAGGGCTGGGCGGAAGAGCGCACCGGCCTGCACGAACGCGAGTTTATCGAAACCAGACGCCATTGGTTCCATGAGCCTGTTCCTCACCACACACAGGGGACGGTGAATGTTTTGAATCTTGTTGAAGGCGAAGAGGCGGTGGTAGAAAGCCCCACTGCAGCTTTCTCTCCATTCATCGCGCATTACGCGGAGACATTCATTGTGCCGGCCGCGGTGGGCGCATATACCATTCGCCCTCATGGACCGTCTATCGGCAAGCAGTGCGCCACGATCAAGGCGTTTGTGCGCGCCAAAGCCTAAAGGAATAATCGATGAGCAACAAAGAAAATGACCAGGAATTTCCGCGAGGGATGGACCCCCAGACGCGGGGATTTCTACGCGCTCTTCGCGCAGGCGATGGCCCGCCGCTGCACGAATTCTCCATTGCGCAGGCCAGAAGCTTGATGCGTGATATGCAGACCGCGGACGTTTCCGGCTATCCGGTAGAGGTTCAGGAGATCAATCTTCAGAGTTACTCGTTGCAGATTGTGCGTCCGCGAAATATGACAGAGCCTCTGCCCGCCGTGATGTTTTTTCATGGCGGCGGCTGGGCGCTGGGCGAGATGAAAACCCATGCCAGATTAGTGCGTGAGATTGTGGTCGGGGTCAACGCGGCGGTGGTGTTTGTGTCTTACACGCGCGCGCCCGAAGCGCGTTATCCCACGGCAGTTGAACAGTGCTACGCAGCCACACAGTATGTGCATGAACATGCGGCAACCCTCGACATCGACCCATTGCGGCTGGCCGTCGCGGGCGACAGTTCGGGCGGGAACCTTGCGGCGGCGGTCGCTCTTTTGGCGGCGCAGCGCGGCGCACCAGCCCTTCGCCTGCAAGTGCTGCTCTGCCCGGTGCTGGATTGCGACTTCGACACGGCATCCTATAAGGACTTCGGAAAAGGCTTCAATCTCGATCGCGAGACGATGCAGTGGTTTTGGAATCACTACGCTCCCGATGCCGCCACGCGCATGGAGCCACTGGCCAGCCCGTTGCGAACCGCAAGCGCCGAGTTATCTCTCTTGGCGCCCGCGCTTATTGTTACCAGCGAATACGACGTGCTACGGGATGAGGGCGAGGCCTATGCCCAGAAGCTCAGTGATGCCGGGGTCCAGGTAACCGCCGTGCGTTTTCCCGGCACGGTCCACGGTTTTGCGATGGTGGATGCCCTGGCCAGCACGCCGGGCGCTGTGGATTGCCTTGGCATGGTGATCGATTCGTTGCAGCGCGCGTTTCAAAGAACCTCTGAATAAATTCCTGCTGTAAGGCCATATTTCCTCAGGGGCAGAACAGGCTGCGGAAAAACTCGGGATTTCGTGTGAAATTGACTGGGAATTTCCCTCCGGGGCTAAAGCCCGCGTTGATTCTGCTAGCATTATGCGGGGGTTGAAACCCCCGCCTCCTTCCGGACCGAGTTTATTTGCAACCTGTGAAACCCCTTGTTTCCCCGGCCCTTTCGGCATCCTTCGGCCGCGCTCAGGGTTTGGGAGAGGCCGGCTTCCGATTGCGTTTTGGCGCATCGCCGGGCCATTTCTTCTGTAGCTCTTTAAACAGTTTGGTGGTAGACAGTCCGCGAAGTCTGTCCGAAGCGGACACTGAAATCAACTGGCCGTCGCGCGCCTTGGATTCGCGCCCCGCGAACAACGTCTCGACAATGTGCTGCCCCAGCCGCCGGTAGCTTTCGAATTGCGATTCCGAGAACCACTGATCCGCTGTGGATTGGTGCGGGAATGTCGCGTGGCACGTTTGGTAGTTCAACACGTCTGCCGGCTCGTCTCCTGTCAGCGACGCTTTGATGTATACGAATACGCCCTTGCCTCCTTCGGGGTCGGCCATGTCGTAATGTATTGTGCCCACCACGCAATGCTGCGTGGTTTGTTTCTTGCCGCTTTTGTCTCCGTTTGCGCCGTCGCTTTTCGGAATCAGCGGCGCTGTATCCACTTCGATCTCGACTCCAATATCTTCGCGACACTTCCTGATTGCGTTCCCCAGGTCGTCGAATGCGTAGTTGGGGTCAGCGCCCGCGTCGCACGCCACGATGTATTTGCAGCGCCTCTTCACCAGCTCGTAGACTCCAAGATTCTCGAAATGGCCCCCATCGGAAAGATAGACGTACCTGGCGTTGTCGTTCGTCAAGCCAAATAATTCGCGGAGCAACTGACCCAGTCCGACTTTTGGGCCTGGGTGAGTCCAGGTCTTGCTGTTCCTCGGATTGCCCGCCCAGAATCCCAAGCGCACATTGAAAAACGTCATCAGAAGCGCCAGCGACGGCACCGAATGGTATCCCATATTCGGGCTGGCTGCCGCTCCCGAGATACTCATCGCCGTTCCCACGTACAAGCCTTTGTCGATGTACCCATATTTTTCGGTGGGACGGTAGGCAAACTTTGTTATGTCGTCTGCTTTTCTCAACTTTCTGTCGGAGGCGTAATTCTTCTCGAGGTTCCGTTGCTCGATCCAGGTGTCGAAGCCACAGCGCAGGGGCGTCATCGGAAATGATTCCGCCTTTCGCTCCTGCCACGCCAAATCTCTCGTACTCACGAGGTTCAGAGTCCCATTGAGGATGGGCAGCGGACCCGAATAGCCCTCGGAACTGCGCAAGGCCGAAAGGAACAAATCGTCTCCTGAATCCAGTCCGGAAAACGGATTCGGCTGGCGTCTTTCATGCGTCGCTCCCAGATAGCACCTGACCAGCCGGTTCCTGTACATCAGGTTCATCGAGAACTCGTTCAGGTCAACTCGATACGACAGCCACAAACAAACCAGGAGAACCACGACACAGGCCGGGATAAGCCACACGCTGGTCACAATGCTCAGAATCTTGAAGTGTGCGAACAAGTACGGCGGTACTCCATGAGGAGCCGATGCGGACGATGTCGATGCTGCCCCGCTCAGTGTCACTGCTCCCGAGGCGCCATTCCCGCTCACCTTCAGCACCCAGTTGGCGACCTTCTCCACCGTGGGGCTCTCCGCGAGGAAGACATTCCACGTTTCCACCATTTTTGTATGCGCATCCGCCATTTTTGTATGCGCCATGTAGAAGGTCGCCAGTATCAGCTCCAGTGAGAGTGATAACAACGAGAGCAGCCCCACGATGAAGATGTAGGGCGTTATCGACAGCAGCTTAACTTTTATACCCCCTGTTTCTACGTTGCCCGTCTTATCGCTTTTTCCTCCCAACACTCCGGCCGCCGTGCTCCCAATCCATGCCAATCCCCCCACCTTCAGCCAGCCACGCAACCACAACAGCCCCAGCGACGCGTAGATCGCTATTCCAAATCCCGCCGCCCAGATGATGGCCAGAATGAGAATCCATGCCACAACCCGCGACCACCATTCCCGGTACGGATCGTAAAACGTCCGCCCCATGAAACCAACATGGAGGGCAGTAGCCACCAGAAAAACCAGCAGCGTCAACGGAACTCCCAGGCTCAATTCGTGCCAGTCCGCCCCGCACCATGCGCTCATGGGCACGAACGCATGGTGAACCACGACCTTCATCAACAGCCCGCTCACCGCGCCAGTGGCTAGGGACGCCAGAACCCACCCCATCTTCGGGTTGTGCAACCACCCCAGTTTGTATCTCCGCAACCACGCCAGGACTTCGCGCAACAGCTTGTGGCTTTCGTCATTGACAGCTTGCTGGTGCGGGGCAAGCAGCGAGCCGATGACCAGCGGCAAGCCGAACAACACCATCCCTCCGAGAGGCCACCAATATGCAGGCATGGCGTCCCATTTGACTGCGTTCGGCCACAACCAGGCCGTCAAAACCCACAGAGCTATGGAGAAAGGAGCAATGATCGTCAGAAGCACCCAACGCTCCTCCTGCGGAGGAAGCCACTCCCTGGTTCGCTTCGTTTTGTGCTTAGGGTCAGTCAGGCCACGCAGGTTTCTCGCTCCTGCCGACAGCGCCCAGGTCATGAGCGCGAATACCACGAAGGGCGCCGCGCCCATCAACTCGACAGGCAAGGCATGAGTCAGCCAAACCGCAATGTAGGGGATCAGGAGCAGCGCAAACAGAAACAAAATCAGAATCGTCTGAATCAGCAACAGATTCCGAAAATAGATGGTAATGACGGTCCATGTGTCGACGCCCAGCGCTCCCAGCCGCGGCGTCAAATAGTTGCTGTACTCGCGCAGAAACCGGATCGGCGGCGGCTCGGTGTGCGACTTAGCGTCCTGCGATTCGCGCTTTTTTACGCTCTCGAGCCGCTCGGTCCGCGTGGGCCGCAGCTCCTCCTCGACAACATCAATTCCATCGCGCGCTGCCTCGCCCGCCGGCAGCTTTTCATCTTCCGGCCTCGGGCGCTTGATCCACGCTCCCAGCCAGTTTCCGATGTAACCACCTCCCGACACGGTCGAGAGATAGTCGAATGTTCGCACCTTGTTGAATTTAGCCAGCCCCTGGAGGACGCCCAGGTTGAATGTCGCGCTGCGGATGCCGCCGCCGGAAAACGCGAGGCCCGCCAACTCCATCTGCCGGGCCTGGCCCACCACCAAGGTCGCTTGATCCGCTGCATCCTTGCCTTCCTTGTCCTTGCGCCCAGTTGATCGAGCTTCTTTGGCTATCTGTTCCACGTTCTCCCAAGTCCGGTCAGACCGCGAATCCAAGTGGCCCTCAACCTTCCGTTTTTGCCGCAGCGCATCAACTTCCACCAGCTCTTCCGCCAGCGCCTCGGCAAAGCTTACAGCGTGGTCTTGATTCAAAAGGTTCGCCATCAGCTCCTTCTTTCAGCTTTCGTTGGGTAGATTGCAACGCCTAGAGTCAACAGGTTCCATTGCGCGACACCTAGCTGCGGCTCTCCGCGCATGGGTCAGCGGCAACCTATGCCATCCACTTCATTTCACTGAGGTTTTTTGGGAAGCCCCGCTCGCCGAAACCAGGCTCAGAGGAGTTACAGGGAATATTCACTCCCTCTGACGTTCTGATTTTGCGACCGCAGCGAAACAATAAAACAGAGTGTTATCGGTTGTCAATGAATTGTTTCCCACGGTTGTGTGTCAGGTTGCATGAACTTTCCCTCGGGGGCTAAAGCCCCGTTGATTTTGTTTGGCTTATGTACGGGCTGAAGCCCGTACCCTCAAATTGACCCATTACCTTTTCCACGGTAAAATGCGGCTGGCAGTGGTGCGGCGGCAGAGTATAGTGATCCACATCACCAAAAAATACGGTTCCCGTGGTAGAATGAGCCCATGTTGAGAGGCGTCTTCCAGCGCGCGGCGGTTGCCATCGTATTGATGGGGACACTGCTTGCGCCGTCCGGGATTTGCCTGCAACGAACGCACAAGACCGCGCACAGTTGCTGCTTGCATAAATCGGGGTGCGACCAATCGGTCCGGACGAATTGCTGCGCCGGCAGCGTCCCTCTGACAGCAGTCGTGGTTGCGCGGGTCATTCCCGGTTCTGCACCATTGACTGCCACGCACGCGTTCATCCCCGTGAGTGAATCTTCCGCGCTGGGTGAATTCACAGCGCATGCAGTGACTCCTCCGCTCTCTCCGCCTACCGGCTCATTCAACTTAAGAATCTAAGACTTCACTTCCGCCGTGGCTACCCGGGGTGTGCATTTTTGCGCCTTGAAGTATCTCTTTTGCCTAATCTCGCGGAGTTGAAGAGTGAAACCAATTTATGTTTTAGCGCCGCTTATCTTAGCGGCGTCAGTAATCTGCCTGGGGCAGACTGAGCCGCCTGCCGTCTCGATGCCAGTTCCGGCCGCTCGGCCTTTGTCAGTGGATGAGGCGGTCGCGGAAGCTCTCGAGGCCAATCCTGAAATCCAGGCGTCTGTACGGCGGCTGTCGCTGGCGCAACTCAAGACCACAACCGCGCGCAGCCTCGACGACCCGATGCTGATGGTGCGGGACTGGGATACTCCGCTGCGCCAACCATGGGATGTGAACCAGGCGCAGCTCATGTTCAGCGTGCAGCAAACATTTCTGAGCAAAGAGAAGCGGGATGCGCGAGCCAGGATTGCGGGCGACGATGTGGAAGTGGCATCGAGCGAGCTGGAATCGCTGCGGCAGGAAGTTTCAGCAGACGTGCGCGAGGCGTGCGCTGACCTGAAGCGCAACGCGGACGAGATGAGGGTGCATGACCGGCAGGCGGCGCTGCTGAAAGAGGCCCTGGCCGCGGTGCTTGCGCAATACACCACGGGCAAGGTTCCCGAGGCAGATGTGCTGCGCGCGCAGATGGCGCTGACCCGGCTGAGCGAACACCTTATTGAACTTGAAGAAGAGCGGGACAACGCGCGCGCCCGGTTGAATACGCTGCTGGGACGGCCGCCGGACGAGGCAGTGGAGATTGCGGGCGAGTACGCAAGCCCACCGGAGCTGCCGTCCATTGAAGAACTGGAACGGCTGGCAATCGAACACCGGCCGGAGTTGGCAGCACAGCGCAAACTGCTGGCGAAATCACGTGACCAGGGGCAGTTGACGCGGCTAGCGATGAAGCCTGACTTCACGGCAGGCGCCGGCTATATGGTGATGCCGTCCGGCTCCGCATCGCGCAACGCCTATATGGCGGAACTGACGATGAATCTTCCTTGGCTGAATCGCGACCGCCATCAAGGCGAAGCGAAGCAAGCCGATACGGCAACCGCGGTGACGCAAGCCGAACTCGATGCCAGAGCGTCAGCCGTGTTTCTCGAAGTGCGGCAAGCGCAGATTGAGACGCTGGCCGCAGAGAAGCGAGTGAAGGTGTATCGCGACACGCTGCTGCCGCAGGCCGAGACCGCATTCAAGGCTTCAACCGCCGCTTATCAGAACAATCGCGCAGAGTTTCAGACGCTTATCGACAGCCAGAACCTGTTGTTGGAGATTCAGATCGCTTATTACAAAGCATTGTCGGCCACAGATGCGGGCATCGCAGGATTGGAACGCGCCATCGGCGCACAACTACCCGGCACAGAGAGGACAGGAAAATGACTACCAAGGAAGCAAAATTGATTGCGTGGGGCGCAGGGGCCGGAGTGCTCGCTGCGTCGCTGGTTGGCGGAATCTTCGCCGTACGAGGAGCGCATACGTTTGCAGTCGAACCGGCATCGGCGGCCGCGCGCTCCAACTCAGGCGCACGGCCGGAGGCCAGCGCGGCGGCAACTTCGGGGACGCAGCCCGGCACAACTGTCGAGCTGACTCCTGCTGAGATTACCGCTGCGGGAGTGCAGATTGCCGAGGTTCGCGCCGTATCCCTGAAGACAGACATCGCCGCCTTTGGCAGAGTGGCGCAGCCTGAGGCGCAACTTGCCGCAGTGAGCGCGCGCATCGGCGGCCGCGTGGACAAACTCTATGTACAATTCACCGGCGAACACGTGCGGCGCGGCCAGGCAGTAGCCGATTTATATAGCCCGGAAGTGGCGACGGCTGTTGAAGAATATCGTCTTGCTGCGGATAATAGCAAGCAACTACATCAATCGGACGATGCCTTTGCGCGCCAACAGGCCGACGCACTGGTCGAAGCCAGCCAGCACAAGCTGGAGCTTTGGGGCATTTCAGCCAAACAGATCAATGCGCCGGAGACAAGCGGCATCCCGCACGTGACTATTTACGCCTATGCGGAAGGGACGGTTGTGGAGCGCAAGGTGACGCAGGGGCAGTATGTGAACGCCGGCGACACACTGTTCACTCTCGCCGACCTGAGCCAGGTTTGGGTGATGGCCGATGTGTATGAAGAACAGTTGCCGCAGATTCGCGGCGGTCAGGAGGTGGACATCACGGCGGAGGCACTGCCGGGCCGGACATTGCACGGGCACGTGGACTTTATTGAGCCCTCCGCGAACCCGCAGACACGCACTGTGCCCGTGCATGTGCATGTCGCCAATCCGGGAATGAGGCTGTTGCCAGGAATGTTTGTAAGCGCCACCTTTGTGAGCCGCGCAGCGGCGCCGACTATCGTGGTTCCGCGCTCGGCGGTGCTGGATACGGGCACGCGCAAGCTTGTGTATCTGGCCAGGCCCAACGGCGTTTTCGAGGCACGCGAGGTGCAGGTGGGCGCACCCAATGAAGATTTGTACCCGGTTACCAGCGGACTGGCCATGGGCGACAAGGTGGTGCTCAACGGCAACTTCCTGATCGACTCGCAAGCGCGCTTGAGTTCGGGCATGTCGGGTCTCTACGGCGGATCGAAGGAGTTTGCCGCGGACCAACAGGCGCAGCCAGCTTCCTCATCCGCTGCCGGCACGAACGCGGAGGCGGCCGCGGCGAAGATCGAATTCCATGCGGAGCCCGATCCGGTGAAGGCTGGCGAGGACAATCTCTTCCACGTGAAGCTGACTGATGCAAGCGGAAAACCGATCCCGGATGCGCGCGTGACGGTTTCACTCATTATGCCCGCGATGCCTTCGATGGGCATGCCGGAGATGAAGAATTCCTTCGATCTGCCGTGGGATGCCGGCAAGCAGATGTACATGGGCAAAGGCCAGCCGCCGATGGCTGGAACGTGGAGTGTCTTGGTCGAGGCACGCAGAAACGGCAATGTGATTGCTTCCATTCACACTCATTTGAGCGCGAGGTAGAAGACGCGATGATCAACCGTATTATCGAATTTTCGATGAAGAACCGCTGGCTGATTCTGGCCGTTTATGCCGCGCTGGCGGTGTGGGGATATTGGGCGATGGTGCACACGCCTATCGACGCGATCCCCGACTTGAGCGAAAACCAGGTGATTGTGTTTACCGAGTGGCAGGGGCGCAGTCCGCAGGAAGTGGAAGACCAGATTACTTATCCGCTGACTGTGAACCTGCAAGGGCTGCCGCATGTGCGCACGGTTCGCTCGTCTTCCGCATTTGGCTTCTCGATGGTGAACGTGATCTTCGAAGACTCAGTGGACATCTATTTCGCGCGCACACGCGTTCTGGAGCGGCTGAGTCTGGCGGGCAGTTTTCTGCCAGCCGGGGTGACGCCGATGATGGGGCCGGACGCAACCGGAGTGGGCCAGGTCTTCTGGTATACGGTCGAGGGTCCGTACGACAGCGGCACGCTTCATTCCATTCAGGAATGGTTCGTGAAGTACCAGTTGAACTCCGTGCCCGGCGTGGCCGAGGTGGCCAGCGTGGGCGGATTCGAAAAGCAGTACCAGATCGATCTCGACCCTATCAAGCTGCGCGCTTACAACGTCGCGCTCAAGGATGTTATTTCCGCGGTAGAGCGGAGCAATAACAATGTCGGCGCCAAAGTGATGGAGGTTGGCGGCACCGAGGAGATGGTGCGCGGCATCGGCCTGATTCGCGGCTTGAAGGACATCGAGAATATTTCCCTGGGAGCATATAACGGCACGCCTGTCACGGTTGGCAATGTGGCCAGCGTGCAACTTGGTCCCGAATTTCGCCGGGGCGTTCTCGATAAAGACGGGAAGGAAGCAGTGGGCGGAGTAGTCGTGATCCGTTATGGCGCCAATGCGCGGGAAGTGATTGAGGCAGTCAAGAAGAAGATCGGCGAGATTCAACCGGGCCTTCCGGCGGATGTGAAGATTGTTCCGTTTTACGACCGCAGCATCCTCATCGATCATGCAGTGGGCACGCTGCGCCATGCATTGATTGAGGAACTGATTCTGGTCACGCTGGCGCACGTGCTGTTTCTGTGGCACTTTCGCAGCATACTGGTGGTCACCATCCCATTGCCCCTCGCGGTGCTCGGCGCGTTCCTGCTCATGAAGGGCGTGGGCATTTCATCGAACATCATGTCGCTGGGCGGAATCGCTATCGCCATCGGCGTGCTGGTAGACGCCGGAATTGTGATGACCGAGAACGTGATTCGCCAGGCAGAACAGTACGAAGAGGAGCACGGCAACTATCGCGAACATATCTGGGAGATCACTCTCAATGCGGCGAAACTCGTGGGCAGGCCGATTTCGTTTGCCATGGTCATCATCATTCTGGCCTTTGTTCCGGTCTTCGCGCTTACCGGCATGGAAGGCAAGATGTTTCATCCGCTGGCCTTCACCAAGACCTTTGCCATGGCAGGTTCCACCATTCTGGCGATTACGCTTGTGCCTGTGCTATGCACATTTCTCATTCGCGGCAAACTGCATCGCGAGGATGAGAACCCGGTGATGCGCGCGCTGCGGGCTATCTACCGGCCCGTGTTGACATGGGCGCTGCGGCACAGAGCGATCACGCTCGGCGCGGCGCTGGCACTCTTCCTCGCGGCCATCTATACGGCTACTACCATCGGCTCCGAGTTCATGCCGCCGCTGGATGAAGAGACAGCGCTCTTCATGCCCATTACCGATCCGCGCATCTCGCTCACCGAGGCCACGGAGTTGCTTCGCCAACAGGACCAAATCATCGCAGCGGACCCGGCCGTAGCCATGGTAGTGGGCAAAGTGGGCCGCGCCGATACCTCGACTGATCCGGCGCCGGTGAACATGAGTGAAACGACCATCACCTT